>Ga0007818_1000009_pt1 | contig 105077 bp, 84 predicted proteins | sample CryBogCBE08Jun09_FD_71221 | JGI IMG/M metagenome (GOLD analysis project Ga0007818, IMG submission 71221) | Freshwater microbial communities from Crystal Bog, Wisconsin, USA - CBE08Jun09 | ecosystem: Environmental > Aquatic > Freshwater > Lake | place: Crystal Bog, Wisconsin, USA | collected...
GTAGATGCCGCTGGCCACTTTGTCGTTCCATTTGTAGGTGAGTCCGGTGGTGATGCCTCCGCTCTCGGAGTTGTAGCCGGGGAGCATGTTGGCACTGTTGGCTTGGGAGAAGATGCCGTTACCATCCACGAAGAGTCCCCAGTGGTTGTCGAGTCCGGGGCGCAGGATGTCTTTTTTGGCGTCGAGGACTCCTTTACCTCCATCTCCCTGGCCTTCCTGGATCATGGGGTAGTTCTCTGCCAGTCCGCTCATGCTAAATCCCCCTCCTTCTGCCAGGCGGAGTCCCCAGAGGCGTTGGTTGAGTTCCATGTTCAGGGCGTTAGCCTCATTGAAGGCGATTGTTGCCACCTGTTGGTAGAAGGTTGGCATGATGGCATTGAAGGCTTGGTTGTACTGCGAGGCTGTCAGGCTATCCAGGGAGGTGGAGACGACCTGTTGGTCGCCACTCGTTGCAGGGATGAAGCTGTTGAGTGCCGTTGCCACGTTGACTTGGTTCTGGTTGGCAGCCATCTGGGTATAGCTCTGCGGGGCGATGATGATGCTGGCGGTCGGGTCGCCTTCGATCACGAGGCGACCGCGTTCTCCGGCAGGAGCGATGATGGAGCTGAAGGTACCCTTGATGGCGCCAGTCGAGGTCAGGAAGGTGAACTTGGTTCCAAACGGCATGGCATTGGCCACCACAAAGGTTCCTCCGAGGGTTGCGGAACCGTTCACCGTGAGTTGGGAGCCGGTTCCCATGGTCAGGGTGGAGGAACTGGTCAATGTGAGGGTGCCGTTGATGATATTGTTGAGACCCACAACGGTGAAGCTTCCGGAGTTATTGACGTTGCCGTTGATGGTCGAGGGGTCGGTGACGACGGTGCCTCCCAGAGTGTTGTTCAGGTTGCCGTTGAGGGTGGCTCCCAACAGGGAGAAGACTCCTCCGCTCTGGACGGTGAGGATCGGGGTCGTGATGGTGCCGTTGTCGACGAGGGTCCCTCCGCTCACGATTGTTGCATTGACCGGGTTAATGATCACTCCAGGAGCTATCGATGTTACCCCATGCTGGACCGACAGGGTGGTCATTACCGTGGTGTTCGTATAAGTAATCATCCCGGTATTAGTGCATGACTGCGGAATATCCAGGGAAAATAGTGTGCCGTCGTTACTAGCTCCGCCGGACTGTGTGAGTCCGTAGAGCATGGTGTTATTGGAGTTAAAGGTGACGTTGTCTATGGGATCGGCACCGGTATTGGTGTCAAATGAAGCGAGTACCGAGTAAATGGATCCATCTTGGTTAATGCAGAAGATCGTACCTTTATGGGAACTTCCACCTGAACTCGTCATTCCATAGAAATAACCATTATTCGTGTTAAGAACGAGCGAACCATAGGGTTCACTAGCGTCAGCGGTTGCCCCGAAGGAATGAAGGATGGTCAATGAAGAAGAGCCTGACGAGTTGAGCGCAAAGATCGCCCCTTTATCATATAATCCTCCGTATTCAGTCATGCCAAAGAGGGTCGTTGCGTGAACACCCGTACCAAGAGCAAGGATACCGTGATCTGTGAAATAGGGAGAGGTGCCGACGGAAGTGAAATTATAGAGGACAGTGTAGTTTGTGGTCGTCGGGTTAAAACTAAAGATAACACCGGGCGCTTTGATGCCACTTGTGTTGGCGTTTCCGACTCCAGTACCACCCTCACGTGTCATGCCATACAACAATGTGTCGGCACTGTTCCAAATCAACTGCCCGTGAGAATTATACCCAGTGTTTGTGGAGAATGAATAAACGAGGGAATAATTAGTAGTCGACGCGTTGTACGTGTAAATGGTACCCCCGTTATTCGCTCCACCCAGTGCCGTGATGCCATAGTAGAGCTGATTACTTAACGCAAGAAGGCCGCTATGGGGCTGACTGCCGTCGTTTGCCCCCCCGGAGAATGTCAGGCTCGTTGACTGATAGATACCGTTAGTAGAAACAGAGAAGATTGTCCCCGCGTTATTACTGCCACCCATGAACATTGGACGTATGATGGTGGCTCCATCAAGCGTGAGATAACCGTGATGAGGTTGGTCACCACTCAAGTTGATGTTGGTGGAAAACGAAGCAAGAACACTATAATTGGAGCTTACAGTATCGAATGAAAAGATGACTCCCCCGTCGCCATTGCCACCCCCGGCAGAGGTGAAACCGTAGAGGGTGGAACCGCTCATTATCATCGAACCCTTAGGATCACTGCCTTCATAGGAACCGTTGGTACCGCTGAAACTCATAAGCACTTGAATCTGGTTCGTCTGTGCAACCAATGAATATGCACAGAAAAATAAGACCCATATTATAAGGCCTGAAAGGAGTAGTTTTTTCATTATTTCAAAAATTAAAGAGGTTTTGTTTTGTCAGGCAACCCCCACACTCTGTTTTTCATGACCTTGAGAGGCTACTCAAAAAACTAAAAAAAGCCGTTTTACGATAACCCTTGAAAGCATGAGACCGTAGGAAGTGATGAGGCCATGCTCACTCAGTATCTAAGAGGATCAGGAAGCGTGAAGGCTCTTTCTATGACGCGAATTTCAACCGGATCTCTTGCCAGGACCTCAATAACATCGAACCGGAAGGTGATATCGGGCATGTCAAGAAGGCGTAGCCAGTAGAGGCCCCCCCGGCGGATCAACTCCTGTTTTTTCCGATCGACGGCATCCAGAGGGCGTCCGAGTTCCTCGGAGCGGCGGGTCTTTACCTCTGCAAAGACCAGTGTGTCATGCTCGCGACAGACCAGATCGATCTCTCCCCCGCGGGGTGCGCGGAAGTTCCGACGAAGGATTTTCCACCCAAGGCGCTTAAGGTGTCTCGCCGCCTGAGCCTCCCCCCATCTTCCAAGGGCCAGATGTCCCTCAGAAACCGAAGGAGGGTTGGTCGACCGGCGCAAAACCACGTCGATGATGTGGGCAAGGTCCATGTTCATGAAGTTTAGCGAGATGTTCGGCCGTGGCATAGCCCCGATGGCTGGCAAATCCATACTGAGGATATTCCCGGTCGAGTTCGTCCATGATCCGGTCACGGGTAACCTTGGCCAAGATGCTGGCGGCCGCAATGCTCAGACTGATACCATCGCCTCCGACTAGTGCCGTATGCTCAATCGGGAGTCCCTTGACCGGTAATCCATCCACAAGTGCATGAACGCACTGATGTCCGTTTTCATGTAATCCTGTTAGAGCACGGGCCATCGCGAGGTGAGTTGCTCGCAGAATATTAAGGTGTCCGATTTCTTCTGAGCTACCTTGGGCCACAAAAAAATTAATGGATTTGTTTTCAGTTAATCGGACATAAAGAGCCTCCCGTTGCTGATGGTTCAGTTTCTTGGAATCATCAAGCCCCTCCAGGGCGAATTCATCCGGCAGGATCACTGCGGCAGCCACTACGGGACCGGCCAGGGGACCACGTCCCGCCTCATCGACCCCCGCCACGGGACTAATGCCCCTGGCATGCAACTCCTTCTCATGGAAGAGCGTGGGGCAATGAGAAGGGCCCCGGGAGGATTTACCTCTGGGGCCCGAAGTCTTTGATCCGCGACGCTTGGTCGTCATCGGACCCGGAAGGAATCAACTATTAGGCAACTTCCTGCGCCTTCTCCTTCACGGTGACGGCGGCCTTACCCTTGCGGTCACGGAGATAGTTGAGCTTGGAACGGCGTACCGAACCGCGCTTCTCGATCTCCAGCTTGGCAATGCGGGGAGAATGGAGCGGGAACACACGCTCGACCCCCTCTCCGAAGCTGACGCGGCGGACGGTGAAGTTGGCGTTGATGCCGGTGCCCTTGCGACCGATCACGATGCCGGAGTACTTCTGGATACGCTCCTTGTCGCCTTCGATGACGCGTGTGTGGACACAAATGGAATCACCGACCTGGAATTCGATGATGTCGGTCTTGAACTGCTCTTTTTCGATGTTGGCGATGATACTCATGACAGGAATGTAAGCCGGAAATTGGTCTAAAGTGGTCGGGTAGAATGCCCCCGTGGGGATCCCTTGGCAAGAAGTAATCGTGATTTCTCTCCTGTCTTGGCAAGGAGTCCTCTCCAGATCATGCTGACACATCCATGATAACACTAGGCATCGACAGCGGAACACAAAGCACCAAGACCATTGCCCTCGATCTTGAGACAGGGGAAATACTTGCTAGCGCCCAGCAGTCCTATGGCTTTGTGACTGCAGAGGGTGAAGGGGCCATGGAACAGGATCCCGCCGTCTGGATCGCAGCGGTGGAGGCCACCATTGCCGAGGTTCTCTCCAAGATTTCCGAGCGCCGCTCCGAAGTGGTGGGGATCGGCGTCAGCGGTCAGCAACACGGACTGGTCCTTCTCGATGCCGCTAACAGCGTTGTTCGTCCTGCCAAGCTCTGGTGCGACACCTCCACGACCGCCCAGTGCGAGGAACTGACCAAAACGCTGGGAGGCGAGGCGAAGGTGGTGGAACTCATCGGAAACGCCATGCTAACGGGATACACGGCACCGAAAATCCTCTGGGTACGTCAGAGCGAGCCGAAGAACTGGGCAGAGACCGCCTCCGTTCTTCTTCCCCACGATTACATCAACTGGTGGCTCACCGGCGTGAAGTCGATGGAATACGGAGACGCCTCAGGCACCGCGCTGCTTGACGTGAAGACCCGCTCCTGGTCACAGCCTGTCCTAGATGCCGTTGCCCCCGGACTTGCGGAGAAGCTCCCCACGCTGCGCCACTCCTCTGAGCCCGCCGGCATGCTGCGGGAAGATCTCTCCTCCAAGTGGCATCTCACCTCCTCCGTCACGGTCAGCTCGGGCGGTGGTGACAACATGATGGGTGCCATCGGTACCGGCAATGTCAGCCCCGGCATCATGACTGCGAGCCTAGGCACCTCAGGCACTCTCTATGCCTTCAGCCCCACTCCGATCGTGGATCCGAAGGGTGAGGTTGCTGCCTTCTGCGACAGCACCGGCTCCTGGATGCCGCTAGCCTGCACGATGAATGTTACCCTCGTGACGGAGCTGTCACGTTCCCTCTTCTCGGGATGGAGCCATGACCAGTATGCGACCGCGGCGGCAACCATTCCGGCAGGCAGCGAAGGCCTCCTGCTCCTCCCTTACCTTGCCGGGGAACGCACTCCGAATCTCCCTCATGGTAGCGGGGTGCTCCATGGCATCACGACCAGGAACTTCACGCCGGCACATATCGCGCGCGCTACCATGGAGGGGGTGACCCTGGGGCTGGCCTACGGTCTGGATCGCTTCCGCGCACTCGGTGTCACCCCGACTGAAATCCGGATCACCGGCGGCGGCACCAAGAGTCCCTTCTGGCGCCAGCTATGCGCCGATGTCTTCGGAGTTCCGACTGTCTGCCTGCACTCAAGCGAGGGTGCCGCGCTGGGAGGTGCCATTCAGGCCGCTTGGGCTGCCGGCGAAGATCATTCCATCGGAGCACTCCATGCGCTCTGCTCGCGACTCGTTACCTTGGACGAAACGACCCGCTGCATCCCGAACGAGAAGAATGTGGCAACGTACAAGGAGCTGCTCGAGAAAGCCAATAAGCTCCGGGCTGCGCTCACCTCGGTGAATCTCTTGTAAGGAATACTTCAGACTATCTGTCTTTAGGTCTTCATCATTCATTTTTTCCTGATGCGTATTGTCCTAGCAGCCACCGGAGCCAGTGGATCGATTTATCTGCAACGGATGCTTCATCATCTTGAGCAGGGAGGTCACGAGGTACACCTCGTCCTCTCCCCGTATGCCAAGCAGGTTATCCATGAGGAGATCGGCGCACTGAAATTACCTGCCGGAGTCATCGAGCACAGCGAGAAATCGATGAATGCCCCTTTCGCAAGCGGCAGCGCTCTCTTCGACGGGATGGTGATCGTTCCCTGCTCAATGGGAACCGTGGGACGGATCGCAGCCGGAACTAGTGAAAACCTCATCCTGCGGGCAGCCGATGTCTTTCTCAAGGAACGTCGCAAGCTGATCCTCGTCCCCCGTGAGACTCCCTGGAACCTGATTCATGCCCGCAACATCGTCACCGTGACCGAGGCGGGCGGCATCATCCTTCCCGCCTCCCCTTCATTCTACAGCCATCCGAAGAACTTCGACGAACTAGCCGATACGGTCGTCTGGCGGGTCCTAGATCAACTCGGAATCCATGCCCCGAATGCCTGCCGCTGGCGCGAGGATAGCCCCGCTAGTGAGTAGATGGGAGTACGTTTCAACAAGCAGCACCTACTGGCTTGGCTGGCGGCTAACCTGGCACGGCTGATCTTTTCCACCATTAGGCTTCGGATGACGGACCGGGCCGGATTCCTGACGAATCCACCCGATGGCCCCCGCATCCTTGTCTTCTGGCACAATCGCATCCCGGCGATCTCGATAGGATTCCTGAGGCACTACCCCAGCAAACACACCACACGAAAAGGGGTCTGTGTTCTCACGAGCCCCAGCAAGGATGGTGATATCCTGGCCGGAGTCATGGCCAATCTCGGCATGGGATCCGTTCGAGGATCGAGCTCGCGTCGCGGATCAACGGCGATCAGGGAACTGACCTCCCTGCTCGAATCGGGTGTCGATCTGGCTATCACTCCGGACGGTCCCCGGGGCCCCAAATACGTGCTCGGACCGGGCGCCGTCTTTCTCGCACAGAAGACCGGGATACCGATCATGCCCGTGCATGCCCGCTATCACTGCGCCATTCGTCTCAAGACCTGGGATAACTTTGCAATCCCGATACCCTTCTCCAGAATCGACATCACGATCGATCCCTACCTGACAATCGACCCGGAGGCCAACGACCTGGAAGCGGAGCGCCTCGGGCTTGAGAATCTTCTCCGTCTCAGGGCTCAGGAGGATGATAAGGCTTGAAAAGCCTCAAAAGCTCGAACGTGATAAAACGAGAGTTGCTATCACCCCGATAGCAGGTCAAACAGGTCATTGAAAAATCCCATGAACACCACCGCATCCGATCCCCAGAAACTCAGCCCCATCGTTTATTTCATCGGTCTCACCGCAGCTCTTGCAGGACTTCTCTTCGGACTCGATATCGGGGTCATCTCCGGAGCCGAAGGTTTCATCCAAAAAAGCTTCTCCATCACCGACAAGGTGATTGAGATCATTATCAGCGCCATCCTCTGGGGTGCTGTTTTTGGAACCCTTCTCAGCGGAATTCTTTCAAATCAACTCGGTCGCCGTGGGGCGATCCTCGTGAGCGCGGTGATTTTTGTAATCGGCTCGATTGCCTGCGCATTTGCCCCCAATCCAAATCTCCTGATCATCGCCCGGTTCTTCCTTGGAATTGCCATCGGCGTTGCCTCCTTCACCGCTCCGCTTTACCTATCTGAAATTTCCCCACAGCGCGTGCGCGGATCGATGATCTCGATGTACCAACTGATGATCACCATCGGCATCGTGCTCGCGTTCCTTAGCAACACATGGCTCGGAAGTTACGCCGTGATCGGTGGAACAACCGGCGGTCACTGGAGGGAAATGCTAGGGATCATCGCCATCCCGGCCGCCATCATGTTCCTCGGTGTACTGTTTCTGCCCGAGAGCCCCCGCTGGCTGTTCCTTAAGGGACAGAAGCAGAAAGCCGTCTCGGTTTTCGAGCGGATGCACTTACCCGGTGACCAGATTAGCAAGGAGGTCATCGAGATCGAGGAGAGCCTCCGAGTGAAACAGAACGGATTCAGCATGCTGATGAACAACTCCAATTTTCGCAGGGCAATCGGCCTAGGAATCGGACTTCAGGTCATCCAGCAACTCACCGGTATCAATGTGGTGATGTATTACGCCCCCCGCATCTTCAAGATTGCGGGCTTCATCAGCACCGAACACCAACTCTGGGGAACAGTGATCGTGGGATTGACTAACGTGCTCGCGACTTTCATCGCGATCGCATTCGTAGACCGACTTGGTCGCAAGCCGATCATGTACGCCGGATTTGTCGTGATGGGAACAGCCATGATCACGGTGGGTACCCTCTTCAATATGAATCTAGAAAAGTCTCCTTCACTCGGCATCTGGGCGATCGGCGCACTTCTCGTCTTCATCGTCGGATTTGCGATGAGCGCGGGCCCGATCATCTGGGTGATCTGCTCCGAGATTTTCCCCCTCTCCGGACGTGATCTCGGAATCACTTTCAGCACGGCCACAAACTGGATCGTTAATGCGATCGTGGGCGGCACCTTCCTCACTCTCCTGAGCACTCTTGGTAATGGAAATACCTTCCTACTCTATGGTGCGATCAATGTGCTTTTCATTATCTTTTTCCTGATGCTTGTTCCAGAGACCAAGGGGGTCTCGCTCGAAAAGATCGAATCAAACCTCCTCTCCGGTCTCCCTCTTAAAAAGATCGGCCGCTCCTCCACGGTCTAACAGAATTATTGATTTTATCTCCAACCATGAAGCTGATTGATGGCAAGGCGGTCGCCGCAGAAGTCGAAATTGAAACCCGTGCGAGGATCGAGACGCTTAAATCCCGCGGCATCACCCCGGGACTTGCCGTGGTCTTGATCGGCGAGAATCCCGCCTCCCAAGCCTATGTGCGCAACAAGGACCGCACCTGCGCCTCCCTGGGCATGCACTCCCGCAAGTTCGAACTTCCCACCTCCACCACTCAGGAAGAAGTCATGAAGTTGGTTGCGGAACTGAACGCTGATCCCCTCATTCATGGAATCCTCGTCCAGTCCCCTCCTCCTAAGCATATCGACGAGCATGCAGTGACGCTCGCGATCGATCCACGCAAGGATGTTGACGGATTCCACCCGATCAATGTGGCAAAGCTCGCCATGGAGGATTCCACCGCCTTCGTCCCTTGCACACCGCTTGGCTGCCAGAGACTCCTCATCGCCGCCGGGATCGAGACATCCGGTGCCGAGGTGGTCGTGGTCGGTCGTAGCCTGATCGTCGGCAAGCCGATGGCCCTCCTCCTGATGGCGAAGGGAAAGGGTGGCGATGCCACCGTGACCATTGCTCACTCCAGGACGAAGGATCTCGCCGCTGTCACCCGACGTGCCGACATCGTGATCGCCGCCATTGGCAGACCCAAGGCCCTCGGTGCCGAACATATCAAGGAGGGAGCCGTCGTAATCGACGTTGGCATAAACCGCGTCGAGGATCCCTCCACAAAGAGCGGCTACCGTCTTGTCGGTGATGTCGATTTCGATGCGGTCGCCTCTAAGTGCACGGCGATCACTCCTGTTCCAGGAGGCGTTGGTCCCATGACGATAGCGATGCTGATGAGCAATACTGTAACTGCTGCCGAACGCCTAAACTCGTAAGCTTGGTATTATTGAAAGCTTAATTTACCCGAACCAACCTCATCAGCTCTTCCTCTCCGGGTCCCTGGCCGACCATGGCGAGGCAGAGGGTGCGGCTTTGGAAGACTTTCCGAGCAACTGCCTGGATTTCCGCTACGGTAACTTTGGCTAGGCGATCGTAGACCGATTCCGGCGTCACTACATTGCCGTAGGTCAGCAAGGAGGTACCGAGGCGATAGTTTTGAGTGGCGGCACGTTCTAGGGCCATCCTGCTCGTGCCGATGGAGTAGTCGCAGGCACGGCGGAGTTCGGCGACGGAAGGGCCTTTGTCGGAGATCCTCTTGCACTCGGTGAGTATCAGTTTCAGAGCTTTCAAGACGTTCTTTCCATCCAACCCGAGAGCGACCTCAAAGGCACCGCAGTCCGAGTGGGTGGAGAGGGCGGTGCTGATCGAGTAGCAGAGCCCACGGCGCTCGCGCAGTTCCTGAAAGAGACGCGAGCTCATGTTCCCTCCTAGTAGCACATGAAGGAGATTCACCGCATAACGCTTCGAGTCGTGGGAGCCAAATCCTCGAAAGGAAAGGGCTATCTGGGTCTGCTGATTCTCGCGGGATTCAATAATCAACCGGGGACTTCCTTGGCGTGGCGGGACGGAGACACGGGGACGGGAAGATCCGTTGGGTATTTTCCCGAGGAAGCGGGAAGCCAGTTTCACAAACTCTCCGTGGTCGACCGCCCCTGCTGCGGTGACAATGGTGCGCCCGGAGTGATAATTCACCTTCAGATGATCGACAAGATCCGCACGGGAGATTGCGGCGAGGCTCTTCTTTGATCCGGTGATTGGACGACTCAGGGAGTTACCCTTCCAAGTCAGGGCGGTCAGGAGTTCCTGAACGTGCTGAGCCGACTCATCGCGTATCATCTCGATCTCTTCGACAATCACACCCCTCTCCCGCTCCACCTCCTGTCGATCCAGCCGGGAATGACAATACATGTCGGAAAGAACCTCAGTCACCCTGGCAAGATGATTAGCCGATGCAGCTGCGTAGTAGCAGGTGCGCTCTTCAGCCGTGTAAGCGTTCAGATCGCCACCAACACCCTCAACCTCCTGACTGATCCGGCGGGCGCTTCGCTTCTTCGTCCCCTTGAAGAGGAGATGCTCCAAAAAATGGGAAATCCCTCCGGTACGGGCGGATTCGTTACGACCTCCGACTGCGCACCAGATCCCGACCGCAACGGTCTGGGAGGCAGGCATGGCCTGTGTCGCGACCCGGAGGCCGTTGGGAAGTGTGGAGATCTGGGGGCTCAAAAGGCAGTCTGACGGGATCGAAGCAACACCTCGGCAACAGCAAGATCGGAGGGCCATGTGATCTTGATGTTCGGTTCACGGTTTTCCACAAACGGAATTCTCCATCCTGCAGCAAGTGCCACGGAAACCTCATCAGTCGGCTTGCCCGCAGACTGCTCATCAAGAAGCTTAATGAGGGAAGAGGCCCGGAAAACCTGCGGTGTCTGCATGGCCCAGAGCCCGCTGCGATCAATTGTCCTGGCCGCACAACACTCCTGATCCGCGAGATGGAGGGTATCGGAAACAGGAACAGCAGCGGAGGAGGCACCCGCTACATGAGCTGTCTCGAGACATCTAGTGATCAGATGTGGAGTCACCAGCGGGCGAGCAGCGTCATGAATCGCCGCCAGAGCGATCGATTCAGGGAGAGCACGAAGACCATTAAGGACCGATTCCTTACGATGGGAGCCTCCAGTCACAACACAGATAAGCTTTGAAATCCCAGCCTCGCGAGCAATGGCGCGGAACTCCTCTTCACGACCGGTTGGAGCCACCACAACGATGCTCCTGATCGAGGGAGTCTCTTCAAATGCTCTGAGCGTCCATGCAAGCACGGGACGACCAGCTATAAGGACAGCAAGCTTATCGCCTCCAAAACGGCTCCCAGTACCGCCACCGACGATGACTGCGGCACACTCCAATTCCTTGATAGAGGAACTGCTCACCCGGGTTGATAAAGTTCGGAACAGACTACGCGAGGTGCTTCTGCACTTCGGCACTGAGACTCTTGCCGTCGGCACGACCGGCGGCCTTGACCTGTGCCAGCTTCATCACGGCACCCATCTGCGCTTTAACGGTGGCTCCGGACTCGGCGATCGCTTCCTTGACGATGGCGGCAAGTTCTTCGGCACTAAGCGCTGCAGGGAGATAGACAGTCATCACCTCAATCTCGGTACGTTCGCTGGCTGCTGAATCGGGACGCCCCCCTTTTTCAAATCCTTCGGCGGCATCCTCACGCTGCTTGATCTGCTTACGGATAACCGTTACGGCCGTCTCGTCGTCGACAACGGCATCGGCACCACTCTTCTCGATAGCGGCGTACTTGAGGGCGCTCTTGAGCATGCGAAGCGTCCCGAGGCGGGCCGCATCACGGGCTTTCATGGCTTCCTTGAGGTCGTGATCGATCTGTTCTGCGAGTGTCATTATAGAGTTTAGTTGAGTGAGGCCCTCAAGCTACGCGCTTGAGTTAGCCTCGTAAATCTATTCTGCTTACAGGATGTCCGTCCGTACCCGCTTCGCCCCTTCTCCAACAGGCCTACTCCATGTTGGGGGAGCCCGCACCGCCCTCTTCAACTGGATCTATGCGCGCAAGCATGGAGGCACCTTTGTGCTCCGTATCGAGGATACCGACCACAGCCGAAACACCGAGGAGGCCAAACAGGTCATCCTGGACGGCCTTCACTGGCTGGGACTCGACTGGGATGAGGGTCCTCAAAAGGGTGGAAATCACGGCCCCTATTACCAGAGCGAGCGTAATGCGATTTACGAGGAGTATCTGGGACGTTTGGAAAAGGGGGGCCATCTCTATGAGGACAATGGAGCGATCCGGTTCCGCTCCCCTAGGGAGAAGGTGTTTGTCGATGACGAGATCTGCGGCAAGATCGAGTTCGACCTCACCAACCCCGGCACCCATCCCGATCTGACACTCCGCCGTCCTGATGGTTCCTGGATCTTCCATTTCGTCAGCGTTGTGGATGATATCGAAATGAAGATCACCCACGTGATCCGCGGCGAGGATCATCTCTCCAATACGCCAAAGCACATCGAACTCTACCGGGCGCTTGGTGCCGAACCTCCCCGGTTCGCTCACATGCCTCTGATCCTCAATCGCGACGGCAGCAAGATGAGCAAGCGTGACGAGGGGGCCGCCTTGGGCACTTACCCCGATGCAGGTTACGCCCCCGAAGCAGTACGCAATTACCTCAGTCTGCTTGGATGGTCTCCTAAAGAGAATCGCGAGATCATCAGCACCGAGGAAGTGGTCGCACTCTTTGATCTGAACCAGATCAACCGACGCAACGCCGCCTTTGATCTGGACAAATGTTTCTGGATCAACGGCCAGTACCTTCTCTCCATGGATCTGGCCCGTTACGCAGAACTGGCGATTCCTTTCCTCCAGAAGGCAGGCATTACCTGGCCCTATTGGGAGTCGCTTGAGAAGGTGCTCGCGATCGTGAAACCAAAGGTAAAACTCTTAAAAGATCTCCCCGAGTGGATAGCCTGCTTCTTCACCGAGGATTTTCCCTATGACGAGGCCGCTGTTACAAAATCGCTCACTGGTGCTGCAGCAGACCGTCTCAAAGCACTCTCGGAAGCCTACACTTGCCTAACTGCCTGGGATGCAGCTTCGCTTGAGGCTTCCCTTAAGGATACCTCCGCCAAGCTTGGCATCAAGACGGGGGAAATGGTCCACCCAGCCCGTGTTGCCGTCAGCGGACGTGGAATCGGTCCGGGTCTTTACGAGATGATCGAGATCCTTGGCAAGGAGCGCACCCTGGCCCGCTTTGCCAAGGGAATCACCAAAGCCTCTGCGGCCTGATCATGAGTCAGGTATCGGAGGTCTTTGCGGCCGAAGATCTCACCAAGAACGGTGAGATCTTCAGGGCACTGACTCCTCCGGCTCGTCTCTCGGTCTTCGGAGACCCGGTGGCTCACTCGGCCTCGCCTCCCATGCATAATGCGGCTCTCCTGGAGCGGGGCCTTCCCCTTCAATACGTGAGGGTTCACGTCACACCGGAAGAACTTCACTCTGCCTTGCGCCATCTTTTACAAGCCGGTTTTCTGGGAACCAATCTGACGATCCCGCACAAGCAAGCAGCCCTTTCACACATGGATGAAGTGAGCAGCGAGGCCCGCCTGATGGGGGCAATCAATACCGTGGCGCTCCGTGATGGAAAATTGCATGGATTCAATACCGACGGACCGGGTCTGTCAGCCGCCATTCATGAAAAGTTCGGCGTGTCCCTTGGATCGCAACGGGTTTTGATTCTGGGTGGCGCCGGTGGAGCGGGAAGAGCCGTCACCGCACAATGTGCCCTTGAAGAGTGTCCATCAATCATCATCGCCAATCGAAACCCTTCCAAAGGCGAGGAACTGGCAAATGAAATAACCAAGCACCTGTCGGCCTGCATCTCGTCGATTCAAATGACCGAGGAGGAACTCTCCAAAGCACTGGAAAACTCGGATCTTCTCATCAATGCCACGCCTCTCGGCATGAAAGGTGATGATCCCTCCCCTTTGCCGAATGGACTCCTGAAATCACACCACCTTGTTTATGATACGGTCTACAGTGGTGGTCAAACGGCCCTTCTGCTTCAGGCACAAAAAGCCGGGGCCACGTCGGCCAATGGACTTTCCATGCTGCTTCACCAGGGAGCCAAATCCTTTGAGATCTGGTTCAATGAACCAGCGCCTCTTGAAAAAATGAGAAAGGCTTTGAAAAGCTAGGCTTTCTGTCTCTCCGTTTCCACAGGAAGGCAACTACAGAAGATGTTCCTGTCTCCGTAGACATTGTCGACACGTGAGACGGAGGGCCAAAACTTATGGGTCTTGAGCCACGGAGCCGGCCACGCAGCCTGATTCCTGGAATAAGGCCTGGTCCACTCATCGGAGGTGACAGTGCGAACCGTATGGGGAGCATGTTTTAAGGGATTGTTGGTCTTATCCAGTTCGCCCTTCTCGATTGCCGTCAACTCGCCATGGATGGAGATCATGGCATCGCAGAAGCGATCCAACTCATCCTTCGACTCACTTTCGGTCGGCTCGATCATCAGCGTTCCCGGAACCGGCCAACTCATTGTCGGGGCATGAAATCCGTAATCCATGAGTCGCTTGGCTACATCCTCGACCTCTATACCGGCACGGGTCTTCCATTCGCGAAGATCCAGGATGCATTCGTGGGCCACAGTTCCCTGATCACCCTTATAGAGGACAGGGAAATAACCATCGAGACGCTTGGCCATGTAATTGGCATTCAGGATGGCAAGGGCACTTGCGGCAACAAGTCCATCCGGGCCCATCATGCGGAGATACATCCAACTGATCACGCAGATGCTGGCACTTCCCCAAGGGGCCGCACTGACTTCGGTGACAGCCTCGGAACCACCCGTCGGGATGACGGAATGGCCGGGCAGAAACGGAGCCAGATGCTTAGCGACGCCGATCGGCCCCACGCCAGGTCCCCCGCCTCCGTGAGGAATGCAGAAGGTCTTGTGAAGATTCAGATGGCAGACATCAGCACCGATTGCACCGGGACTGCAGAGACCGACCTGGGCATTCATATTCGCCCCGTCCATGTAGACCTGACCTCCAGCCTCATGGATCATCGCGCAGATCTCCTTGATCCGGGATTCAAAGACACCGTGCGTGGAGGGATAGGTTACCATCAGGGCTGAGAGACGATCCCGATGCGCCTCGATCTTGGCTTTAAGATCCTCCACATCCACATTTCCCTCCGCGTCGCAGGCAATACCCACAATCTCCATGCCCGCCATGGCAGCGCTTGCAGGATTTGTTCCATGGGCGGATACGGGGATGAGGCATACCGTGCGATTCGTATCGCCGCGGGAGCGGTGATAGGCACGGATGACTAACAATCCCGCATATTCACCTTGCGATCCGGCATTTGGTTGAAGTGAAACGGCATGGAATCCGGTGATCTCGGCCAGCCACTCTTCAAGCTGGCGGAAGATCTCGGCATACCCTTGCGCCTGATCCAGGGGAACAAAAGGGTGAAGGCTACCTATGGTTTCCCACGTGACAGGCAGCATCTCCGCCGAGGCATTCAACTTCATCGTGCACGAACCGAGCGGGATCATCGAGGTGGTCAGCGACAGATCCTTGGACTCCAGCCTGCGCAGGTAGCGCAGCATCTCGGTCTCGGTATGATAACTATTGAAGACAGGATGGGTGAGATAGGCAGAAGAACGTCGCAGATGATCGGGCGTCTGCCAGGAAATAGGATCACAGCGATCAGCACCGGGCCCTTTTCCGAAAAGCTCGACCAGTCGATCTGTTGATCCGGACGTCTCATCGAGGGAGATGGTCACGGCGGAATCACCAAGGAAACGAAGATTGATTCCCTCCTTCTCGGCACGCGTCCGCAGGGATGCGGAATCAGCGGGAGAAAAATTGATCAGAACGGTATCGAAGAAAGGCGAACTTCCGACCGACCAACCGGCCTTGGAAAGGGTGGCGGCTAGCTTAAGGGCGTGCAGATGGATTTTTTCTGCAATCTCCCGCAGTCCCTTGGGACCATGATAAACGGCATACATCGAGGCAATCACCGCAAGAAGAACCTGTGCCGTGCAGATATTGCTCGTCGCTTTTTCGCGACGGATGTGTTGTTCACGGGTCTGAAGGGTCAGACGGTAGGCGGGATTTCCATCAGCATCGCGGGAGATTCCGACGAGGCGACCGGGGAGACGGCGCTTGAATTCGTCGCGAACAGCAAGGTATGCGGCATGAGGACCGCCATATCCCATCGGGACACCAAAACGCTGGGTGGAGCCGACCACGATATCCGCGCCGAATTCGCCGGGAGGCTTCAGCAGAACGAGAGCGAGCGGATCACTGGCAACGATAGCCAATCCGCCGGCGGCATGGATCTTTGCGATGGCCGAGGAAGGATCATGAATCGATCCATCGGTCGCGGGATACTGAAGGATTCCACCGCAGAGGCCGGATTCAGGAATCTGATCCGCTGCCCCCACGATTAACTCAATGCCGAGTGGCTCCGTACGGGTACGAAGAAGCGAGATCGTCTGTGGATGGCAATCCGATGACACAAAGAAACGCTTCCCGCTCCCCTCGCCTTTCAGGTCATGGCACATGGCCATGGCCTCAGCGGCAGCGGTTGCCTCATCAAGCATCGAGGCGTTGGCGATGGCCATCCCGGTCAGATCGCAGACCATCGTCTGGAAATTCACCAGCGCCTCCATTCTACCTTGCGAAATCTCAGCCTGGTAGGGGGTGTAGGCCGTGTACCAACCGGGATTCTCAAGGATGTTGCGACGGATGACAGCGGGAAGATGGGTCCCGTGATACCCCATGCCGATGTAATTGGCTCGAAGCTCGTTCTTCAAGGCAATCAAACGAAGTTCAGCCAAAGCCTCCTCCTCGGTAGCTGCCCGGGGAATGTGCAGGGAACCTCGGAGACGGATATCATCCGGAACAGTCTTTGTAATCAGTTCCTCAAGGGAGGCATAGCCTAACGTCACAAGCATCTCCCCGATTTCCCGGTGATGGGATCCGAGATGACGACGGGAGAATCGACCGCGGGAAAGAACGGAGTCGATAAGATCGGAACTGACCGTACTCATTGACCAATCTGGGCGCTGTAGGCCTCGGGAGTCAGGAGCACATTGATTTCCGCGGAATTAGATGACTTCATCTTGTAAATCCAACCTTTTCCGAACGGATCGGTATTAAGGAGGGCAGGATTGCCGGAGAGATCGGCGTTCACCTCTGTAACGGTTCCGGAAAGAGGCGAATAAATGTCGCTGGCTGCCTTCACTGATTCCACGACCGCAGCTGTGGCTCCAGCTTTTACTTCGGCGCCCACCTTCGGTGGCTCTGCATAGACAATATCGGTCAACTCGTTCTGTGCATGATCGGTGATCCCGACCGTAACGACATCCCCTTCGGCTCGAATCCATTCGTGGGTCTTTGCATAGCGGAGATCAGATGGAACGTTCATGAGTAGCGGTTGATTTGGTGGGTTTAGCGGGCGGGTTTTTTGTAAAAGGGAATGGTCTCAACGGTAGCCGGATAGCGGCGACCACGCACTTCAATTTCCAAGGCTGTGCCTGGCGCATTAAGAGAGGGGGAAAGGTAGGCCATGGCAATTCCATCGCCTAGACTCGGGGAGAGGGCTCCACTGCATGTCTTCCCAACAATAACTCCCTCGGAAAGAACGGGATAATGAGATCGAAGAGGAGGGCCGGAGACAGTCAGCTTCAGCGGCGTGAGTCGAGAAGGAAGGCCCTCGGCACGTTGGCGCTCCAAGGCTGCTCGTCCCGAAAAATCACCCTTCTCGGGATCATTAATCCCGGAAAATTTGTCCAATCCGGCTTCCAGAGGGGTGCGATCACGCGATAGGTCGGATCCGTTCAGCGGATACCCCATCTCGAGCCTTAGCGTGTCACGTGCGCCGAGACCACATGGCTTGACTCCGGCAGCAAGAAGACTCTCCCAAAGGGCAATACCCGATGCGACCGGAACAAAGAGTTCGAATCCATCCTCTCCCGTGTATCCGGTGCGCGCTACCAACGATGGAATCCCTCCCTGAGTGGGCGCCAAACAGGAAATCCCATTCCGCTTCGGAATCTCGCATGACGGATATAGAGAGCTGAGAACTTTCTCAGAATCGGGTCCCTGGAGGGCAATCGCGGCATACTCGTTACCTTGATCCCTCAATTCAACGGATCCATCGGAAGGGAGATGGGAACGCATCCAATCGAGATCAAGGTCACGGCAGGCACCGTTGATCACCAGGAAGTAGGAGTTCTCTCCAGTCCGGTAGATGATCAAATCATCAATAACCCCGGCCTTCTCATCGAGCATCAAGGTGTACTGCCCCCGTGAAACGCCCAGTTTACCCACACGATTGGTCAGCAGACCCTCAAGCCACACCAAGGCACCCGGTCCTTCAACAGTCACCTCCCCCATGTGGGAGATATCGAACATTCCGGTGGATGATCGGACGACTTTGTGCTCATCCATGATGCCGGAGTACTGAACGGGCATCAACCATCCGCCGAACTCAACCATCCTTGCGCCGCAGGCAAGGTGGGCGGATTCAAGCGGGGTGTGTTTCAGGGATGCGGGATCGCTCATGGATGTATCAAGAGTTTTGGTCAAGAAGCGGATCCTTGCACAACCGTGCCATTGGGACGACGGGAGTTAAAATCCAAATAGGTGTAGGAGTGGAACATCTTCTCGTATTCATCGACGAGTCGCATCGCTTCATTGGGCTTGAGTCGGTCGCTTTTCAGCGCGGCATCGGCCTGGGACTTGATGCGGCGTGCCAGTTCCTTCGTGTCCCACTGGGTGAGGGAGAGGACCTGATCGATCGTGTTACCTGGAAGCACTTCCTCGATGTAATATCCCGCCTCTTCATCCTCATCGAGGAAGACATGCATCTCGTTCACTCTTCCGAAAAGGTTATGGAGATCACCCATGATGTCCTGATAGGCGCCGGAGAGGAAAATCCCCAAATAATACGACTCACCCTGACGGACCCGGTGCACTGGCAAAGTTTCCTTCACGTCCTGAAAATCGATGAACTTCGCCATCTTTCCATCCGAATCGCAGGTGATGTCAACGAGCGTACCGCTGCGGTCGGGGATCTCATCGAGGCGATGGATCGGCATGACAGGGAACAACTGACCGAGTGCCCAATGATCAAGTAGGGACTGGAAGACGGAAAAATTGCAGAGCAATTGATCGGCCAGTGCAACCTCGAGCTCACGAACCTCCTCGGGAATCTGTGTCATCCCGTTGTGAAGTTGAACAATGCGCGCGGCGATGTGCCAATAGAGGGTGTCGATCTTGGCCTTAGCCCTTAGATCCAGCAGTCCAAGATCAAACATCGACTGCGCCTGATCCCTGATCTGCTGGGCATCGTGCAGATTCTCCAAGCGGCGCTTTTCATTCAACCCCGCACGGATCTCCATCATGTCGGCGACGAGTTTTGGATCTTCGGGCGAGGAGGAGACGTCATCCAGTTGTGCTTCCTTCTCGATGGAACCAAAAGCCTCGATGATCAGGACCGAGTGTGGAGCAACGATGAAACGACCGCTCTCGCTGACAATCACGGGATGTTCAACCTGCTCGGAGTCACAGATCTCCATGATGTTGTAGACAATGTCGCGGGTATACTCATGGAGGGTGTAGTTGCGCGAACTGTCAAAACTGGTTCGTGATCCGTCGTAGTCCACTCCCAAACCACCGCCCACATCGAGGTACCCGAGGGCGTGCCCCATCTTTTTCAGCTTGGCATAAAAACGCGCGGCTTCACGTGTCGCGCGACTGATGGTCTGGATATCGGGAACCTGGGAACCGACATGGTAGTGAAGCAGCACCAGTGCCTCAGGGATCCCCTCGGCATGCAACGTGTCGCTCATTGCGACCAAATCCGCAGTCGAGAGGCCGAATTTTGCATTCTCACCCCCACTGGTCGCCCACTTGCCGGCTCCCTTGGAGAGGAGTCGCACGCGGGCCCCGATCATCGGCTTTACCCCGACCTGCTTGGCTACGGCAAGGATCTGGTGGAACTCCTCGATCTTCTCGACAACGAGGATCACTTTCTTGCCAAGTTTTAACCCAAGCAATGCGGCACGGATGAACTCATCGTCCTTATACCCGTTGCCCACCACCAGACTTTCGGGATCTGAATGGACGGCCAAGGCGGCGATCATCTCCGGTTTGCTACCCGCCTCGATGCCGAAATGGTAAGGGAGTCCGGCATCGACGATTTCCTCAACCACTTCGCAGAGTTGGTTCACCTTGATCGGGAAAACTCCGCGGTACTGGTTCCGATAACCACACTCGGAGATGGCACGTGCAAACGACTCATTAAGGCGACGAACGCGGTCCCTGAGCAAATCATGGCAACGTATCAGCAATGGAAAACGAAGTCCCCGTTCCTTTGCCTCACCGACCAACTCCATCAGGTCGATTTCCTCGCCATCCTGACGGCGTGGACGCATGACGGCGTGTCCTTCCTCGTTGATTTTCACGTAACCCTCGGACCAACCCTCGACATTGTAGAGAGCTGAGTTCTTAGAAGCGATGGAGACGGAGGGATCTTGAAGCATTGAAATGATTTGGAAGTGAAAAATTAACAAACACACTCACGCTTGGCGACATGATGCTTCATTTTTTTTGCATTGCCGTATGATCGCGCTGCAGATGTCAATTGTCCTGATCGTTAACCGCCATTCCACTACTTATTTTCCACAACCATGAGACTTCTACACATTGACGCTTTTGCCGGAATCAGCGGCGACATGTCCGTATCTGCACTGCGAGACCTTGGGGTTCCCGAACAAGTCTTCCAGGAGGCACTGGCAGCTTTAAACATTGTTCTTCCCGCTTGCCGATTTGAGCGCGGTGATCGCAATGGCATTTCTGGATGGCGCTTTCTGGTCACTGGGCATGAAGGGAACGAAGGGGGCGAGGCAACCCATCACCATCATGACCACACCCACGATGACGCAGAGCACTCTCACAGTCACCCCCATACCCATGCAGGGCATGAACAGCACTCTCACATCCATGATCACGAGCATGGACGCAATCATTCCGAAATTGTGAACCTGATTACCGGGAGTGCGCTTCAGGAAAACGTGAAATCGCTCGCCCTTAACGTTTTCAGAAGGATTGCCGTTGCGGAAGGGGCCGTGCACGGGGTACCTCCCGAACGTGTCGGCTTCCACGAGGTCGGAGCTGGGGACTCGATTGCGGACATTATCTGCGCCTGCGCGGGACTCGTTCATCTAGGGGTTGATCTCGTGAGTTGCGGTCCCCTGATCGAGGGGTCAGGACATATCCACTGTGCCCATGGCACATTCCCTCTCCCTGCACCAGCCACATTGGGAATCCTGAAGGAAAAAGGCATCCCATTCCGTCAGGTTGGCGAACCTTGGGAACATATCACCCCGACAGGTGCGGCTATTCTAGCGGAGTTTGCCTCGAGTTTCGTCCCGATGCCTGAAATGGCTGTGACGGCAATTGGCTATGGTCTCGGTTCACGCCAAACACCGAACCGCCCGAATGCGCTCCGACTCATTTTGGGGGAGTCGGTCGAAAGCACAAAGGACGGATTGGAGGAGATCGTGGAACTTCGTTGCAATCTTGATGATCTCACTCCCGAACATGCCGCCAGCGCCCTCGAATCGCTCATCAGCGCGGGGGCACTCGATGCCACGCTCACACCAACCGTGATGAAGAAAGGCCGCTCAGGATGGATCCTGGAAGTTCTTACCCCTGAGGAAAAAGCAGCAGAGCTTTCTGAACTAATCATGAGACAGACAAGCGCCTTCGGGGTTCGTCGTCATCGCATGGAGCGCCTGAAACTTGAAAGACACTTTGAAGAGGTGAAGACCAAGTACGGTAACATTACCATTAAGGTCGGCACCTTGAGGGGAGAGATTATTCAGCGCACCCCGGAGTTCTCCTCTTGTGCGAAGGCCGCCAACATGCATGGAGTCGCTACGAGGGAGGTCCATACCGCCGCCCTGCAGGCACTTGGGCAATAAGGAGGAATTATTCCTCGTCGTCGGAAGTCCCGCCCTTGACCTGTTTTGCCGCGCAAACGCCTCGCTTCTTGGCGGATGCAATGAAATCCAGGAAATACTGGGCCTCGGGGCCCCATTTTTCCTTTTTCGATTCCTCTAGGGCCTGAGTGATGTTGCGACCACTGTGATAGATCAGGCGAAAGGCCCTTTTGATTTCTAGTCGGGTCTCGGAACTCATCCCGGCACGCTTAAGACCGACGGCATTGATACCAGCCACCATACTGGTGCCGTAGGCGGATACGTAGGGGGGGATGTCTTTCGGAAACCGCTCCCCTCCCCTCACCATGCAAAGCTTGCCGACCCTAAGAAACTGGTGAAACACCGAGCCTCCTCCGAGCACCGCGCCGTCCTGAACTTCGACATAGCCGGCAAGCAGGCAGTTGTTTGCAATGATCACCTTATTGGCGACCGAGGCATTGTGGCCGAGATGAACACCCACCATCAAAAAATTCTTATCGCCGACGCTCGTTACCGTTCCCTCCTTGGTACCTCGATGAATCGTCACGTATTCACGGATGATATTGTCATCGCCTATCACGACTTCGCTATTGGTTCCCGGTTTGAAGTCGTAATCCTGCGGGTCGCCCCCCAGAATCGCCCCGTACCCAACGGTATTCCGCGCACCCATCCTGACATGGCCCGTGATCACGGCATGTGCCTGGATCCGACAGCCCTCACCGATGACGGCACCGGATTCAATGATGACACCGGGTCCTACTTCAACATCAGCAGCAAGGTGGGCTGAGGGATCGACAAAGGCTGAGGAATGAATATTGGACATGAGTGGAATGGAACCTTCTCCATCATCTAAAGAAGTCCCGCCTCACGGAAGCTGAAATAAGGGGGGTGATCTCCCCGCGTCGTACCGATGATGACATGATCCACTAGTGGTATCTGTAACAGGGCTCCCGCCTCCATGAGTCGACGCGTCAGGCGTCGATCCGCTTCACTGGGTTGGGGATCACCCGAGGGATGATTGTGAACGACTGCGATGGCATAGGCTCCCTTGGCGATGGCGGGTCGGAAGAGCTCTCTCGGATGGGCGATGCTTTCATTCAGGCTTCCCCTGGATACCTCCCTCTGTTCGAGGAGACCGTGACGGGTATCAAGAAGCATCACGCGGAGCGACTCGTAGGGTAAAATTTCCATTTCCCTGGCCAGGAGTCCGTGAATCGCTCCCGCCCTGTCGATTCTAGGACGCTCCAGCTCCGGCAGAGCCATGCGCCTCCCCATCTCAAAGGCCGCCTTGAGTTCAGCGGCCTTGGCCGGCCCCATACCGGGAAGTGAGGCAAGTTCCTCAACCGAACAACCAGCCAGTCTCCGAAGGGATCCCCATTCCTGTAAAAGGGATTTGGCCAGCGAGAGAACATCCAGCCCGACCTTGCCGGTTCTAAGAAAAAGGGCCAGTAACTCGGCATCGGTCAAAACGCCGGCACCATGATTGAAGAGCCTTTCACGCGGCCTCTCTGTCCGCGGAATATCTCCGAAGCGTGATGTGGGCATGAAAAAAAACTAGGCCATCCCCGATAAATCGCAAGAGGCAGCCCCACGAAACCGATCAACTTACCGCTCGAATCCTAACAGAGCGAATCCAGCACCCCGTTCAGATATTCGGTCATGGAGTGGAGAGCCTCTGCATGACGGTTTTTCTGAACTTTTTCGAGCTCCGCATCAGCTTCATTCACCAGAACGCGTGCCGCCTGAACCGCAGCGGGAAGAGCTCCCTTTGAGGTGACGAGCTCAAGCAGCATTGCCGGTGGAATCCCACCCTCGGCGAGCAGCATTCCTTGAAGCTCATCCCGTTCCTTGGGTGTGGAGTTTTGCAATAACAGCAGGACAGGAAGGGTGAATTTACCGCAGGCAAGGTCGGTGCCCAACGTCTTGCCGATCATCTCCTCATCGCCGACCAGATCAACGCAGTCATCAAGCACCTGATAAGCGATTCCTATCTTTGTCCCGTAGTTCTTCAGTGCACTGATGACGGAGGGTGATGCCCCGCTGATATAGGCCCCCAATTCACAGGAAACCGAGAAGAGCGAGGCGGTTTTCATCTGAACCATCCGGTAATATTCCGAAAGCGGGAGATTTAGATCGAAGCGGCGCTGGGTTTGAAGAATCTCACCCGTGCAGACGTCGGCAGCTGCATCGGCAATACGTCGACAGATTTCGGAATTCGAGAACTTAGTGGAGAGGCGAAGCGCATGGGCGAACATGACATCGCCCACCAGAACAGTGAGGGAGTTTCCCCACTTTGCATTCAGCGTGGGGCGGTCCCGACGGCGATCAGCACCGTCCATGATATCGTCATGAACAAGGCTAGCTATATGAATAAGCTCAACAATGACCGCCAGATCGACATGATCCGAAACCACCCGTCCCGTGGCTCCACCCGAGAGTAATGCCAAGGCCGGACGAAGTCGCTTGCCGCTACCGCCCACGGCATATTCGAAATAGTGTTCGATCCCCGCGTCAACGGCATTGGACTGCTCATGGATCCTCTCCTCGACCGAGTAGAGATCGGGACCGATCAGCTCGATCGCCTGTGCAAAGGCAGCATGAGATCGGGGGTCAATTTCCTTGGCGGACCATCTTGTGAAACTTTTCACAAGCAGACTTTCGCTCATCAGCCCTCCATCGTCAATGTCACGTATGGATGGGTAGGTTGCTTTTTTATCACCCGCCTGCCTTTGATGGTTTCTTGGGGCCTGCCCCCAGGCGGATGCTCTCACGGATCAGGGGGAAGGGCAGTAGCCGGCTTCCCCTGACAAGCAATGCAAGCAGGGAATTCGGAATGACACCCGGCTTATGCTTTTCAAGCCCCCATAGTGCTTCGCGAACGACCAGATCTGGTGATGCTGCAAGTATCGGATGAGAGCGATCCATGGCTCGGATTGTCTCCCCGTCACGGCTGGCAACCTGAAAAAACTCCGTGGGGACGGGACCGGGACAGAGAGCCGTAACCGCGATTCCCTCGGATGAAAGCTCCATGCGAAGCGCCTCGCTGAAACTCGTCACGTAGGCCTTGGTCGCGGCATAGACAGCCATTTCCGGCAAGGGATAGAACCCGGCCACGGAACTCACATTAAGGATTCCCGAGGGACCCTGAGCACGGAGCATCGGAAGCAGGAGATGGGTCAGGTGGGTTAAGGCGGTCACATTAACCTCCAAAACCGACGCCAGTCGCGACCACTCAGCGCTGTCAAAAGCACCAAGGTCTCCAAGGCCCGCGTTATTTACCAAGAGATTCAGAGGAATCTGCTCCTGGATAATATGTGCGGCAAGTCGTTCACGCTCCGAGGATCGCGCCAGATCCACGGCAATCGAATCGATTTGAAGATAAGGGTTTGATATTTTCAATGAATCAGCAAGGTCAGCGAGTCGCTCAACGCGTCTACCAACAAGGATAAGCCTGGAAGCAACGGGTCCGAGTTGACGGGCAAATTCAGCACCGAGTCCGGCAGTTGCACCGGTAATGAGGGCCGTGCATCCTCGGATTGCAAAACGTGGTTTATTCATCATGGTTTCATATCCCTCCTGAAGATCTCACGGATGGGGTGCTCGTCCAGCACATTGGGTTCGATTCCTCCAATGCGATTACCATCGTACAACTGGATTCCGACATAGAAAAACAATGGTGAGATGGGGGCTTCATCTCGCACAAGATAACCTTCTGCCTGCTGCATGATACCGAAACGCTTCTTGGGATCTCTCTCAGCGGCGGCCTGATGGATCAAGCAGTCATAAGCGGTATTTTTCCATCCTGTCCGATTATTGCCACTCTCCGACAGGAAGAGATCAAGGAACGTGTTCGGGTCAGGGTAATCACCGACCCAACTGGATCGAGCGATCCCAAAATCGAGAGCCCCCAGAGAGTTCAAGTAAACCTTCCACTCTTGCCTGGCCAGTTGGACCGTCACACCCAACTGCTCTTTCCACATCGATTGCAACTCGATTGCAACCCCTTCGTTTAATTCACCCTCGCTGTAAAGATAGGTGGTGAGAGGAAATCCCTTTCCCTCCGGATACCCTGCTTCAGCCAGTAATTTACGGGATGCATGGGCATCTTCGGCAAGCCCGAGAGGTGCCTGATAACCCGGAATACCCGGTGGAACAAAACTCAATGCGGACGACTCGCCGGCCCTCGTGATTTTGGTCGTGATTCTCTTTCTATCAATGGCCATGGCGAAAGCCTTCCGGACACGAACATCGGCAAAAGGGCCTTTGGCGCAATTGAACCTAAGGAAAAAGGTGCCCAGAAAAGGTGCAGCATGAAAGTCAGGCCTTTGTTTGAGTGCGTCCAGCAAGGAAGGAGGGGCAAGCCCCTTGTCCATGATCAGGTCAGCTTGTCGGGCTGCATAAAAATTATAGGCCACATTGGCCTGACTGATCGGCAAGACCTCTGCGGTTCGCAAAAGGACATTCGTTGCATCCCAATAAAGAGGATTCGCCTTGAGATGGATGGCAGCGTTGATCCTCCAATCCTCAAGCAGGAAGGAACCGTTCCCGACAAGCTTCCCCGGCTTTACCCAGTCATCACCATACCTTGCGATCAGATCAGTTCGTACCGGGTAGAGCGTGGGGAATGCGCAAAGATCGAGAAAATATGGTGTGGGCTGTTTGAGCGTGACCCGAAGGGTTCCTTCATCCAATGCCTTTACTCCGACGGTGGAAAAATCAGGCAACTTATCGGGAGGACTTTCCGCAAACTCCTGTGCACCTTTGACTGCAAAGAGCTGGTAGTTGTAGGCGGATGCCGTGGCAGGATCGAGTGTCCGTCGCCAGGAATCTACAAAATCCTTGGCCGTCAGTGCTATTCCATCACTCCAACACGCCTCCTTGCGTAAATGGAACGTGTAGACGCATTGATCCTCAGAGATCTCCCAGGACGATGCTACCCCTGGTTCAGCAACTCCCTTTCGGTCAAAACGTAGCAACCCCTCGAACAGAGCATTGACGATTCTCCCTTCGGGTTGACCTGTGATCAGGGCGGGATCCAGAGTTTCTGGTTCGGCACCATTGATGAAGACAAGATCCGGACGCAGACGACCGGGTGAACACACCGTCAGCATAGGCAGGACAACGCAAAGGAGAACAACAAGCGTTCTCTTCATGGTTCGGGAACCATGTTCGAACAGGGCAATCCCTTCGAAAACTCATCAAGGCTTTGAATGGTGATGTCCGCAATATTGCGTAGGGCACGCTGGGTCAGGAAGGCCTGATGACCGGTCACAATAACATTAGGAAAGGTGAGCAATCGTGCAAACGTATCATCGCTGATAATGTCGGAGGAGCGATCCTCGAAAAACAATGAAGCCTCCTCCTCGTAGACATCAATTGCCAGAAAGCCAACCTTGCGACTCTTGAGGGCATCGACGACGGCCTGTGTATCCAGAAGACCACCGCGGCTCGTATTAATAATAAACACCCCCTCTTTCATTAATTCCAAGGCCTGGGCGTCGATCAGGTGATAGGTGGAGGGCATCAGCGGAACGTGCAGCGTCAGGATATCGGAGTAACGAAAGAGCTCCTCCCTTGTATCAACGTAAGATGCAAGCAGGGTCACCGCCTCGTTTGGTTCATCGTCATAAGCCAGAATCTTGCAACCGAAGCCGCTGAGTAGCTTCACCACTTCGGTGCCGATCCTCCCGGTTCCGCATACTCCGACGGTCATGTCGCGCAACTCAAAACCACAAAGACCCTCGAGATTGAAATCAGCGCGCCTTACCCGGTTATGCCCTTCATGGATGTGACGGCCCAGGGTCAGGATCAGGCCAATCGTGAATTCCGCAACGGCATTTGGAGAGTAAGCCGGCACATACGCCAGCTTGATCCCCAACGCGCGCGCCGCCTCGCGGTCGATCTGATTGAAACCCGCGCTCCGTGTTGCGATAAAGCGGGTACCTCCGGCAGCCAACGTCTCCAGAACCCTCTTATCGGCCACATCATTGACAAAGATCAGCACCGCTTCATGCCCGGCGCCCAGAACCGCGGTCTGCACCTCAAGGCGCGGCTCCAGAAATGTGAATTCTATCGAGGATCCCTCGGCGGCTTTTTCCAGCACGGGACGCTCGTAGCGTTTGGTGTTGAAAACAGCAACCTTCACGCGGGATCAGGGATTTGGGGAAACTTGTTGAAGTCGGTTGGATGTCCGGATTACGTCCCTGTAATAATAGGCGGCGGGCTTCAGGATCCTTGCCTTGGTCTTCGGGTCCATGGTGGCGAGACCGAACTTCGGCACGTAGCCGTAGTGCCACTCGTAGTTGTCGGCAAGAGACCAGACGAAGTAACCCTTCACGTCGTATCCATCATCCATTGCCATACGAATCTGAGCGATATGATCGCGAAGATAGGAAAGCCGCTTTTGCTCATTTTTGGTGGCAATGCCGTTTTCGGTAATCATCATCGGCTTGTCGTAGCGTTTGCCAACGTAACGGATCTGCTTCCCGAGGCCCTTCGGATCAATGCGCCACCCCATCATCGTAAAGTTGGGTCCGTGTTTCATCCCCTCGGAAAGTAGACTCAAGGGGCCAGCCATCTGGCTGTAGTAATAATTGAAACCGATGATGTCACAGACATCATAGACCCGGTCAAGGTGGTCGAAGTTGGAGTGCATGACCGTGTTGTAAAGGAGACCACCCGGATCAAGTGGGGCGGGTTCCCACCAAGGGAGTGCCTCCACACTCAAAACCTTGGCTGAAGGTTTGACCTCCTTGATACGAGCCGCCGCATCACGGAACATATCCGCGCTGGCAATCGTCGCCGCCTCATACCCCTTGAAATCAAAAATATGGCAGGGCGGCCAGAGCCCGATGATATATGCGGTGAGGACCTGACCATTGGGTTCGTTCTCGGGAGCATAAAAATTCACGTAAGGGGCGGTGGCTTTCACCATCTTACTCACGTAAAGATTCCAGTGATTTCGAGCCTGAGGATTTAGCCAGTTGGTTTTTGAGCTATCCTTGGGATCAGTGAGCCACGCGGGGAAAGTGAAATGCCAGAGTGTGACGACAGGCTCGATTCCAGCCTCCCTGAGTTTGCGACACATGCGCACATAGCCCAGGACTGCTTTTTCATTATACTTACCGGGACTAGGTTCCACCCGTGCCCATTCGATGCTGAAGCGGTAGTGGGTGACTCCGATTTTCTTAAGGGCAGCAAGATCCTTATTCCAATCACTCCACGAATAAAGGGCATTGCCCACGATGGGCGCTTTCTTTTGCTGTACCAGCAAGTCCCAGTCGCGGACATAATACTCCGGATTTTCCGGGGAGACGGCCTTGTTTTCGTATTGCAGACTACTCGTGGAGATACCCCAAGCGAACGGAGCATAACCCTTCAGGTGCGCGGCCTGATGATCGGGCGCCTTGTCAAGGGGGCCAAGCGGGTGAAGTGCACATCCACCGAAGAGCAACGGAAACACCGCCGCGCAAATCGTCAAACTCTTCATTATTGGGTGTTCGGTTGCGGTTTTTTCTTCATGAATGATGGAATCAGCAGTTCCAGATCTCCCATTTTGTTGCGGTAGAATCCACGAAGATCGGGAATGGTGCTATTCCAGCTCATACGCATGGCCGCCAAGAACTTATCATTGGAGAGGATGCGATCCAAACGGAGTCTTCCTGCATGGTTATTCACCTCGTTGAATGGGAGTGTCCTCTTGCGGTATTCTGCTTCGGGTATCCGTGCCTTCTCGATTCGGGCGGGGTCGTAAATCGAGAGCCACCATCCTCCGTAGGCCTCTGGGGCTTCAGGAGGAGTCACCTTGAAGATAAAGTTTCCCACCTGAATCCGCCCCCCCTTTTCATCAAGTGAGTAGAGAGCCCCGACCTCTTCTCGATTGGTCAGAATCCCTGCAAGATATGCCCGGACGATTTTTTTGAAACGGGTGATTTTTTCCCCTCGCTCATAAATTCCGTACTCAATGCAAACAGGGTGATTTGGATCACCGTAAACATTCATTTCAACACGGTCATTGATCCTGAAAGAGAGGTAGGGGATGTTTTTTAGGTATCCTTTGTCGATGGTGGTTGCGGGAATCTGCCTGAAGGACTTGATACTGTCATCCGTGCGCAGGTCTTGGACAATCATGCGCCATGGAGGGAGCGTTCCCGGATCGACGATATCGGCAAAATAGATCTCCGCCTTCGGGATATCCTCGATGCGGTTGATGGAAATTTTGGTGATCTCAACTTCTCCCATTTTTTGCTGCAATGTCACCTTTTGAGCATCGTTCTTGATAATCAGGCCGTGAAGAACCCTCCCGTCATTCAAATAGATGGTGTCTGGCATCAGTCGCTTTGCATCCAGATCCATCTCCGATCTAACCGAGGAAAGCGTTAGAAATATAAAAATGCCGAGAAAGAAAGAATGCTTCATGATTGATTGCCTTCCCTGTTAGGTACTAGGCCTTAACCCATGCATCAAGCAACCATACGCACCCTCTTGCTGGGATCGCTTCTCCCAGCCCTTCTTTTGTTTCCCGGATGCATCAGCGCTCCACGTCACTACGCTCCTCCCGCTGCCGCAGTGATAACGAAACCGTTGCCCAAGGAACCCTTCTGGTGGGGAACATCCACGGCTGCTTTCCAGAACGAAGACAAGGGATATGTTCCGGGATCAAAATGGTATTTCAAGACCGACTGGGATAGATTTGCAGAAGAGGGCAGAGCGCCTATCCGGGGGGACAGGGCAGTGTTCTCGTGGAGCCAGTTCGACAAGGATCTCGCTGCGGTCAAATTCCTCGGGGTTAGTCATTTCCGATTCGGTATTGATTGGGCGCGCATCGAGCCGCGCAAAGGGGAAATCAATGAAGAAGCTTTGTCCCGCTATGCCGAAATGGCTCACAAATGCAGGGAAGCCGGCATCGAGCCCATCGTGACTTTATGGCATTTTACCTTTCCTGATTGGATTTATTCCAAGGACAAATCCAAGGCCAATTTCCTAAATCCAGAGGTACGCACAGCCTGGCAGGCTCATGTGCGACGTGTCGTAAAGGCCACCAAAGCCGATGTAAGGATCTACGTTCCCCAAAACGAACCAAACGGTGCACTTCAACTTGGATGGATCGGAGCGCACTGGCCTCCGGGACTACTTGTGCACCCTGGTTCTTACAAGAAAGCCATGCGGGTCTCGGCCGACATGTTCAGGGATGCGGCCGACATTGTCAGGGAGGAGCGTCACGATGCCCTCATCATGGGCATCTACTCCCTGCCTTACTGGAAGAAGGCTCCATACGCTGATCCGACCCGCTCCGTTTATCACCTCATGTTGCATCAGAACTACGACCACCTTGATTTGGTGGCTGACACCTGCGATCTGATCGGGGTCAATTATTACTATGCACAGCAATGCAGCCTGACCCGGTTTCTTTTCCGTCCCGTTGGCGAACACAACTCACAATATACCCAACTAGGTTGGGAAATCGCTCCGACAGGTCTCTATCATGTCCTTCGCCAGATCTGGTATCGCTATCACAAGCCAATCGTGATCTCGGAGAACGGAATCGGCACCCAAAGCGGGCAGAAATCGATCCGCTATTTCCGCGAACATATCGCCCAGATGCGCAGGGCCATGTACGATGGAGTGGATGTTCGAGGATACTTCCCGTGGACACTCGTCGACAATTACGAGTGGACTGAAGGATGGGCTCCTAAATTTGGCCTCTTCTCATTTGACAAGAAGACTCACGATCGCATCCCCTCCCCCTCCGCCCATTGGTACAAAAACTTCATCAAAGCTTATCCAGAGCCCTAATGGACTTCCATGGAGCAAGAAACAATCACGCGAATCGTCGATGAGGTAATAAGGGGGAGAAGATCCGTACGTGCTTTCTTACCAACTAGCGTACCCAAGGAAACAATTCTGGAGATCCTTGACGTCTCCTCCCGTGCCCCCTCAGGGACAAATACCCAACCGTGGCAGGTCATCGTCGTGACCGGGGAGAAAAAAGAGTCCCTTTCAAGCGATCTTGTCGCTGCTGCGCTCGATCCCAAGAGCGGCATGGAACACACTGAGGAGTATTCGTATTATCCCGATAAATGGATTCCCCCCTACATCGATAGGAGAAGGAAGGTCGGATACGACCTCTACGGACTACTTGGCATTACAAAGGGAGAGCGTGAACGGATGGAGAGACAGTTTGCCCGCAACTACATCTTTTTTGATGCCCCGGTGGGGATTTTCTTCACGATTGACCGGATCATGGGGCAAGGAAGCTGGCTGGATTACGGAATGTTCATCGAAAACGTGATGCTTGCGGCACGCTCCAGGGGGCTCGACACCTGTCCCCAGGCGGCTTTCTGCAAATACCACAGGATCATCGAGCGGCATCTGGAGATACCCGAGCATCAAATGCTGGTGTGCGGCATGGCGCTAGGATACGAGGATTCCTCAAAGATCGAGAACACTCTTCGCACCGAGCGCGAACCATCAGTCTCATTCACGAGATTCGTGGAATAGAGGGATGTCTTGACGTTCCAAACCACTGCATCGAAGAAACCGGAGCATCACCGTGCAGTGAAAAAAAGTGGATACTGGAGGTCTCCATCTTGACGATCAGTACCCTTAATCATTTGATAAACCCTGTTTCATCACGAACTCCCCCACGAAATGTTACCAAAACTGTTCCCGCCCCAATCGAGAGTCCTCTTCATCGGGGACTCTATCACTGACGGTGACCGTAGCAGGACGGGGGACGTCAATCACGCACTTGGGGACACCTATGTGCGCCTGATCGCGGCCCGTTACGGATATGATCATCCTGCGGATGCCGTAGAGTTTCTCAACCGGGGTATCAACGGTCACAGGATCACCGATTTGGCCGCCCGCTGGGAAGAGGATTGCCTAAGACTTCGCCCCGACATTCTCACTGTGTTCGTGGGAGTTAATGATGCGGCAAGCGTGGTTGAGTTGACGGTCCCACCTCCTCCACGCACCGACGGAAAGCCCCCCAAAAGCCTTGTGACACTAGAACTCTTCCGTGAAACCTACGATCTCCTTCTCTCAATTACGCGAAGGGAACTGCCGAAAACCACAATCATCCTGTGCACCCCCTTTGTCCTACCTCTCGACAAGATCGGCAAGGATTGGAATCTTTGGAACGCAGAGGTCAGTAAGTTTGCCGGCGTTGTGAGGGAACTTGCCCTAAAGCACCGGACCTATCTTGTTCACTTTCAACCCGTCTTTGAGGCGGCGACTATCAAGGCACCGCCGGCCTTCTGGATGCCGGATGGAGTTCATCCCTCCGCGGCAGGCCACCAACTAATGGCCGATGAATGGGTGAAGATCGCCGAGGAAATGGTTAAGGACAATTGACCACGAGGTGGCACCCCAATAGATTCACTTTCCCTTTAGTCATCCCCCCCTCCCTCATGATCCGTCGTAGCCCACTCTCATCCTGTTTCTTTCTCCTATTTTCACTGTTAATTCCGACGCTTTCCCCGTACTGCAGGGTATTCGCGGAGGATGAACCCGCACAGGTCCTCATCTCGCCCTCGAAGGTTCCATCAATGCCTTCGTCTCTTTCAAAAAGAAGCGGGGCTTCCGGAGGGTCCACAGGAGGGGTGTTATTGGAACTGGGAGGAGTCGACGCCGATGGAAAATGTATTCCCGAGGCGTGGGTCATCCCCCTTCATGCAGCCACCTCCAATTCATGGACTAAGATCCCATTGGCGGACGCCCCCTCTTGGGGAGCAACCGCACAACATGGAGACGAGTTGATCGTTGCCGGCGGACTGATAAACGGAGTTCCGACCACCAAAGTCACCTCCTATCGCTGGGATGGTGGAAAGTTGGTAACACGAGATCTCCCTCCCCTACCCAATCCCCTTCTGGCTGCGGGTGCCACCCTGCTGGGCGAGAAGCTTCATGTTGTCGGAGGAAAGACAACACCAACTTCCATGGATGCGAGCAGGCAGGTTATCGTGCTCGACCTTGGCTCACCCATTCCAACCTGGATCTCCCTGGCAGACCTACCCGGATCCGGAAAGATCCTCCCCATGGTTACCGGGCAGTATGATCTCCTTGAGGTATTCGGGGGCAGAACGGCGGATGGCGTCGGTGTATTCAGTGCCTCGAAGGAGGTATTCCTTTACAGATACAAACCCGCGGAGGGAAGCACCCTCACCGGTTGGAGTAGGGGGTGCAATCTGCCGGTGCCTATGGCTGGAGGAATTGCAGTTCCATCCGGACAGGCGCACACAATTATTTTCGGTGCTGACACGACACCAACCGTAATCAATCCCCTCTCACTCAATGAGAATGTCGATTCCCCGACCCTCCTGTTTCACGCCCTCACTGATGCCTGGGTCAAGGCGGGTAGTTCCCTGAAAACAGTCCAACCTTCACTCGCAAAAACAGAGGAGGGATTGATGATTCTCTTCGGGGGGAAAGGATCTTCCGAAATTCTACAAGCCACGACACCCCGCACGACGAGGAACCTGAACTGGGCTGATTACCTGATGATTCTCCTCTATTTTTTCTTCATCGGGTACATCGGCTATTATTTCCGCAATCAGAAGTCGGCAGCGGAATACTCTCTTGGAAACAGGCAGACCCCCTGGTGGGCGGCTGGAATCAGCATGTTTGCCACGGCTGCGAGCGCCATCAGTTTCATGGCTGTTCCAGCCCTTGCCTTCGCTTCAAACCTTGTCTGGCTATTTCCGATGATCGTCTTCGTGCCGGTCTATTTTTTCCAATCAAGGATCACTTTCCCCATTCTCCGAAGGTTGGAAATCACCTCCACCTTTGAATACCTCGAACGCCGCTTCAATACCTCGCTGCGTCTCATCGCAAGCTTCCTGCAGATCATCTTCCAGACATTCGGACGTTCCAGCATCGTGCTTGTGCTCCCTTCGATTGCCATCTCGGCCACGACGGGACTCGATGTTCGCTGGAGCGTGATCATCATGGGGGTGCTCACAACGGTTTACACTAGCGTCGGAGGATTCGAGGCGGTGACCTGGACATTGGTATTCCAAGGGCTTCTCAAGGCCCTTGCCCCCGTGGCTGTGATCTGGATCTGCATTGCGGGCCTTCCGGGCGGCTTTGGTGAATTCCTTTCAACAAACATCCAACATCATAAGTTTGATTTTGCGATCCTCGGCTGGGATTTCGCCTTCCCTCTGGTCTGGGTCATGATGTTGAGAGTCTTCCTGGAACAGACGATTTGGCAGGCAGGAGATCAGGCCGTGATCCAGCGTGTCTTTGCATCCAAGGACAATGAAATCCGAAAAGTCACTGCCATGAATTTTTCATGTGGTTTCCTGATTTCTGTTATTGTGACAACGATGGGATTGGCAATCTTCGCTTATTTCCATGCCCATCCGGAGAAGTTCGACGCCTCCTCGACAATCGATAAAATCGTTCCACTGTTTGTCGTTCAAGGAATGCCCCACGGCGCAATCGGCATTGTTATCGCGGCGATTTTTGCCAGCGCCATGGCGACCGTTGCGGGATCCATGAACAGCGTGGCTACCATTTTTACCGTTGATTTCTACGAGCGCTGGTTCCCTAAATCTGAAGATAAGGAAAACCTGCGGATGATGCGTCTCAGCACGGTCGGCACTGGTGTTGCTGCCACCCTACTGGCACTATGGCTTACAACATTGAACCTAAAGTCCATCATGGTGACTTGGAACATTGTTTCCTCAATGCTTGGCGGCGGTATCGTCGGGATCTTTGCCCTTGGAATGTTCAGCACTAGAGCCAACAGCGGAGGAGCAATCTGCGGGGCCGTGTTGAGTATCGTTTTAGGACTTTATGTGAAGTTTTTTACCGGAATCCACTGGGCGTTCCTTCTCCCGATCCTGATCTTCTCGGCAATGATTATCGGCTACCTCTGCAGCTTTCTTTTCAAGAAGGACGATGTGAACCTAAAGGGGCTTACCATCTTCCACCTGAAATAGTCTCATAAAATAAACCAGACTCAGGGAGTAAAGATCTTTGTCGACACGATCCGGTAGCGATAATAACGATCCATGACGAGTTGCGGGTCGCCTGCAGGGAGAGTTATTCCCGAGGCATCCTTTAGGCCTGCAAAATCGGGCAACGCGGGATCTTCAGGATCGATGTAACGCTCGATCATGGTTGAGCCCCTTTGATCACCGATGATCTTGTCGGTTGCCTCATTCCACTGTTGCCAATCAGAAGAGGTCAAGCGCTTCGATGCCGCCTGTTGAAGAACCTGGACCCGGTAATGAACGGTGTACGTGTTCGATTTGGTGGTCAGTCTTGGGTAAATATAGGAGTAGGGTCGTTCCCTCACATTGTCACCGGTCATTCCCTTGCGTGACGTTCCGGGATTCGCATACCACCAGGCCTTAATGTTTGAATTGGCGGAATCCCAAGCGACCAACGAGTTTGTGTTCACGAGAGAGTTTGTTCCCGTGGGCTGTTGCGCGGGATAGAGCCAGAGAGAGCAGATTTCGGACGGTGAGTGGAAGATGTCCCCATTTGCAAAACGCTGCTGAAATTGAAGCAACGTCTGATCGGGATGGATGGGATAATGAAAGTAAAAGTTTCCCGAGTTTGACCCGAAGCCATTGTAACTCTGGGAACTCACCCTGGTGACCGTGTCACTGTAGTATTGTGAAGTGGAAAGAGAGTACTGAGTATTGTTCCGAAGCTTGTAATCGTATCCCCATTGGTCATCCACGGCTGTGAGCAAGACCGACTTAAGCACCCCGCGAAGGGCCGCATCTCGGTTAATGTAGCTGAAAGGTGCAATTTGGTAATTCATGTTCACCTTACCAGCCGTGGAGAAAGGATCGCTGATCGGATATGGATCGACCACCGGCATCTGGAAGAAGTCTAGCAGCAGATGGTCGGGGAGTATGGTATTCGTAATAAGACTCCCAGCTTCATTGTATCCCGCAAGAGCCGAGCGCTGATCGCGTAGAGTGGAGCTTAGTGACGCAGGATTAGCGGAATACTGAAGGGTGAGCCAACTATTGGTCAGGATTGCCGGAGAAGGAGTAGTCGTGGAGGAGAGATTGGCAAAACCGACGGGAAGTGAACCCATAACCACAGACGAGGGAACCAACCTGTTCGGTGAGAACATGTTGGTTCCGATAGGTTGCAGGGAGAGGGAAAAATAAGGGTTGTTGTAGTAGATCGTACTATTGGTGGCACCGAATCCTTCATCAACCTTTCCTATGAAAGGTCCGTCGGAAAAAAATCCGATCCCGTTGTCGAAATCACCTCCTCGACTCCAAAGCGAGAAGAAGGTGGAATTTCCAAAGTTACAATCGGCACTTGCATAAGGATGGGAAAACTCACCGTCATAACTGTAATAGAAGGGTCCACTCCTGCCGGGTGTGTGCCCGAATAAGTTCGTCCCCACTCCCGCGACAGAACCAATCAGCGAATTGAAAGGTCCATTAGGGGAATACCCGTTCATGGCCGGTGGATAAAAGTAGGAGTTGGCACCCGTTCCACCTGACCAATTGGTACACTGCAGAGTACCCAAGAAAGCACCGTTCATCGGTAGGGAACCGCTACGAAGAGAGTGCGCGCTTCGGATCATCGTGGGCCATCCGTTGACAGACACCTGCGTTGAGTTTCCATAGAGAGTATTGGGTGTGAAAAATGTAGATGGAACATTCGACAAACAGGCAATCATACGAGGATCCCCGTAGGTCAGATCGACAGACTGAACAGTATCGGCACTCATTCTGTTGAGTCCGGCCAACGTCCATGGATAGGAGGGATCCGAACTGTTGGTCTCACTTGTCCCCATCTCAGTTGCTATGAGGTAACTCTGGATTGAATCGGATATGGCTTCGGTCATGCGAGAGTGGTTTTTGATCGAAAAGGGTGTGACCTGAGACGATGCCGGATTCGAGAGCATGGGGTCAGCCTTATTGAAGGTCAGCATCCAGGTAGAAACGATGTCACCCGTATTGGTATCGCCGACTAGGGCATTAGAACTTTGTCCACTGCTGCCTGTGTAGATTTTGGCGCTGATGGGAGGGTAATTCTGAAAGAGAGTATTTACTGATCCGTATCCCACGAGCCTATACGCCACAGGCAGCTTCGGGGTCGGGAAGGTTGCATTTGGGAAAGAAATAGCTAGGGACTGCGCGGCAGTTCCCCCCGGCCCATTAAGAATGTTTTGAATCGTTCCTCCCGTGAATGAGAAGGTATTCGTGGAGCTGATCAGTACATTCGTTGAAAACAGGGAATTGGTTTCTGCATTGAGTGAAAGCTGCAACCCCAAATCGTAGAGCCAATAATTCATGAGAGAAGCCGAGTTGCTTTGAAAAAGCAGACCCGGCGCACTTAATCCTGCAGGGTTTGGAGGAAAGAGAAGCGGTGTGCCATTCACTGCAAAACCGGAAAGCCCGGTGGCTTGGAAGCCAAACTTTGGCTTCAGCCCTACCTGACCGGGAGCGACATCCACGAAGTCTGGAATATAGAGCATCTCGATCCGCGTCTGATATGGCTGAAGAAGAGTCGAATCTTTATAAAAAGGATTAGGAACATCGAATGCTCCCGCAGTTGCTCCGGTAGCCCGCTGAACACTCAAAAAGCGAAGTCCTGAGTGTGTGACGATTCCACTAGCCGCACCGGGAGTGGTTGATAAGGTGAATCCACTCGCCGTCGTCAATGTCGCATTGGTTGCCAACACAATCGGATTTGGAAACGAAGCAAAGGAATTTGAGAAGAAATACGCGTTTGGCTGAGCGGTTGTCAGATATTGACCTGATGTCGAATCGAGGGTCGGGTAGGTTCTGGTAGGTGATGAGCCTGGACTATTGGCTCCCGAAAGATCAAAAAGCGGATAGAGTTGTGAAAAATCAGGAAGAGGGTTTGTGATTGATGTGGAGTACGAATTGACACCAGCGAAAACCGGAACGGGTATGGAGATGGGAAAGCCCAAAATACTGAACGTTACAGTCGTCGTGAGTTGATGAACCAAAGAACTTGAGGGAGGGCAGGTCCAGGGATGCATCGGATTGACCTTAGCCGTGGCAAGGCCAAGAAATTCTGTGATCACATCCGTCCAAGAAGTCATGGACCCATCCGATGCGCTCAGTAATGTGGTGCCCGTGGGATCGTAGACCATGGGACGTCCGTTGGTATGGACCATCAGCGGAGGTTGGTTAGCGGCACGGGCTATGAACCATAGAGATGCTCCGCGAATGGTTGGAAAGCGCCCCAACCCACGCGTCACTTTCCCGTCTGGATTGGTGATCACGATAGGCACGACTTGCCCCGTTCCGTTGGTCAGATTTGTGCTCGTTCCAGTAATCGCGGGTGGTGTGGTATACGAATTTGAAAATGATGCCGTTGTCATGGAGGCGACATTCGTAATCGTAGAACTGTCGGAAAGATTGATGCAGGATCGAATGTAATCAAAGAGCAAGGTTGAGATCTGATCCGCCTGCAGCGAACTTGAGCCCCCGGACCACTTCCCAGAGGATGTGAAGGAACCAATGAAGCCGGGAATCGGGGAGTCGAGACTTTTCCTGAGAAAGGAGTAGAGAACCTGATTTCTTCCAGACATGTCATTAGTGGCGCTTGTGGCGTCGTAACGCGTGAAGTAATAAGCATTGGTGCCGAGGGTTGAGCAGAACGCGATGATCTTGTCCGTAATTGTCCGGTTAGAAGCCGCAGGAGCGGAAAATGGATTTGCAGTCATGGTATGTCCTGATGCAGGCACAGGCCAAAGCGCCAGCTTGGGTTGATTCAACGGATTGACTTCGGGAGAACGACTGTCAGCCGTTAGAAAAAACCTCAACCGTGATACGTCCCGAGCCTGGAATAATCCCAATGGATTTACCCGTCGGGCAGGCGTGGCGGTGTTTGTCGCAGCAAAAAAAAATTCGTCGACCGAACCATAGAGGCGGTTTGTTCCAAGAGATGTGATAGGTCCGTTCGTCGGAATTCCACTAACTGAATTCAGGACACTCGCAGACCCTGCCTTTGATCCACCCCACGCGTATCGTGGGGAAATATTGGAGAGAACGGTCTGGTAATAATTCGTAGCCATCGAGGAAATCACCGGAGTCATCGTACCGCTGACGGCGTTGTATGAAGAAGCAGTCGTTGGCAATGCCTCCAGTATCTGCTGCGGTGAAGCGAGTCCAAGGTAACTCCAGAGAACAGGACTCAGACTTGTTGATGCCGGGTGTCCCGGATATCTATTGAATTCATGGGCGGCAGGTGGAAACAAACCCATCGCAACATCCTTGGAAGTCGAAAAACTGGGCGTAGCCCAAAAAGCACCCTCGCTCGCCGTATTGATGTTCAACTTACACGTTTCGTCATCCGTCCAATAGGCTATCCTAGAAACAATCGGATTGGCTTTGGACGGTTGCTTCGCGGCGTTGGCAAACGTGGCTGAAGTAACACTGTTGGAATCAGGGGCAAGAATGGTTCCATCCTTTAAGACATAGAGCCATAGAACCGGCATGGCGGCCTGGTTTGAGACCCCGGCCAAAACTGGTGCATTGCTGATGGAGAATCCATCGACCAACGAGGCGCCGTTTGACCTGTTCGTCATGTAGGGATCTAGGATCGGGTAATTGGTATTCCCTTGGGAAATCACCGGGGCATTCAGATCCGTGTATGCTGATGGAGAGGACGTCCACCCCGAAGAAGGCAGGTCCGAACTAACCGTCACAGTCCCGGTGAACAAATCGCTTCTGGCACTATATAGCTTGTATGCCACATAAGGCGCTGCATTGGTGTCAAATGTCCTGATCAAACCAGGTTGCGAAGCCCAGCAAAGGGGGGAATTTGAGTTTAACGATCCATCCGCGTTATGAGCATAACCGACGGTGGCATCCCTAAGTTGCGAGATGATGATATTGGCGACCGAATCCGCCAGATTGTGGTCTGTGATTGATGTGGCCTCGGCCTTTGCACCTATCTGCTCGTTGGTGATACTTGAAAAGAAAGCCATGACCATTCCTGTTACGATCACCAAAAACGCCAGCACGATGACAAGTGCGGACCCAGTCAATTCGCCGTCCCCTTTTCTCTTGTCACTTGGAAACGAGTCAAAACTCTCCTTGGGATAATTCGAGGAACAAATCCCTTTATTCATAGTGCAAACTACTCCCCAGGAAATGGTATCTCAAGGGGATCATAAGGCGCCCTCGCGGACTAACCCGGGACACTTTCCTGATTTCTCAGATAGATAACATTTATCCACGACTTAATTCGTCTGGGATCCACTCCACTTCGCACCCTTGATCATGACATCCGTGGTAAAGATCCTGTAGTTCATACCCTTTGCCGTCAAAATCGACCCGAGGGTTGTCAGATCACTTGGAAGATTGGAGGCGGTTTGAAAAAGATTTCCATATCCCTGAGGCGATGCATTTGTGAGGTTTGCGTAGGCATTTGAGAAGCGCACCGCTGACGTTTCATCCACTGCGACCATGGTTACCTGGATCACCGGAGGAAGTTGATTGTGAGTATCGAGATTGGGATCAACAGGGGTGTTGGAATTAAGATTGGTGGAAGAATCGTAAATGTAATTCGGCGCCAGGGAGGCGGCCGAGTAATTCGACCCCAAGGCATTCCAGGTCGAGATATCCGTGGGTGAGAGTTTAGGCAGAATGATGAGGGCAATAACGTTCTCGGCCAAGACATGGGCTGGACGATTTGAGGCCAGTGTCATCGAATTCGATACCCAATCCACGTTCGTGTAGGATCTATTACCGGAAGTATAGTTATAGATGGAGAGATTCTCCGTCGGTTCCATCAACTCCATAAGACGGTAACGGTACCGTGCAGGGGGGGCGCCTGTGGGAAGAAACGATGGCCTGCTATTTGAATCACTAGAATATTCCAAAAAGTATCCCCAAGTATTAAGGGCATTCTGGAGGATCGAATTGCTGGAGTTTGTCGAAAACCCGTTTGGAGCCTGAAAAAACACCGACATAGCGGGTGTCGAATTGGGAAGCGTAAGACTCCCGAGGATTGTCGCCGTGGGACCGCTCAGGAAACGCAATTCAGACTGCCTCATGTACGACGTCGGATTCGTCGGATTATCATAATCAAGGTAGGTGTTCAGGGTTGCTTGACTGAGTCTCCGGGTAATGGTGTCAAAAGCATCGCGAGCATCCCTGAACTCCTCTATCTTTCCACTGGTTGTTCTCCAGGTTTTAGAGGTCTGCGTCACCATGCTCAGGAGAAGCACGACCAATAATGCAAGAATCGCGGATGCAACAAGGAGCTCCGCAACCGTGAAACCCTCATTAGCCTGAAGTCCCTTAGTACCGCCTCTGGAAAATTTCAGATTCATTTGTTACGACCGATCAGCGTGGTGTAGGTCAGTGTATTCGGATTTGTGCTGTTAAAGACAGCGGAGGCCGCCTGTCCTCCACCGGGATTATTCGCGACCATTACGGTAATGGTCATCAGATTCGTGGAGGTGTTTCCGAGAAACTGGGTGGAGTTTGTGCCGGTAGCAGCGTTCGTTGTGGTAACTTGAACCCAATAAATGCAATTCAATGCATTTGAACTGGTTGTGTTTGTCAACTCGTTGCCCTGTTCGTCAAAATAGCGAATCGTATTCGTAAGATCAGACCAGTTTGCGATCTGCATGTCATTGAAAACTCTCTGGGCTATCTGGGAACCGACAGCCGTGTTCATCGTACTCTTGAAGGTCTTGAGTCCGCTGGGTAGCAAACCGAGAAGGGCAACCAAGGCAAAGGCCGCAACCCCTACGGCAATCACTACCTCAACGAGGCTGAATCCATCGTCGGTAGCGTAATTTTTAATTTTTTGAGGGGATTTTTTGGACACGGGAAAGGATATGATAACCTTTTTGCTAAAGGTAACCCTTGGCCTCAAGTTATCAAGATAAGAGGGCGCACATGCGAACCTACGTACAGAGTTTGCCTCACTTCGGTTTTTTTACCAAGGCAGGCTTCTTCAAAGAGTTGGAAGCTGGAGAGGTGTACAAAGTCAAAAGGGCTCGCTCTTCGGGTCTGAGCGATGCGGTATTCAACACTGTGAGTTGTGCATCGGCACTATCACCCTCACCATTGGCTTTTAAGATGGCAAACCTGACGACTCTCCATTGCTCTGGAGCGCTGGTCCAATCGATGGTTTTTCCTGCATAAAGTGCCAGCGCCCCTTTGGGATCCCTAGTACGAAGTTTACCAAGCGCCGCAACACTGATTCTGGAGAGATTATCCGGTTGCTGGGCAAGCAGGGTCTGAGCGTTGGCAGAAGCCTCCGCAATATCCTCGCCGGCAAGCAGTTTCAGATATGCCAAATCCCCGCGCGCATCAGCCATGTTAGGGGCTGCGGATAAGAGTTCCTCATACAGGGGAATCATTTTGGCAGCAGGAGTGTCCCTCTGTTGACACCGAATGAGACCGATCAAACCGGGAATCCTTGTTCCTTCGCGATCGGCCATTTCACGGTACGTTCGTGCAGCCCGATCTTCAGCACCTATCTGTTCTTCGTAGCCCGCCACATAGGCAAGTGTCTCGGGCTTCTCCAGGTGAAGCGACCCGCCGACATTTCTCCACTCCTCTTCGGCAACACTTGTATCACCGTTCTCCATCGCAACACGCGCTAGAAAGAGATGCCTGACGGCATCCGGAATGCCTGCACCTGCGGGAGAATCAATCATCCTCGCCACCTCCTTCCACTCTCCAAGAGAGGTCTGCGCATCAAGATCGATAAGTAACCAATCCGTGTCTTGAAGGGGACGCTCTGTCCCGGCTAATTGCACCACCTCCTGATGGAAGCCCCTGGAGTTCAGCCATCGAGCAAATTCAAGGGTCTCGACCCTGGAGGCGAGACGGTATTTTGCCTCCAGACGCTTGATGATTCTCTCCTTGCCATTTGGATCCTGGCGCATTTCGAGGTCGGCCGCCGTTAGGGAATCGAATGCCACTCGCCCTGTTAAGGAATCCAGGGAACTGATCAGTGAGCCAATTTGGGGCGGCGAGAGAATTTCCGTGGCCCCCTGGGGAGGAGCAAGCACAAGCTTTGCAAGCAGCCTCCAGGCAGCGAGGGATGCTCTTCCATGGTCATTCATGACATGTTCTAGCAACTCCACTGCTCTCTTCACCTCTTCGGGATTCCTTGTCGCGAGCAAGTAGAGTGCCGCCTGCACCCTCAGGCGGGATGCCCCTTCGCGTGAGAATGAATTTGCCTGCGTCAGGCATGTCTCTGCCGCCTTTGCCAGTTCACCCCGCTGGGCCATCAGGGATGCCACGACCAGAGTTCGGCGAAGGGACTGATCGTCGCTCATTTTGACAGGCAACGAATCCAGAGCTTCCTTCACCAGCTCTGGATGTCCCATGGAGATCTCCAACTCTGCAATGCCCAGAAGTTCATCGGGATCGGAGCTCTTGGCATGCATTCGATCGAGTAGCTTGTTCAATGAGGATTGGTCCCCCGAACGAGCATTATAAAGTTCCACAGCATGCTGAACCGGAAGACTCCCAGGCGAGAGGGCCAAGGATTGTTTGAGGAGACTGATGGCCAGCGAGGGATCGCCGGTGGCAAAAGCGCTCTCTGATTTTCGGAGAAGCATTCCTGATCTCCACTCTTTAGCCAACCGATACAACGGAGGAGCCAGAATGATCAGAAATACGAGGACTATTCCCCAGGCGATCCATCGCCGCACAACGCTTACACCTGCGTCATTGGATACTCCGGATCGAAGCGAATTTTCCTCGGCATAATCGGGCAATGAGGAATGATGATGACTCTGGTCTGAAGAATCCATATCACTCACGGGCTTTGCGAGAATTTCCGGTAAAAGGTGCAGGGGTCAGGGTCATGCTCTCACCAAGATAACGCGAGAGCGCTGCCCTTGCTTCATTTTCATCCTGAAGATTCCAGAAAGCCACCTCAACCATACGTTGCCCTCGGTTGCGTTTTCCTAGTTTCAGATTTTCTAAGCGACTCAAGGGAGCCTGATCCGTGGCAGTGGTCGAACCTGCCGGGCCGTCATCCTGTTCGAAGATGGAATGAAACACGTAGACCGGATGGCCTTGCTGGCTAAAGAGCCAGGCATGAAGTCTCAACCCATTGGCCGCGTTCCCTATATCAAAATCACTCAGCCTTTTTTCAAGATGCATCCCCATGCTTGAGAGGCAGACCTCCGGACTGTGCATCTGGACTGACTGCAGGGCGGTACGGCCAGCCGGCCATTGGAAGACAAATGCCTGACCAAGTTCACCGGCAGAACCCACCCATTTTTCAGAGAATCCATCGGGATGAAAAAGCATCCGTAAAGTTGCTGGCGGTACGGATACTTGCACGACGCCAGGCTCCCTTACCCTCTGGTCAATCGTCCAACCCCAGAAGCTTCCCGAAGGTAGATCATGAAGCCGAAACCAAGCCTCGGTTGCGATAAGTGGAACAATCAGCAGCGAAACAACACAGGCCAGCAATACCGTGGGAGCAGTCGCTGCAGGCAATACCAATCCTCCACTTTTGTGGTGGCGGGATCGATCACTGTTCTTAGCGCGCCAAAGGTAAGCCAGCACGAAAACCATCGCGAAGGTCATCAGAAGCACCATAAAGCCAGCTGCATCATGCCATGCCGGAACGGCAGCCATTCCTTGGCGGGAGGCAAGAATCGAGAGGAATGAACTGCGTAGAATATTTCCCAATAACGCGGCAAACAATGCCGCCAGGAGAAGAGCAAGCCGCCGGACCAAGCTCAGACGGAAGACTTCACCGAAAAATAGAGCCACCATCAACCCGCTCTGAAGGGAGCGGATTCCACTGCAGGCCTCCTCGATGCCAAGGACTCCAGCCGGAATGACAATCAGGTTTCCCTGCCTGAGAGCCTCGTAGCCATACCAGTGAAGAATCTCAACGGTTGTGGAGGCATTCCAAGACATCAGCGTTGACATCACGGATTGTTCGAAATTTCGGGGCCAAGGAACGGCAATGAGGAAGAAACTCACGGCAAACGCATAATGCGCAAGCCAAGGAATTCCTCCGCGAAAGGCGATCAGGCAAAGGGTGATGCAGACAGCGGTAATCCCTGCGCCCAACCCTAGAGGCCGCCAGTCTGGATTAGCTTCGGCAAGCGGAACGATCCCAGCCAGCAGTAGTGAAGAAGCGATGAGAAGGCCTCCCATCACGATTTTCGACCTGAGCCCAAGCAATGTGGCGGGTGGGCAATCCTCACGACGCTTAAGTAGCAACCCAACCACCAGAAACGGGACAATTAGGCCATAACTGTACTGCGGGTCGATTCGCCAATCGCTCTGCACGATCCTGATCACGGCAAACCACGCCAAGGCGATAACAATCCAACCCATAACGATAGCGGTGAGGGAATGCTTGGGTTTCAGATTTTCGGAGTACTCACCCATGGCTCATCATCATCCGAGGAAAGTAGCGAATCAAGGCGATGGATGGGAATGCCCGAGCTACATCAGCCAGCTTGAGCAACTATCTTCCCTTCCCGAAGAGAATCACATGCAAGGTTTTCAAGAGCACCTCGGCATCCAACCTAATCGAGAATTTGCGGATATAGTAGAGATCGTAGGAAAACTTCATGAGCGTGTCCTCTAGGGATGCCCCATAAGGATAGTTTACCTGAGCCCATCCGGTGATGCCTGGTCGCACGAGATGACGGAAATGATAATATGGTATCTCCCGTTCGTATCCCTCAACGAGACGCGTCCACTCGGCGCGCGGGCCGATCATGCTCATCTCACCGCGAAGCACATTCCAAAGTTGAGGAAACTCATCGAGTCGGGTCTTGCGAAGAAAGGATCCGAGGGATGAAACGCGATCATCTCCCTCCCTAGTGTATCCGTCACCCTTGTCACTTCCGGGTTTCATCGTCCGGAATTTATAAAGAGTGAAGGGTTCCCCGTTGATACCGGTGCGCCTCTGCGAGTAAATCACGGGGAACCCGTCAAAGATCGCGATAATGACACTGACAAGAAACATCAGGGGGGCTGTCAGCAAAAGTAGGAATACTGCGACCAGAAAATCGAGTAACCGTTTCAACGAGGAGTAGACCGAATGTTGAACAAGCACGAATTCGGTCTCAAGTGGCCAGGCGGGCCCCAGAATATCAAGTGGGATGCGAGACCAGTATTTTTCATAGAAGGAGTCCATGGTGTAAACCGGGAGTTCATCGAAATGAATCACACCCAGTCGGTTGGCAATCGCCGGATCCAATCCATTGAGATCCGCAGCGACAACGATGGCCTCGTATCCGGCGGCACTCTCGCGATCAAGGTGGGGGAGAAGGTGCGCTACCTCGACCACCGGGGCCGGGGAACCCTCTCCATCGATAGGTTTGCCACGAAGTTCCCTGTTTGCAGCGACAAAGCGCACCCCCTGATGCTGACCAGAGGCTTGATACTCACGATAAAATACAGGTCCAAATCGTTCGTCCGCAATCACGAGAAATTTCCCATCGACTCTTGCTTTCCTCCTCCAAAACCAGAATACGCGGCGTGTTAACAGGGAGGTGAAGGCGAAGATAAAAAACGTGCTTCCAAAAATCGCCCTGCTCGAGGTGGGATTCGGCCCGAAGGAGGCCACCACATAGAGAACCAAGGCAGCTCCAATAATGGCGGAAACACAGGCGATCAGATGCTCGCTAGCATAACGTAGCGAGGCAAAATCCATCCTGATTCGGTATCCTCCGATCAGTGCCAACGAGAGAATGGCACACCCCAACGGTAGAAAGATGGCGGCAAAAGTGATGGTATTGTATCCGCCCGTTGCCTGGGAAAGTCCGAGAAAAATGATCACCCATTGAATCGAGTCCAGGATTGCAAGGGCAGGTCCAAAAAACGCGGCTCGCTTGGAAAAATGCTTCGGTTTCCTCAAACTCTTGATGCCCTCGGTTCCAATGGCCCCACCCACCTGTCTAGGGGAAAAATGGGGAATAGAATTTGAGCGCGATTCCTGTGGACCAAATGTCATGAGAGGGGGGGAGTAGAGTCAGTTTAACTGACTGATGCAGAGTGCACTAGCTATCTACCATCAAAGCAAGCCTTCAGTTGATTGATGGAACCTACTGACTTAATAGGACTTTCCCAGCCTCCTTAATGAGGCTTGGTAGAAAATCCTCCATGAGGATCAATTCCCTGGCACGCCTCCCCTCCTCCTCAAGTTTGTCCGGATGATCACGATAGTTCAGAATGACCGACGCCATTTCTTGCGCATCTCCAACATCAATAACCTCTCCTATCTTTTGTTGCTCAATCACACGGCCAACTTCGGATAAGTGTGATCCCACAAAGAGCGTCGCTCGCCCGGCCGCCATCACCCCGTAGAACTTACTCGGCACCACCACGCCTTCCATCCCTTTTCTCATGGTGACGAGATGAAGATCTCCCATTCCAAGACTCTCCGAGAGATTTTCGAATGACTGAGAAGGAAGAAACCTCACATTTTCAAGACCGAGACGCTGCACGGATTGACGCGTGGAAAATTCTTCCGAACCGCTTCCCACAAACAGGAACAGAACCGCATGTTCTTCCCTCTTCTTCAAAATACGGGCGGCTTCAATGATGGTTCCGAACTCATGCGCACGGCCCATGTTACCCGAATACATGACGACGAATTCCTCCCCTATACCATACCGCTCGCGGAAAAGACTTTTCCCACGCTTTATCGGATGAATATTCCGCTCCAACCCCGTGTTGGTAAGAACCCTGATCCTTGAAGCAGGAACCCCCTTGCGTACAAGCCTCTCTTCCATGCACCTTCCCACGGAAATCGTCAGGTCATGAGCACCTAACGATCGCGATGACAGGAATCCCAGAATTCGGGATATGATTCCTTCCTTCTTGAAGATTCCAACCTCCTCAGCGGCTTCGGGATAGAGATCTTGGGCCCAATGGATCAATACGGATCCTTTGATTAGTTTCAGCACTGGACCGATCACCGATAGCATCGGCGGATCCGTCATGGTCACAACAACGTCAGCGCGCCTTAACGTCAAGGCACAGAGAAGGAATGAGGGTATCATACAGGCATATCCGGCGGCGCGCAGGATGAAGTTGTCCTTTGAAAAGAGCGTGCCGATCCGGAAAACTTCAACGCCATCTTGAAGCGAAACACCGGGCTTGCTGACTTCACCTGCTGACGTCAGCACGGAGACCTTCCACCCCGCATCGAAAAAACCGCGTGCGGCATATTCCAGAACACGCCCGGTCGCTCCTGACTCGGGAGGATATACCCTGTTGATGAAAAGGATCGAGGGCATCTGTCGATGTTATGACATGCTCGGAGCTATTTCCAAAACGAAAGGAGTGATGAATATAAGGTCACGGAATTCATGGTGTATCTTTATGTTCAGAACCCAAAAACGGAGAGACCCCGTACAGGATCCAGTACTCTGCAGTTTTTAAGAATTCAATCATCGCAAAGCGGTTTAGATCCCTTTTCCCTTGTGGAGCACTCCACCAACCGATGGCGGCATCAGTCACCCCGAATCTGATGCCGGGCATTACTTTTCTGAATGTTGCGAGCACCCGGCGCGTATGGAATGGAGAAGTGATGATCAACGCCGATCGAACCTTTGCCTGATCAAGCATCGGCTTTAGGAGAACGGCATTCGCATGGGTTGTCTTCGCTCTGGATTCCACGGCGATCGCCGAAGCGGGCACTCCTCCCTCCACGAGCACTTTACGAATCGATGAGGCGTCGCCGAATCCGGTAACAAAGACACTGGATGCCACTCCCTGCTTGTAGAGGCGCACGGCCTCGAGCGGGCGGGCAAGCGGCTCCCCTCCAGGAACGATCAATGCATCGGCATGACTGATCGGTACTGAGACCACCAGACACCGCTTCCAGAATCTGGCAAAATCATCTCCCCTGAAAAAATAAAAATAAGTGCACCCAGTCACTACGCAGACCAGCACCAGAATCGCGTAGAATCTCTTCACCAGATCATCATAATGGGAGTCGGCGAAGTGGAAACCCCAGAGTAGACCGGATGGTTAATTTAAAGTTTTTTAGCCAGCTTGATCAGCATTCTTCATCACCACTGATCCGGCCGAACAGACCGTTCCAGGTGCCAGGGTGACGCCGGCACCGATGAAGACATTCGCGGCAACCCAAGACCCCTCCCCGATTGTGATTGGCTTGGTCAGGAGATCAAAGTTCTCACTCTTGAATTTATGGGATCCGGTGCAGAGGAATACCCGCTGCGAAATGCAAACATGAGAGGAAATATTCACCGGGGCAAGACTCAGAATCAGCACTTCGTCACCGATCCAGACGTGATTACCTATCGTCACCTTCCAGGGAAAAGTGATGTTCACCCGGGAACGGATCACCACACCCCGACCGACCTTCGCGCCAAACAACCGAAGTGCCGCAACCTTGACTCCCGAGGGGATCGGGAACCAGGGAGCGAAGAGCAGCGAGCGCACCAACCACCAGAGCGCCTCTTTCAGCAAGGGCGCACCTCGTTCAAAATCCGAGTTATTGTAGTGATCCAGCCTCATGAATTAGGGGGAGTTGGTTGTTTTTTCGTTTCTTAACGAAGTGCAATAGAATTAACCCGAAAACAAAAGGGTAGAGAATCAAGAGCGTGATATCTCGTCCCATATTATAGGTAAGCACCAAACCTAAGGCATAAAGCAATAGATGACCGAGATCATTTCCCATCAAGTCCTGCCGCGATAAAACGGCAATCCAGACGGCCATTAGCAAAGCGGAGGCAATAGGACCGAAAAAGCCACCAAAATTCACCACCCCCTGCCCGATCATACCGGTGGAAATTGAAGCGGCAATACCGCCAGACTTCGCATCCAGCGTTCCATAGGCCATCCCACGGGCGATTGCGTAATCAATGCCGATCATCGGTTTGCTCGGCCAAAGTACCCTAGGAATCGGATTCACAATTTCCGCAAAATATCGTGACCCCCAGTTCACCTTATAGCTCCCCTGCTCGATGTAATAATTTATATAACACAACTCTTGGTACATGTTGAAGCCACCATGCTTTCTGGCTTTCACCTCCTGATCCTGAGTACCACCGGTTTTGAAGGATGCTGCGATACTACCCTTATCCCGGTTATCGATTACAAATTTCATCCAATGCTCAAGCAGCACAAAGCCCACAACACACACCATTAACCGCACCCAGATACCTCTTTTTATCCGTAGCGTTATCAGCGCCATAAATGCCGGCAGCAGGATGGCGAGCATATAACTCCGGGTTCTGTCGAAAACATAGAATGGAGCAGAGAGAAAATAGATAATACCCGCCATCGTGAATATGGCAGGTCTTTTGCTCAGCACAAAAACCACCCCCCAGAGTGAAGTGAGCATTAATTGAATGTAGATGGCCAGAGCATAGAGGGCATCGATTCCTCCTCCCACACGATCCCTAGCCCATGGATCAGCTTTCTCACCAAGGTATGGGAAAAACAGTCCGATAACATCAAAATGGGTTCTCACCAACCCAGCCGCCATCAAGATGATCCATGGCCAGAGAAGCAACCGTCCGATCGCGCTGATCTGATCCTGAAACTGCTCTTGGTCAATGGCATCGTGTTGCATCATCCAGAGAACCCTACTCCCCTCATTCACCAGATCGCCGTTGATCTTGCGATTCAGAATTGGCGTCAAGATTCCAAGCGAGAGAAAAAACAAGAGAACTTCCCACCACGAGGCGATCAAGGGGGCATCGCCAAACTGTTTCTCGTAAGTTCCATAATCATTATAAAGGACGTCACCGATATACCAAACGCCAGCAGTCCCCACGACCGCCAGCATCGGAATTCCCCACCCAGCATGGCGCCACTTCCATGCAGATCCTGCTAGAGCAAGCACGGCGATGACACAGAAATAAAAAGGAAGAGGCAGGGATACTGAAGTTGCGGGATCCATTACGGGATATTTCTGGAAGGCTAAAAGAGGAATCCAAGAACGGTGCAGTAATTCAAAGTCTCAAAAAAACAGGCCCTCATTGTGATTCTTTATTGTAAAACAGCACGGAGTTAAGTCTAGGCAGGTCAGTCCAATCTGATTTGGGCGGGGGGCGTGCCTCCTTCAAGCATCCACTCATAGACTTGCTTTATCTCTCCGGCAACGGTCTGCCAGGTGAATTTTTGACGCACCAACTCCCTTCCCCTGTCCCCCATCTCTTTCAGGCCCTCATCACTCATTGAGAAAAGAACATCAATCCCACTCGCAATACTCTCCACTCCGGTCTCGACTCGAATTGCAGCATTGGCCACATACCCATCGGGAAGATTGCACTCCGGCGTCATCACGACCGGCAGGCCATTGGCCCACGCTTCCAAGACCGACATCGGCAAACCCTCGCTGAAGGAGGAGAGAATGAAGGCATCAGCGTTATGGAGAAGCCTGGACTTCTCCTCACCGAAGGCGGGTCCATGGAAGAGAACATCAGGCTCAGTTTCTCCATGGTGTTCCTTGTCATTTTTTTGGCTAAAGTTCAGGCCAAGTTCTTCACAAAGCTGCATGAGCTCCGCTTCATGCCCCCCCTGATCCCAGCCGGCAACAACGAGTTGCCAGTTAGGCGAGTCACTTGTCGCAGTTTGAGAAATGAGTGTTTTTTTGAAACCGCGGATAAGATTTACTAGACCTTTCTTGGGATGAATACGCCCTAGGAAAAGAAGTTGTTTGCGAGAACGAGGCTGACGCTTCTCAACACAAGGTTTATAAGAATCTGGCAGATCAATGCCGTTTGGGACGATAGCGATCGGGTTTTTCAAACCAAATGCCCTGAATGCTCGGGCCTCGCTCTCACAGAGTGCTCTTAGGCACCTGGCATCCTTAAGGTGCTCATCCTCGTAGCAGCGCCTCGCGATCCATTTTTTCCAGCTGGAATTACTGATAGCCCATGGGTCCAGCATCCCATGCGGGGAGATCATGTAGGGTACATGTTTATTCTTTGCATACCTGTGCGTGGCGATACTGGGGTAAATCCAGATCCCGTGGGTGTGCAGGATGTGGGGACGGTAGAGGCTCAGGAATTCTTGATATCCGGGTGAGTAAGCAAATTGCTTGGGGCCGTAAGGGCGGAAAGCCCTTACTGTTACGGGATCCCAAGCGGCGATGTCACTCTGTGTGAACTCGTCAAAAGATCCGAGCACGGCAACTTCAAGATCACTCAACTGTAGTTCCTGAACCAACCGCCGGACACTTTCATAAAGACCTCCGGCAGCCCTGGAAACAGGACCGGTCAAATTGGCTGTTCGAATCATCGGGAGGGGGAAATGTCGGGGTGAAACCACATCCTCCAAAAAGACCATGAAGGATGCGCTAACCTTCGCGTGAGCGCGTTATCGGGTCAAGAATTTGGGGAGCTTTTGGAGCTTGTCCGACCGGCATTGATCCTACACCTTTCCAAAAGGCAATGAATGTTACCTCTCGCTTTCATCGATTGCTTTTAGGACTTTTTCTGCCATCCCTGTACATGGGGTTGGTACTGTTATTCGACTAGTCCGAACCATTCCCAACAGTCACTCCTCCGCTCTTTTCAGTCGGACTCCTGCTTTTTTCTTTTCTCATAGGTCCGACTTGGATGTGTTTCTGGTCAGTCGTCTATTCGCTGATTGTTCTGTTAATCCTGATGAGTCCCTCGGTTTATTCAATTTTCAGTGACGGATGGACTCCTTCCGAACTCTGGTCGCACAAGTTCCGGGCAATCGGATTCTGCGCAACGGCATTTTTTGCCTGCCTATTTTCGTGGACTTTGAATCGCCTGCGTCGCAAGCGGGAAATGTTGGATAACCTCATACTGAGAATGCCTATTCCGGTGGTGGTTTCTGAAATCGATGGGCGAATCAATCTGGTCAATAACAAGGCAAAACAGCTTCTGGATTTAAAGGAATTAGTCCCAAAGACGGGATTGTTTTTTGACCTTCTTGCGCCCGAGAAAGCCCAGGGAAAATGCATTTCTTCTTATCTCAACTTTTTCAAACTCGGAACCACCTCCCAGAGCACTTTAGACCTCGAGTTAGAGGGCAAACCTATCCGAGCAGAAGTGGAAATCATTTCCACCAAACCACAAAAACTAGTGACTATGCTGCTGCCTGCCCAATCTGATAACTTGCCCAAGAACACGGGCAATTGATTTGAGAATACGGATTGTTCCGATGGGGGGGCGACGACGAAGATACAAAAAATTAGTTATTTTTTGTTACCGCCCACAGAATCAGCCGATTTAACCAACCCTTCTTTTTCCTCGGTGCGGCAAGGGCAGCAGCAAGAGCCGATGCAACCCCAGACGCAAATCGCTCCGGTCCCCACTCCGCGATGATCTCGCGACTCCTGAGTCCCATCTTCTTCCGTAGAGTTTCATCACTAGCGATCTTGAGCATCAGATCAGCCATCTGCCCCTCATCCGTCGGGTCAAAGGTCCAGCCGTTCTCGCCATCCATCACCAGATTGGCGGCACAGCCGCACGTATTACTAACCAGGACAGGAAGGCCTGAAGCCATTGCCTCATTCACTACCAAACCCCACTGCTCGGTCGTGCTGGCATGAATGAAGACCCCGGCAGCGGCGTAGTATCCCGACAACTCTTCATACTGCTTGAATCCCGGCATTTGAATGCAATTCTCCAATCCAAGTTGGAAACAAATCTTCTCGAGCTTTGGTCGCAATTCACCATCACCTAAAAGAACCAGGTTCCATGGCTCATTAGTGGACGAAGTGAACGCATTGTCCCTATACCTTGAATAGGCTTTGATGAGCCTTGGAAGATTCTTCTTCTCGATGAATCGCGCCGACGCCAAAAAAAACGGCTTATTCTCTTCCAGCAGTTCCAAGGTACTAGCGCGAATCTTCCTGGCTTCCTCTTCGAAGAAGCGATTATCCACCGCATCGTATCCGAGAAAAATCCGATCCGCGGGCATCCCCAATTCCATCATATAGTCCCGATGGGGAGCCCCTCCGACAAGTGCCGAGGAAAACAGGCTGATGATCCGACGCTTCACCCATTCTTTGATCCGACTTCGAGTTTCGTCCCACTGTGTCGATTCCGACATGCAGATGACGGGCACACGATGGAGAAGCCCCCAACGCAGTGCCATGAGTGACCCCCTATACCCCCAACCGGGCACAAACACGGCATCGGGTTTGCAATCATCGAGCACATGAAAAAGCCGTGATAGGAATTCTCCGTTTGTAAGATCACGGCTCGCCCCATCGTCATTCAGCGCCACTCTTTTGAACCCCTCTGACTCGGAAGCCTTCCACGCATACTCGGAACTCGAACTTCCAAACTCGATCGCCAGCAGATTGCACACGTCGGCGGCAGCCTTCAGCCGGGCTACATGATAGGGTCCGAAATTATCGAACAAAACGGCGACTTTGCGGCGATTCATGAAGCAATCTTATCAACTAGTCGCGTTGCGAGAGTCAGGGCGGTGAATGTGGTGTTGGCATTGCCTGAGGTGCGAAATGTCGAGGCTCCAACTACATAGAGGTTTTGAGTTCCAAAAACTTTTAGATTCTTATCCACAACTCCATCTTTCTCGGAGAAGCCCATTCGAGCTCCGCCTACCTGATGGTAGTTATCCCTGAGTGTTGAGAGAAACTGCTCATCCCCTCTCGTCAAGGCATCCTCGATGTGAAGTCTGGCCAGACCAGAAGCCTGAAACGCTGTATCAACCCGTTCAGTAAACTCGCGAATGGAGGGAAACTCTTCGGTTCCGGTGCGCCAGTCCAGAATCACTTTTGGTAGCCCATTGGCATCCCTTACCTCAGGATTAATTTTGATACGGCTTTCAGGCATCGCTGGTTGCTCAGACTGGATATGGAGTGAAACTTTGGAGGTACTTGGAACAAAGACCCTATTAGCCACCACATATTTCCACATGAGGGGAAGGAGATGCTTCCAACAGGCGAGCAGATTCCGGAATAGATCAGCGATCCCATCGATCTTGCGGCTGAAGATTGCCGCTTTCAGGAACTGCTTCAGATACACAAGATTTTCGCTGACCGAGCTTTCAAACGCCATCATCCCGTAGAGATTCAGGATCCGTTCACTCCTCAAAACCTCATCCTGCAGCCTGAGCTTAGGTTGAAACTTTTGCCCCGCCCGCACAATCGTGCTGAAGGTATTGAAAAATCGTTTTCTATCCAGAATCTCCACGGAGGCGACACGACCTATCAGATGATCCTGAAAATAGCGTCCAATGTTCTGATTATCCTTCCATGGACATGTTTCCCCCTCGTTTGAGGCCGAGTGCAGGAGTAGTCGCGAGATTTCAAAGGTGCCGCAGCCCAGGACGAAGGTTGATCCCCTGATCACCAGACTAGCTCCCTTGGAATCAAGTGCCCTGACTCCAGTGATCGTGGCTCCCGAGACTTCAAAACCAACCACTGAATGCTCTAGCAAAACCCTCATCCGCTCGCTGGAGCGGATTTCCTCGCCGTAAGCCACAGCCATGCTGGGAATCTTCAGCCAACGCGTCAGAAAAAGTTCGAGTCCATTGCGGAATCCGGGATCAGAGACCCCCGCTTGCTTGAACACTGAGGCATCATCTTGGAACTCCTTGCCGATCCCTAGGTTCTCATAAGTCCGCTGATGGTAGGAGGCCACCTCTTCATAAGTGACTGGCCATTTGGAATCAGGGAGCCAATCCCTGCCTTGGAAATCGACAGGTTGGAACTCTACGAGCTGTCCGCCCCAGAGATTCGAAGTTCCTCCGAGACTTTTGGATCGGCCGATGCGGATTCCTTCATGAGTCTTACCGATAGAGTCGTAGCTCACGGGATCAAAGTTTCCCAAGGACTCCGCGCCTGATTCGATCACGAGAATCTCTTTCCCTCGTCGAGCAAGCTCATGTGCCGCATAGAGCCCGAGCGTTCCTCCCCCGACGATCACGATCCGATCAGGATTGGATGCCTCGACTTGGTTGATCTCTCTGAGAATCATTGTTAATTGAGTTTATGGCAGACGGGGTTGCTACTCACCATCACAAGACAAGTCCTTGATTTTTGGTGAAATCAGTTTTGCGAACTCCTGAATCTGCTCTTTTGAGAGGACATTTCCATCAGCCAGACGAGCCGCATCTCGAATACGAGCACATCGGGAACTTGAGAAAAGGACGATCCCCTCATCATTGGCCAACATCGATAGCCCAAGTAACAACGCCGGGAGCACTCCTTCGTTCATCAGTTTCAGATTGAGCTGATCATCCCACTCGGAACGAATCGAGGGATTTACTGAAAGCCACTCCGAGACAACGGGCAATGCTTTGAAAAAAGTCCTGTAGGTAATGCAGTTGGAGCCCAACGCCCTGATTTCCCTAACGTGGGGAGCCAACATATTGTCCTCAAATTGGAGCCACTGAGATGTAGGCAGACCATTCAAGGCAATCTCACGTATCGTTGGAAACTCTCCACCGCATCCATAGGCCAGAATCGTGCCTCGGCGCACCTCTTCCTCTAAGAATTTGTGGATCTCCGGTGATGCGGCATCAGTCAGTGACGGTTCGTGCAGCAGATAGAGATCGATACGATCGGTTCCAAGAGATTTGAGGCTTTGCTCCAGACTTTTGCGGGCAGCCTCAGCGGAAAAAGAAGCTGTCTTCGAAAGGTTTTGTGCTTTTTTCGAGAGAGTAGATCTGAGGGAGGGCACCACCCCAAGGATCTTCCTAGCCAGCTGATTCACGAAGCGGTTTCGAACTACAGAAGGAGGCTGAATTCCGAACTTTGTGGTGATGGTGACCTGATTCCTTTTTTCACGGAGAAACTCTCCAAGGACTCTTTCCGCTTCTCCATATCCGTAGTAGGGAGCCGTGTCGAAATGGCGAATTCCTGCCTCATAGGCACATTCCAAAAGCTGCAATCTCTCTTGCCCACTTTGAACAGCCATGAGCGAGGTTGTTCCATAGCCCAAGCGAGATGTTGGGGTGCTTCCTGGAAAGATCTTCAAAAGATTCATCAGCTTTTCCGGTGCTTCTTGATGATTCCCATCAGATGCTCACCATAAGCATCGATCGAGAATTTCTTCACTGAGGCACGACACTCATCGCTCATCCAGAACGCCAGTGCTCTGTCTTGGCAAAAACGCATCACGGCCTCTGCGAGAGCTTTGGCATCTCGGACCGGAACGATAAAGCCCGTTTTTCCCTCCGTGACCACCTTGCCGCAATGGGGAGTTGTGATCACCGGTAGACCGTAAGCCATGGCTTCTAACTGAGTGATGGCAAATCCATCGGAAAGCGTCGGGAGCACAAACACATCGGCTTTACGATAGTAGTCTGCAGCAAGATCCCTGCTGACTGATCCACAGAAGGTCATGTTTGAAGGAGCTGAATCCACAATCTCACGAGCGATCCCGATCGGCCCCACGATATCAAAGTGGATATCATGTCCCTCCAGCATCCTGGCCGCCTCGATTAGGTAATGAATTCCCTTTCGGACATTGACTTGGCCAAGCCAAAGCACCCGCAGAGCTTTCCCCGAGTTTTGATCTGATGCTTTGGATATTCCCTCGTCACAGCTCGGATCGCCCTCATAGGAGAGAGGCAGAATCTCGATTTTTTCAGCCGGCACCCCTTCAGAGATCAATGCATCTCGACTCCATTCCGAATTCACGACGATCACATCTGCCAGATTCCACTCCTGCTTGAGTCGGTCATAATAGGCACTGGGATAGGGGGCCGGATTTCCTGCGAGTTCGGGATATTTGGCCATCTCCTCAGCAACCAGCCTGAACTCGACCGGTCCCGGATCAATCTGATCGAGAATGGTCAATACATCCTTACGTTTCTCAATCTCAAGCATCTCAAGACTCATGTAAGAGTAGCCAAAGAAGACGTTATGCTGTGGCAATCGTGTGCGAGAGACTGCCTTGGTGAAGGCGATGTCCGCAACCAGAGCCCTTTCCTGAGAGGAGGCTCTGAATCGCCCTGACCGCTGCCTCCATTTACCGATCAGGCCGTTGAGCCAATTGACCTTCACAAGATTATCAGGAATGTCCTCTGCCTTGGCAGCCATAGCGGCTCGCCCCCTTGCTCCAAGATGCTGTGCGGCAAATCCCACAAGCTTGCCCAGCCACCCCTTTGGCGCATACCAATCTACTAACAGACATGCCAGTGACCCACGGCGATGGAGAGCCCTTGCAGCCAGGAAGTGTTCTCTGGCCCCTTTTTGGGCAACGACTACCTTCACCTCTCCATGGTATATGGAGAGGTCTCTGTGATGCTGATCAGAGAGAGACATTTTTCAGAAGAGAGAGATCCGGCTTCACCCTATTGGTCGACCATTTCGATGAGTTCCAATAAAAGCTCAGCACCTCGCCGTTTTTGACTGAAACAGGCTTTCTATGCTTTCTGCTGGATGGGTAAAGCGTATAGCCGAGACCCAAATGATTGGCGGAATTATCAATCACAAGCTGCGCTCCATAAGGAATCGACGAAGGAGAGGAATCATCCAGCACATAGACGGAATTCGGGCGGGTGTAGACCGTCTGATGCAATGGGCCAGAGGCTACCGAAATTACGTTGGTCTTCCCGACCCCATCATCATCCTGGAAGGGATGATACTCATTATTCGTGAGGATCAGGGCATACTGAGGGGAATACCCACCGAGAAACATTGTGTTTGAAGCGAGGCATTTGTTCCCTGACACCACCACCCTCGAAGCAGAGGAATTCGTGTAGCCTCCAAGAAAAACCTGAAGCGCTGGACCAGAGCTTGTGTTGCTGACGACACAGACGGCCTCCGATCTGTTTTGCCCACTTCCTTCGAGTTGGATGACGTTGCGAGGGCCGGTAAAGGTATTCCCAGCGATGACGATATTGCTATTCCAGAAGCTTCCTTGATACCCCGCGCATCCGATGGCAATTGCGTTGTTGAACTGGGCACAGTGGAACTGATTGTTCCGAATGAAGAGGTTGTCAGCGGGACAGGTCATGATTCCGTTGCCCCCAGTGGCAGCGAAGGTGAAGTCGTTGTTCTGGATGTAATAGGGAGGATTCGTTCCCGTCCCCCCATTGATGGCCATGCCCCCGCTTGTCAGGGCTGTAGCCGTGTTGGATTCAAACAAACAAGGATGCTTGTGATAGGCCTGATAAAACTCACTGATGAGGAAGAGATTCGAGAACAAGCATCCCGTGATCTCGTGCGAAAAGCTAAAGTTGAATCCAGAGGCATTACCATCGGTGAACTGACAATTTTGGATTTTGATGAATCCATCCCAGTTCGCGCAGACGCTTTTGACCTCCTCTCCCCTCCAATGAGTAAAACGCACCTTGGAGAAGGTCTTGTTGGAATGCAGAGGCGGCGGGCCCATATCCACCACTGCAGAGTGGATGAGATCCCAACCCGTTCCATCGATGGCACTGGCAGGGAATCCATGGTTGGTCGTGTTCCCTTGGGGCACTCCTCCATCCAGAGTCAGATCCTTGAGAAGAACGGGATAATCGTTGGAAACGGGTCCCCTGCACACCAACAAAAACCCCCGGTAAGCACGATTCCCCTGACCTAACTGCCAGGCACCGCAATCGGTCAAAATCGTCCGATCCATCCCCTCACCAACGAGTTGAAAGCCACCTCGTTGGATCACCACAGCCCCCTCCATCGGGTCGACATCCTGGTTAAAATGGGCGGGAGCAACGAGGAGGTAGTTACCGGCAGGCACTTGGATCAGGTTATTGCTCCCCCTGCACCCATTCAGCTCCTTGGAAAATGTTGGGGCATTGTCTGTCCCATAGACCCCCTCTGCGTCGGCCAGGGTGGCTCCAGGAGCTGGTCTGATCCGGACCATATGGTCGCCGGAAATTGCGACTATTTTGGCAACGAGATCTTGATGATGACCTCCGGAAGTGGAGGCTCCTGCACCGGTGAGCTCGACCACCTTGCCGAGATCGGTTTTTGAAAATAGGACCGACTCCGAACTCATCGTTTCGGAACCAGCCTCCGTCCTTGCTTTGAGAGGGAGCAAGTCCCCCTTGGCTCCTTTCTCCACAATATTGATCGTCTCGGCGGAGAGTGACGCCGTGACGAGCATGGAGAGCGAAATGAATTGGGAAAGTTTTCTCACTTCAGGCTCAGCCATTTTCGATATCCAGCCCAAGAGACGGGTTTCCTGCCGCGAAGGGCTCGGGGCAGCCCCCTGATTGCAGCAAACCACCAGAGCGGCTCACGGATTACCCAGTCCATTCCACGCGACCAAGCATATCCTAGCTGCCGATAGATCCGATAAGTAACGACTGGTAGCAGATAGGGCATCGGACAGCGCATCACCGTGCTCCAGAATTCATTGCGGCCATGCCGCTGATGATTACGCACTTCACTACGCCCGGATCCGGTCCAGTGGTGTCGAATCGAGGGGGCATCCGGCATGAAGATCACTTCGTAGCCCGCCGCCACACATTGGAGTGTGTAATCTGGCTCCTCATACATGTGGAAAAACTCATGAGCGAAGCCAGGAAGCGTGAGGTAAATCGACTTCAGAAGCACCGCGCCTGAACTGGTAAAAGATCGAATCATCCTTGGTGATCCAAAGTCGGTTTGAGTCAACGACTCGGGATACTCGTCCGTACGTTGAGGGATACCCATGACCGCGAGTTTGGTATTTTCCTCGAAGTAGTGGCTCAGATGGGCCAGCGCATCGATTTGTTCGGGATAGCTATCGTCATCAAGTGCCAGGATCAGATCACCCTTTGCCTCACGCACCATCCGATCACGCGAGGCAATCGACCCCATCCCGACTTCATTGATGATCAATCTGGCAGATGGCAATTCTCGCTGCACCTTCTCCACTGTGTCATCGGAGCACCCATCCGCGGTGATCAGAACTTCCAACGGCTGAGGCTCCAATTCCTTGAGCACATTCAGTGTCTTCGTGAGATCAACCGACCTGTTCTTGGTCGTGATCATGATGGAGATCGTCATCATATTCCTTTGACCTTGGAGAACCATCCCTTGGTGTATCCGGTGAAAAGAAGCCTGTCTTTGATGGCTTTCTGATAGCCAATCTTTGCCTTGGTTGTCATCGGCAACCTCCTCGCTGGAGTTTTCTGCCACGATCGGAAATCCCTCATAGCCGTCTTGCGCAGAACACTCCTCCACATGTCATATTGGGGATGGAGAAATTCGGCGCCGAGATCCCAGGGCTTGGGATACTCCACGAAGTGAAGGAGACGGTTGAGTGAACCCACGGGCGTTTTCAGTGCCGGCCAGTGCTTGCGTATATTGACGATCGTGTTGAATCGCTCATCGAGTTGGTATGCCTTCCGATGGAGGACAAAATTCAACGCCGATTGATCGCAGTAGGTAGCAGTATATTTCCGCAGAAAATCTAAAGCATGCTCCGTTATCTGTTGGCGACGCCATTCCGCAGCATTCACCAACATGACGCCGGCGTTGAAGTAAGGTTCATGGGGGCTTGCTCCGAGCAATTTTGCAACATCACGGTCAGCACATCCTGAGAGCGGAGCCTCCGAGACAAACCCTGCCGGCGCATCTCCCATATCGAGATTCTCCAATTGGGAGACATCTAGATCACAGAGGATATCGGCATCCAGATAGAGAAAGCGATTTGCCTCCAGCATCGAGGGAATCAGGAGACGATAGTAGGTCGCCCAGCTTCCGTTCAGTTGAGGAAATCCAGCAAAGAGACCGGCATCGACTCTGCGAATCTCAAGCCCATAGGGCTTCTTCAGAGGATCTAGGCTCTTTGCGAGCAATCTCTGATCAGCCTCATCCAAATCATCGCTGAAAACCGTGAAGTCCGGACGAGATTTGCCTTCGTAGCGCTCCAGGACAGAGTAAAGAGCCACATGCAATCCCGGGAGTACCCTGCGATCAGCACAGAAGACGATGTTCATGATTCGATTCGCTTGAATCCCCAGTGCTTAGAGGGGGGGATTTTTCAGCGATTGATACAAATCCAGATAACGACTCGCCATCAGGGCAGAGCTGAATTTCTCCTCCACAGACTTTCTCGCCATCCTCCCCATAGCCTCTCGTTCCGCAGGGTGCTCCATCATCCAGGTTAGCATCCGTACCAGGCCGGAAACACTTCCGACCTCCCGCTCCATCAATCCATCAACTCCATCCTCCACGACATCAGCCAATCCGCCTGCCGTGTAGGCAGCCACCGGAGTACCACAGGCCATGGCTTCCAAGGCAACGAGACCGAACGTCTCGACTAAGCTCGGCATCACAAAGACATCGAGGGCGCTGTAGTAGAGGGATTGAAACCTGGGTGAGCCGATGCTTCCCATCGAGATCGTCTGATAGCGGCCAGCATTCTGAGGCCATTTCCCGGAACCGAAGATCAAGAGCAGGATGTTATCACTTGGAAGGGACTCCAAAGCCTTCAACAGAAGAACAGCTCCTTTTCGTTTTTCATGGAAATCGGAACAGGCGAAACCGATCACAAACTTTCCCTCGGGGATCTGCAGGGCCTGCCGAGCAACCGATTTATCGATGACCGCATACTGCGAGGGATCGAGGCCTAGAGGGATCGTCGTGATCGATTTGGCACACTTGCCGAGTGCGGAACGGTGGATTTGCTCCGTCGTCCAAGTGCTATTCCCCACAAAATGGAGATTCGCCCCCTCATAGAGCCCCTTCTTGATTCGGAAATTCTTATGCGTGTCATCACGGGGATGAGGACTCATCTGCTGGGGACAATTGCCGCATTCCTTGCTGAAATGAACGCATTCCTTCGGATAATGACATCCCCCGGTGATCGGAATCAGGTCGTGAATCGACCAGACCACAGGTTGATTCTGCGGCAACGAGTGAAAGAAACTTGGGAGATCTAGCCACCTTGCCACCCAATGCAGGTTGACGATATCAGGCTGGAGTCCCGTGTCGTGCAGAGGTGTGGGACGGATCCACCCCGGCCCCGTGACAAAACCTCCCTCTGAGGTCTTCCTGTTCTGGATGCTCGTCCGAATCGCTGCGAGATTCCGACGGACAAAGGACTGATTCTGATAAGCACCCCTGCAGGTGGGATCCGATGTCGATCCATCACCGTAGACGAGATGGCTATGGGTCCCCAGACCCAATAACCCCCGATGGAGTCGTTGGGCAGCAATCCCAGACCCACCGGCTAGCAAGGTTGAGAAATGGGCGACAGAGAGGCTCATTTGAGGGAGTTTTTGATGGTTGAGACAAGGTGTTTTCCCAACTCCTCGGGGACCCATTCCTTGACTCGCTCATGAGCAGAGATACCCATCTGGTTCCACTCATTCTTCCGCGACCATGCCATCTCAAGGGTTTTATTCAACGAGTCACTATCTAGTCCCGGAGAGAGAAACCCATCGATCCCATCACGAATGAGTTCATGATTACCTCCCGCATGATTGATCAGGGCGGGTCGACCGCAACACATCGATTCCTCAAGGGCCAGAGTCAATCCCTCCGCCCTTGATACGAGAAGATGGAGATGATGCTCACCCCAGATTTTTTTCAGATCACGTTCATAACCTCGGATCGTTACCTTTTCTTCCAATCCGTAATAGCGGATCAGATCGCGGAGATATGACTCATCGGGACCACTACCAAAAAGATTGTAATGCCAATCCCGCCCTTTCCAGATCTCTGATGAAAGGGTTTTAAGGATAATGTCCTGGGCCTTGCACCCCGTCTCGTATCGGGCAACGGTCGCAAGCCTCATTCCGCGGGACTCATCCGGCCAGGCCATCGGTTCCTCGAGACGCTCCCTAATGGGATTTGGAATCACCAAGGCATTGGGAAGATCCATCGCCAACTGTCTTTCCAGCATCTCCCGGTTCCCCTCCGAGACACAGATGATCCTGGCAGCATTCCAGTAAAGAGGGAGAAGGGCTTTTCTCATTTGTTCCCCCTGCAAGTTGGCCTCCGCATTACATTGAAGAATGTAGACCTGCGGCACCTTCATTCTCTGCGCCAGCGCGAGAATGTCTTTTTGAGTAAAAAGATCACAAGGAACTCCTAGTGAGATGCAAAGGACGTCCGGCTTCCAACGATCGACGGATTGAAATCTGGAATACCACCCCTTTGCAGAAAGGCGTCTCTGGATCCAATTGAGCGATTGATAGGGGGAGATCACACCACCCCCCGAACGGAAATCATCTAGTTCTCCCGATTCCGAAATCGGATATTGCAGGAATGCTGCAACCGAGTTCCCGTCCTTGAGTGCCTCGACGGCCATGAGCTTCCACATCTCCTCGCTACCAGCCCAAGAATAACCTCCAACTGTTGAGACAATGGCGATTTTCATGGTGATTTTATTGATCGACGGATTGGACCACAAAAAGCGCAAAACGTTTCAATCTGGTCTTGGCAATTGAAGGTAGTGAACGAATCACGGAATCAACACTCCCCTTGAGAACTTTTTTGATACCTCTGAAAGGATCCCTGTATTCAGGAGGAGCAAAGTGCCAACGGATTTTTTTGACTTCCGAATATCCTCGCTCAAGAAGACGCCGTCTATATTCGTCGTAAATGGGTCGCAGATCGGGCCGACTTTCGAAAGATTCTATCGGCTCCTCAGGACGAGTCACAGAGACTTCAGGACGCTCAGGTTTGTATCCACTGTAATGCACGAAGACGAGATCATGGGATCCATTAACTAGATACTTACCCCCATGATTCTCCAACCTACGCTCAAAGTGGTTCCAGTAGCAGAAATTGTAGCCCGGATCCTTCTCCACATAGACCCCGTCAAAGTATACTGGGACCAAGCCCGTCCATAATTGATCAAAGAAGGCTCCGGCGACTCCGGCACGGTAAAAGCAATGGTCTTTCAGACGAATTTTCCACCATTCTAAAAAAGCCTTCGTCACCGCCGATCGCCGGGTGGCGATAAAGCCCAGGTTGTAAACACCGGCATAGAGCATCACTTGCTCGTAATGGATATTTTCTGGGGAATCATCGTAGGTGCAGCTATGAGGCGTTAGGACGATGTTGTTCTGCTCCAGAGTGTTGAGGAGGCCACCAAAGCTGGAGTAGACCATCATATCGGGATCCAGATAAGTCACCGTGGCTACAGAGTGATCTCGTTCATAGAGGTGCGCCATGTAGAAGGGCTTTACCGCGGTGTTCAGCTCCACGATGTTGTACTTGGCTGCCATATCAGGGAACTCCGTCAACTTAAGCTCCTCGACAGGAATTACCTCGAATCGACTGCAATACCCAGGATCCAGATCTGACGGGAGTCGGTCGACAAGACCGATCACGAACTTAAAGTCGGGATTCTGATCGAGAACGGAATCCCCCAGCGTCTTAGCATTAGCCAAGTAGTTTGAGGAACAGATGGTGAGAACGACGTTCATAAGAGGTTTTAATCGGTCATTGATTTGACCCCATCCTCAGCACCCTGCTGCAATGATCCAGCGTGCTCAGCCTATGGGCGATAATGATGATGGTCAGCTTCCCTTTGAGGAGTGTGATGGTCTCCATCACAGCCTTCTCCGTGTCGTGATCAAGTGCGCTCGTCGCCTCATCCAAGACCAAAACATCCGGGCCATGATAGAGGGCCCTAGCCACTCCGATGCGCTGGCGTTGCCCGCCCGATAGGCGAACTCCACGCTCACCTACCACGGTATCAAATCCCTCCGGCAGGGATCTAATGAAATCAAGGATGTGTGCTCCTCTGGCGGCTTCCTCCAGTGCATTGGAATCGATTGTTTTGGAATCGATGCCAAAAGCGATATTTGCAGCAATAGTGTCATCAAGGAGATAGATATCCTGGGGCACATAGCCGATCATGCTTCTCCAGGACGTAATATTCTCTAGGGTGATCGGCTCATCATCCACCTTAATCACACCTGAACTAGGTGAATGAAGTCCGAGGATCAAATCGACCAGCGTTGATTTTCCCGAGCCAGATGGGCCGGCAATCCCAATCGATTCATTTTTCTCAATCGAGAGTGAAAGCCCCTTAATGACATCTTGGTCAGAGCCAGGATAACGATAAGTCACACCCTCAAGGGATAGGCTCTTCAGGAAGGGGAGTTTTTCGGTGACCAGATTATCTTTTAATGCTACTTGGGCGCTCTCATGCTCAATCTCCAGAATCTCCTCCTCGAGTTGAACAAGGGTATAATTATTAGCCGCGACAGCGACAAGCTGCCCGAAGAGAAGCTGCAAAGACGGCAGTAGTCGGTAGCCCGCCATCGCCATCACCATAAGATTGGGAAGGATGTCGGAGAATGGTTTTCCCTGAAGGGCTAGGACGACGACGATCGACACAAGACCTCCATACGCAATCGGTTCGATCAGATAGCGCGGCCCATTCCCATAGATGGGTATGAGGCTCTGATACTTCGTTGTCTCAGCCGAATGTTGGATGGCTTGCTCAATGAAGTAGCGGCTCTTTCCATGAACAAACACAGTCTTGATAGCATGGAGGAACTGATTGGTATTTTTCCAGAACCCGACATTGTGCCGCTGGATCATCTCCCCGATCTTACGCGTTCTTGGCCTGATCCAGAGGAATGCCATCAGATAAAACCCTCCGAGCAGAACCACTGCACCCACTGCTACGAACGGCTGCACATAGAAGACCGTCGCAGCCAACATCGAGATAAGCACAAGTCGCGTGATGATCTCACCCAATGGAAGAAGGACATTAATAGTAAAACTATGAATATCCTGGATACGTTGGCTCAGGAGCGCTGAATTTCGGTACAGGAAGTACCCATAGGGGCGCATCGAATACGATCTCATCAACTGCCCCCTGATCCATTGCGAGAAACTATAAGCGTAACGAATTCTAACATATTCGCTCGTCATGCTTCCCACACTGGCAATCAAAAGCATCAGAATGGAGAATGTCCCCGCCACAGCCAGAAGGTGGTTTGTCGACATGGGTGGTAGAAAATGGAGAAACCATCTTCCTGCGGACGAATTTCTGATTCGCTCTGGATCAGCAGCTAATGCAAAAAATGGGAAAATCGAGGTAACCCCAATCAATTGGAGCAACCCGTTGAGAAAAACCATCCCCAAGACACCAAATAGTTTCAAACGACCATAAGGAATAGCCAACGCATAACAGCGACTCAGAAGTTTGATGAACGATTTGATCATGGGCTTAAGACGCTAATTAAATATTCGGGAGTGGATCCATTTTCTAAACCTGTCTGTGTTCCGCTCAAAGAGCCACCAGATGACTACGGAGTAGACAATCGTCAGTCCTAGCCCCCCTAGGAACCAGAGAGAGGTCATTGGAGTAGGAGTTACCTGCCGACCCTGAAACAGGACAAAGAACAGATAGGCCAACAGCGGAAAGTGCACCAAGTACAGGGTGTAGGAGATCTCGGACACTCCAGCCGAGATCATGCCGTAGAGGTGGCTTGATGAAACTCTTGCGGCAAGCCCTGCAACAAGGACTGTACAGCTCATTCCAATCGCGAGATCAGCCCCCTCCCCCATATGTCCAATTCTGCTGGCCAGTAGAGTCCCAATCGTTAGAAGAATTCCCAGAATCAACAGAGCAGGATGGTTCACAACAGCCCTGATCGAGTCCTTACGTTTCAGGAAGAAAATCAATGCGCCGAGCAACCAAATCACTCCTCCCAAGAGGATCGACTTAGGTAGGAAGGACACGATACCCGCCACAAGAATGAGGGCTATCACCCGATCGCTCCATTTCCCTGTAACGAAGATGGTCAGTCCCATTGGGAAGAGCAGGTAGTACCAGAATTCATTAGCAAGGCTCCAGAGTGGACTATTCGTCCCGAAGCAGGGCACGAGGATGGTCTGAAGGAAAAAGAAATTCCCAAAAAACGAGGTAAGGCTCCAGTCCGCGGGTCCAGCTGGAGTGGGGCCTGAGTTGTAGATCTCCCGATAGGCCCCCTCATATCCGGTGGGGGCGTGGGCATATCCCAGCTTGTCCCAAAGGAGCGTTAGCAGAAGCGCCGGGATCAGGACCACCCAGAGGCGGCTCATGCGGCGGAGCAGATACTCTCTCCACGACCATTTGCCGGTTTGCAGTGCGGTAATCACGCTCCCCCCGACGAGGTAACCGCTCAGCACAAAGAAGATCATGACGGCCTGATGGCCAAGCCCGGTGACGAGGTAGAATACCTTGGCCAAGATTCCCGGCGCCTTCAACTGGGCAAACGGAACAAAAAGAAATGCCCTCAGATGCTCCTCCACAACGAGCAACGCAGCCAACCCACGCAGGCAATCAAGATGAAAAAGGCGATGTTTCAACTTCGATGCAGAAGTTTAAAACGAGTTGATTAGATCGCATGATTCCATTTGCTGTTTAAGTATCTTGATGCTGACCCATTTTTAGCTCACCAGATTCAGCCATTCTGGTTTAGACTCTGTATGGAGGGCGATTTCCTCTAAAACAGATGTTGTCGGGGTCGAAGGGCTCCAATTCCATGCTTCTTTAGCAGCCGATGAGTCGAGCACCATCCAGGGTATATCAAAAGGTCTTGGATTCGGATCAGCAGCAACTTGATGCGTACCCAGCCGATCGGTGCACCACGCGCTAAGCTGTGAGAGTGACATGGAACTCTCGAAGCCACCACTGACATTAAGAATCGGCTCAACCTTACGTAGCGGATCACTCATCTGGGATATTAGGAGAGGAATGATATCTTGAGGGTGAAGGCAGTCGCGAACCTGAGAACCATGACCTCCAAATCCAATGTATTTGAGTGGGTGGCGGCGGGCCCACGAATGAATCCAGAAGCTAAAGATGCCCTGATCGGTTTTGCCAAACTGGCCAGCACCCGCCAACACGCCGCATCGATTAATACGGACGGGCAGGTCAAATGTCATTCCATACTCAAGCGCCAGAAGTTCGGAGCACTTCTTTGAAGAACCGTAAAGGGAGATAGGGGGCTCTGTGGAAAAGTTTTCCGATAGACCATTATTGCTCAACCCATTGACGCCATTGGAAAGAATCGGCCTGAATGCCCCATTTACAACTTCCACGGGAAGCGATGCCAACGGTGGGATAGAATAAACGCGACTGGTGCTTAAGAGAATGAAGCCTGCCTTATGCTTGCGGCAGTATTCCAGCAAATGGATGGTGCCTCCAAGGTTGTGATCAAGGAGCTCCTTGGCACTGGTTTGCCCGTCAACTCCAGCCAGCACACTCGGATTGGCAGCACAATCGAGTACCCAGTCAACACCGGGAATATCGACAAGGTCATGTTCATTGCGGACATCCCCAACCCTGATATCAATGCCCAAGGCGCGAAGTGGCTCGAGATTCGTCTCACTTCCTTTTCTAATCAGACTATCGATACCGGTGATACGAACACCTGGCATGTGTTCAAGAAGCCCACGGGCAATCACTGATCCGGCAAATCCACAAATTCCGGTGATCAGTATTTTCATGGGACTCTCTCTAGAAAGGCATCACGTGACGCGGGTCTTCCATGCCTCCACAATCTGCCTGATCGTTTCCTCGAGACTCTGTGTGATATCCCAACCCGGATAATGCGCCTTCATTTTCCTTAAGTCGCTGTAGTAGCAGATGTGGTCGCCGATGCGGTTCTCATCAACGTAGGTGTATTGCTGGGCCTTGCCGGTGAATCCTTCGGCAATCTTAAAGGCCTCGAGGATAGAGCAGCTGTTATCTTTGCCTCCACCAAGGTTGTAGACCTCCGCAACTCGGGGCGCCTGAACAAAGACACCCATGAAGCGGGCCACATCAAGTGAGTGGATGTTATCCCTGACTTGCTTCCCCTTGTAACCAAATACACGATATTCCTTTCCCTCTAGGTTGCACTTCACGAGGTAGCTAAGGAATCCATGCAACTCGACTCCCGAATGATTGGGTCCGGTAAGGCATCCTCCCCTGAGACAGCAAGTGGGCATGGAAAAATAGCGTCCATACTCCTGGACGATTACATCTGCCGCCACTTTGGAGGCGCCGAAAAGCGAGTGCTTGCTCTGGTCGATGGAAAAATCCTCGGAGATACCATGCGTATAAGCAGGGTCATCGTAATCCCACCTAGTCTCTAGTTCCCTGAGAGCAATGGTATTTGGACGATCTCCGTACACTTTGTTCGTCGACATATGGACGAACGGAGACTCGGGACAGGTTCGGCGGGCGGCCTCCAGCATATTCAGGGTCCCGACAGCATTCGTATCAAAGTCATCGAAAGGAATGGCTGCAGCCCGGTCATGGCTAGGCTGTGCAGCCGTATGAACGACGGCATCGGGCTTTACCTTGGCGATCAGATCAATGACTCCCTGTCGGTCACGAATATCAAGTTCGTGATGGACGAAACCCTTGATGTCGCTCTGGAGACGTTGCTGATTCCATCGGGTATCGCCTTGGGGGCCGAAAAAGACGGCGCGCTGATTGTTGTCGACTCCATGGATCTCATATCCAAGTTCCTCGGCAAAATAATGACATACCTCCGAGCCGATCAGACCTGATGACCCGGTAATGAGGAGTTTTTTTGTCATGATAAGAGGACTAGGGAGAAATATTCCCCCTTGAAGAAAGAGAATCTAAATCGTCTTCCCGATTGCAAAGACACGGAAGCCGATTTCCTTCAGCTTGGCATGAGGAAGGATGTTTCGCCCATCAAAGAGGAACGCTGGCTTGAACATTTCCTTATAGATCGTCTCGAAATCGATGGATTTGAATTCATCCCATTCGGTAAGGATTGCGACTGCATGTGCTCCCTTGGTTGCCTGAAGTGCGCTCGATACAACCACTAGATTGGGGTTTTCTTCCTTCCCAAGAACATCGGCACGAATCTGGGCCTCGGGAACCTGCGGATCATAGACGACTACCTTTGCACCTTCGGCAAGAAGATCCCGGCAAACCGAGATGGCAGCGGTCTCGCGGGTGTCATTGGTATCTTTTTTGAAGGCAAATCCCAGGATGCCAATGTGTTTACCGCTGACGGTGTTGAAGAGATCCCTCACGATACGGCCGCTAAAGCGGGTTTTCTGCCAGTCATTCATTTTGACCACGCTCTCCCAATACGCCGCTACCTCGGGGAGTCCGAAGTGCTGGCAGAGGTAGGTAAGGTTAAGAATGTCCTTCTGGAAGCAGGAACCGCCGTAACCAACCGAGGCCTTGAGGAACTTGGGACCGATTCGCGAGTCCTTTCCAATCGCGCGTGCCACCTCGTCAACGTCCGCACCGGTCGCCTCGCAAAGGGCCGAGATCGAGTTGATGGAGGAAATGCGCTGCGCGAGGAAGGCATTGGCAACTAGCTTTGAAAGCTCCGATGACCAGAGATTGGTGGTGAGAATCTTTTCACGGGGAATCCAGCGTGCGTAGATGGCAGCCACCTGCTCGATTGCAGCCAATCCCTCAGGAGTCTGTTCTCCACCAATCAGTACGCGGTCTGGATTCTCGAGGTCCTCGACGGCAGTGCCTTCCGCAAGAAACTCAGGATTAGAAAGAACCTGAAAAGTCCCCTTTTTGGAATTAGACCGAAGAATGGTGAGCATCGCCTCCGCCGTCTTCACGGGAATCGTGCTCTTTTCGACGATGATCTTTGGCCCGGTAGCCTCCTCCGCAATCATACGAGCGGCCGACTCGATATACTTGAGATCGGCGGCTCTCCCCGCCCCGACACCATAGGTCTTGGTCGGAGTTCCGACGCTGACAAAAATGATATCGGCCTCACGGATGGCCTTACGGACGTCGGTTGAGAAGAAGAGGTTTTTTCCACGAGATGACTCCACCACCTGCTGAAGGCCCGGTTCGTAGACGGGAAGCGTATCGCTGTTCCATGCGGCGATACGCTTTTCATTGGGATCAGTAACGGTAACGCGAATATCGGGGCACTTGGCCGCGATCATGGCCATGGTGGGACCGCCGACATATCCGGCGCCGAGACAGCAGATCGAGATGGATGGAGTGGACATGGGAAAAAGAATTTAAATTAAGACAACCGGGGGGATGACAAATTAAATGCCGAGTGCTGATTTGAAATAGGCGATCGTTTTTTCGATTCCTTGTTCCAGCGGAACCTTGGGCTCCCACCCGAGTGTTTCCTTGGCGAGGGTAATGTCGGGACGGCGCTGTTTCGGATCGTCCGAAGGAAGCGGCAGATGGGTGATCTTTGACTTTCCGCCTACCTTCTTCAGCACGAGTTCCGCCAACTGCAGCATGGTGAACTCGCCGGGGTTACCGAGATTCATGGGACCGACAATCTTCTCCTGTTCCATGAAACGCATGAAACCGTCCACAAGATCATCGACATAGCAGAAAGAACGCGTCTGGGAGCCCTCTCCATACACCGTCAGGTCCTTACCCTGAAGTGCCTGAACGATGAAGTTGGAAACAACACGCCCGTCATCAGGAAGCATGCGCGGTCCGTATGTATTGAAGATACGGATAACGCGGATATCGACGCTGTTTTCACGATGATAATCGAAGAAAAGAGTCTCGGCGGCACGCTTTCCCTCATCATAACAGGATCGCAATCCGATCGGATTCACATGACCCCAGTAGGCCTCGGGTTGAGGATGGACATTCGGATCACCATAGACTTCGGAAGTCGATGCCTGGAAGACGCGCGCCTTCACCCGCTTCGCAAGCCCCAGACAATTAATGGCCCCAAGCACGGAAGTCTTCATCGTCTTGATGGGGTTGTACTGGTAGTGCGGGGGAGATGCGGGACACGCAAGGTTGTAGATCCTGTCCACCTCAAACTTGAAGGGATCAATCACATCGTGCCTGACGAGTTCAAATCGGGGATTGCCAACGAGATGATGAATGTTCGCCTTGCGACCGGTAAAAAAATTATCCAGACAGATGACATCGTGTCCCTGTTCAATAAGTCGGTCGCAGAGATGGGAGCCGAGAAACCCGGCTCCTCCGGTAATCAGGATACGCATAAGAGTGAAAAAATGCTAAAAGTGAACGGCTAAAAGTAAAAGAGAGAAAAGAGTACCCAGGGTGGTTTGATGCTGGCAGCACGCTGCCGCACGTAGCCGAGACGCCGCCTGTGGCGGAGTGATGACCTGTGGGTGGGTCGTTTCAGCTAACAAGGGAACAAGAAAGAGTAATTCTTCCCGTAAAAAAGGGAGCGATTCTTCAACGCTGAAGTCTTAACTACCATAAACACCCTTGCCTCCGTAGGAGCCGTAATACTTGCCCGAATAGTAATAAGAATAAGAACCGGTACCGGTCGGAATGCAGTTGAAGACCATTGCGGTGGGCTTCACCCTCACGTCTGAGAGGGATTTAATCGCCCGTGTGACCATCTTTCGAGGAGTCATGAAGGATCGGACGATCATGCAGAGCACATCGGCGTAGGGGGCGATCAGGAGTGTATCACTGACGGCAAGAACGGGAGCCGAGTCGATCACCACTCGGTCATAGCGGTTCAAGGCATCGGCAAGGAAGTCACGGAACTTCTGCCCGGCCAGCAATTCCGAAGGACTCGAGGAGAGGCCGCCAGCCGTCAGCACGACAAGTCCCTCGACACCGGAGGCATTCACCGCATCGGGCAATGCAACGGTTCCCATAAGAACTTCCGAAAGGCCAGGCTTTCGATTCATGCCAAAAAACATTCGGGAGATGGATGGCTTGCGAAGATCAGCATCCACCAAAAGCGTTCTGAATCCCTGCTGAGCAAGAGTGACCGAAAAGTTTGAACTACAGAAGGATTTACCCTCCGAGGGAAGAGCACTTGTGATGAGAAAAGAGCGCTGTTGCTCAACCAGCGCATTCGTGGCAACAGTTGCGCGCAGGGAGCGGAAGGCCTCGGCAATGAGACCGCTGCGATCCTCCTTCACAACAAGCTCTCCACCTTGAGGAAGGGCGGTGGCCAGATGAGGATGTCCCAACATGGCCAATGCGGGGCTGAAAATTGTCCATGCATCCGAGAGGCGCCGGTGCAAATCTTTGGAACGATCACGAAGGATGTCCGTGGTGTTTTTCCATGCTTCCTTCAGCTCCTGGAACTGTTCTTTGGAGAGAAGACCGAGTCTGGAGGCAGAGGCACCACCCACCTGAGGTACCGCGGCGGCAACCCCGACACCGGTGAGGTGCTCCAGTTGATCTACGGTCTTCAGACTCGTATCAAGCTTGTGAAGTCCCAAGACAAGCGCAACACCGATCAACAAGCCCTTCAGGATTGCTCCCAGCACGATAGTCAGCGGGGGCTTGCCCACCGGCGCGGCACCCATCGCAAGTTCCTGTATCTGCACGGGAGACTCGGAGAGTTCCTTGGTCACGTCGACTTCCTTGATCCGTCCCAAAACGGCGCCATAGAGTGCTGAATCGCTCTCTAATTCACGTTTCAGATCGTTGTACTCGATCGACTTGCTGGTGACCTCGAGCAGGCGCTTCTCGCCCGCCTCGCGCTCCATTGCGGCCGCTGCTGCCTGTGCCTCCAAGCTCTTCTTTAGGGATTCCAATAGGCCGACCACATCCACCAAGACCTTATCCAACTCCTTGCTCGCAATATCAATCTGCGCGACCGTGGAAATATAGAGGGGATGCTTGTTGCGATAACGCTGCTGGACAAGCACAAGTTGCCCTTTGGCGCTATCGATCTGGGTGACCAAGCCGGCCACCTTGGGTTCGGCGGCAACACTGGGAAGACGGAGAAGTTCCCTCGTGTTACCTTGGTTATCCTTGGCCGTATTGAGATCGCTGTTGATCTGGGTCAGTTTTGACTGAATCGCGCTTTGACGGGCATTGAGCTCGCTGATCTGGGTCTGGGCATCCTGAAGCATCGATTCAATCGATGCCGCGCGCTCACGCTCCCGGAAACTCTGCATCCCCTCCTCGGAGGCGCGCATTTTCTTTCTCAACCGCGCGGATTCCTCCATCAGGAAGGAGCTTGCCGATCGCGTGGCATCGGCTTTCTGATCGCGCACGTAGCGCAGGTATTCGTCAGCATACGCATTGGCAAGCTTCACCGAGAGTCCGGGGTTGCGTGACGTCACAATGATATCGATCAGGCGGGTGTTGAGCCGGAAGCTGGCGTTGACCATTTTGACCAAGGCCGCGGCGGCGCGTTCGGAGCTCGTTTCGCTGCCATGGATCCCGGCCGCCGTCAGGAAATCTTGGTCTTGGGAGAGCTTGAGATGGTTCACCACACGCAATGCAAAGGGGTAGCTTTTCAGGAGCTCCAGGAGCGTGTTGACCATGTCGGCGCTCTTGATCTGCACGTCACTTACCTCCTCGACCTTATTGCTCAGAACCTTCGCCTTGTCAGACTCAATGACCAAGATGCAGCGCGCGGCAAACAGACCATGCTGCGTGGCTGCCGAGAACACTCCGAAAAGCGTGGCCAAGATGACACAGAGAACAATGATCCAAGCATGCGACTTGATGGCGTAATAGTACTCGCGCCAATCAAATGCCTCATGACCTCCATGCCCGGAATGAACGGACTGCTGACTGGTGATCTGCGGGGATGTGGTCTGCATGGAATTGTTCGTATGTTTTTTAGTACCAGCTCTCCCCGATGTTGATGACATCTCCGGATTGGATCAAAAACTGATCAACGCTTGAGTCCGTCAGCTTCTTCGCATTGACCTTTGTGGTTCGCATCTTGTCACCCTCCCTACGCTTCACGATCACATGACCACGATCGGCGATACGGGTAAAACCCCCGGCCATGCCGATAGCCTCGAGAAGGCCCAACGGTTCGCTCTCCGCATACTCGTAAGTTCCAGGCTTGTTGACCTGTCCAATGATTGTGAACTTGGTCGTATTATAAGAGGCGACATTCAGGTAAATCTGGGGCTCGACAAGGTAGTCGGCATTGTATTTGGAACGGATCAGCGAAGTGGCCGCACGCACCGTGAGACCACCAAGCTTGACCTCACCAAGAAGGGGTAATTGAACCATTCCATCCCTGCCCACCTTCGATCTGATGCTGAGATCCTGTTCACGGTAAACGATCATCTCGATCGTATCCCCTGCCCTGATGATGTAATCTCCATTCACGGCGGCCTGCGCTCCTTGTCCCGAAGAGACCGGACCCACGGGTGCAGATTCCAGAGTGGGTGCAGGCGAATCCTGAGGCGATTGGACAGCGGGCTTGGAAACCGTCACGACAGGAGCTTGGGGTTGCACCTTAATAGGGGCAGCGGGCTCGACACCTCCTCCCACCGAGGTCATGGAACCGGCAGTCTGGGCATGAAGGCCTACTGCAATCACCGATCCCGCCAGTGATAGGAGAACCGGACGAATCAGCCTGAAGGGAACCTGATACATCAATTCAATGTAACCTGTTTACACCAAAACTACAGCGCGAAGTTCAGACTGATGGAATACCAGGCCTGTGGTTGGGCTGTGTACTTGTTACCAACCAATTGCTCGTTCTGGCCGGAATTATACTGAAGGGAATTATTAAGATTAATCCAGTCGCGTATTTTCCAGATGATAGAAATGTTTGCTATCGTATAAGTCGAAGGAACCTGATTGACAGCCTGCGGAGAGGTTTGGTTTCCGGTAACGTTCTTATAGTTCTGCTGCATGTACCCCGCCGAACAGAGCAGATCCACTGAGGTGAAGAGATTTTGGGAAAAGGAACCGATGACCCCTCTTGTCACCAAATACTGCCCTCCCGAGATGCTCGAATAAGTTTCGCTTTGGTTTACTCCAAGGGTGAATGCTGTTTTCTGCCGTGGTCTCCAGCTCAACAAAAGGTTCAACTCAGGGACAATATCACTCCCTTGTTCACCAATGCTGAAGACCAAAGAGGTCTTTTCCGTGGGGGTGTAATTCAATCCGGCAGACCAAGCAGGCTTGAATCCCAGGTTCTGAACACTGTTTGAGGAGTAGGAAGTACTGTTGGCCGACTGGTAGGGGGTGATCGTCCCGTTGGTCGAATTATTCAAAATGACATCACGAACCCCCAAACCCAGCTCCGCCACGAGTTTACCCGTCAGGTCATACTTCACCTTGCCCAGAATCTGGGCATATTGCGTGGAAGAAGTAGGCTGCGAAGAAATTGTTTCAGGAGGATTCGAGGTCGTTGTCGAGCTTGATTGGAGGTACTGGCTCTGACCACCCACGCCGAAAATGGCGCTCAGATGCGTCTTGTCGCTCAAATCATAAATGGGCGCGACATCGCCAAAATAACTGGTGGTGTTGTTGTTCGGTGTGGCGACGGAACCGGACGCGTTTTGAATCGTATAACCGGCCTTTGTGGAGACGGCCACATCACTGCTGACCAGATATTTCATCTCCATATTGGCCGAACCGGTGATTTGTTTGTTGTTCGATCCCGAGGCAATGTCGTAGCCGGTTCCCGAGGATCCCGTAAGGAGGGCATTAAAAATATAACGGCTCATCTCCAGGGCGACCTTCAGCAATCCGGTCTGTGAAAAAGGATTGCGAAGGTTTCCGGAGCCGTTCGCGACATAGTTTTGATTGGAATAATATTTGTAGCCGACAGAGTACCCGGCGGAGATATCCCATGGTCCATGCTCCCGGTCATAAAGAATGGCCGCTCCGGGAGCGATGAAAGGACTGCTAGCGGTACTGTAGGTCGCGCCGCTGTTCGTGCTGCCCTTAGGAGGTGCATTGGTTGCTCCTTGATTGGAAATCTGCCAGCCGACTCCCAGAGTAGGCTTGAAAGCGATGGGGGACTTGGCCTGCACCCCGGAGAGGGAAGCATCCACCTCACGCTGCACCTCATCGGGAGTCTGCAGGGTTCCAACGACTGCTCCCAACCCATTTAGCGGAGCGAGACTCCCACCAAGCGGAATTTGATCCACCTGCTCTCCGACCCATTGCGAGCGAAACTCACTTTGTTGAACGGTCGGTATTCCCTGCGCCGCCAACTGCCTCAAACAAAGCAGAAATGCCGCACCGATCAGCACGTGTATGAACGCCCGCGTCCATGCGGAATTCCAGTTGCAGTGAGGCATCACACAATGGAAAAGCCAAACCCTCGAAGAGAAAAGAGCAATCCTGCATTTACCGACTTCCAAACTTCCAAGGGCACATCTTCAGAAACCAGTTCTTACAGCTGTCCTGATGCCCGAAGATAGCTTGTGAGAAACGGGAAAGCATTCATCCAATTCCCCGCAGTCATTTCAAGCTGTGCCTTGAGTAGCAGAATTTCGGCTTGAGCGGCCGTTGATTTAGCATCTTTTGAGGCCTCTTCCAAGATGTGGCGCGCAGCCACGCTGTTTCCATGTTCCATGTAGTATCTGGCAGCGAGAAGAGGCTCCGCCGGGACATCGGAACCCGCAGCCTGAATGGAGGTGGATACCGATGTCTTGACCGCCTGCGGAATTCCAAACGTGTTTATCAAAAGCCTGCAAGCCTGCTCCGGTTCTCCCGCCGCCAAAAGCATGGCTGCTCTCGTGTTGACACTCGCGGCCGTGTATTCGGGATGTAAGTCCAGGAATTCAGATACTTCTTTAGGGTCGCCACGTTGCCACCAGGACTGAAGAAGTTCACCCTGCTGTTTCACCGAGAGTTGATTCATAAACGTGGTGTCTTTGAGAGCAGTCGAGAGCTCAACGGGCGAGCACCCATCATCAGCAAGCCAGATCATGCGCAGCCCCGGCGACCATGTGGCAATTTCCTCGGCTTGTTTCAAAAATGCAGGACGCATTGTCTTATCCGCCAGCATCGATCTAAAAAGCTCATTGCTTCTGGCAATCGGACAGTTGCTCGAGGAATCCATCCTCAGGCGGCGACGCACGGCCTCCTTCCAATAAAGGCTCGCATGATCAGGATCATAACCGGCAAGAGCCGTGCCCGCTTTTTGAGAGGGAACCTCATTCCCCGGGCGCAGGGCGCTTTCAATATCAAAGAAGCTGGCGGCATCCCCGGAATCCCCCCTTTGCGCGAGAGAAATAACACCCTGCAGGTAGGAAAGTTCCCACCCCATCGGATAATCGGATCGCGCCCGGTTCACCACATCGGAGGCCTTGTCATATTTCCCGGTGCTGTACTGGGAGATGATCCGAGCAACCGCATCGCGCACGTAGTAAGGAGGCAGAGGCTTCACTCCCATCCATTGGGCGCCGATCAGAGCCATCCCGAGAACAAGCGCAGCAATCCCGGCAAACATGTAGATGCACCGCTGAAGACCGAGAAAACTGGATTTACTAGCCATGGATGCAGCGGGAAGTGTCGCCAGGAGAAGCATCCACCACCCCAACTCCGGACGATGGGCAGGTACATCGACGAAGCCATGAATAACCTCGGCCAGAAAGGCGCAAAAGATGCCCCATCGAAGAGGCCAGGAATCAGATTCGCAAAGTTTTTTTATCCGCACACACAGCAAGATCAAGAGTCCCCAGGCGGCGGCAAGCGCCAAAGGCCCACCTTCCTCCAGCAGCGTCAACCAATCACTCTCAGAGTGCAGCGCAGTTGCCTCGGAAAGACTCTTGTCACTGTAAAATGGATAAACATAGGCATAGGTACCAAGACCGGAACCCGTCAGGGGATACGCTCCGATCATGCGAAACGTATCATTGAAGATCCTCAATCTGGAACTCATCCCCAGTTCACCACCCTTGTGCAACGCGCCGGCAGCATGTTCGTAATCCCTCTGCTCCAGGCCAAAAAGCCGGTCTCGGGCACCACCGGGTGAGGCAATGAAAAATATCAGTAGCGCAAGAATTACTGGCACCAGAACGGGGATCATGAACCCAACTCTTTTCCTACCCAGTCCGGCAACCCATAGAACCAATCCGAAAAAGAGAAATACAACGCCACCTCGGGATTTTGAAAAAAACAGAACCCCCGATGCCAGAATCGCAAGAATGGAACCCACGCATGCACCGCGTAGAAGCTTCCCAGTTGATAAAAACTGCATGATCAGGGCCGCGCTGACTATCGTTGCGGAGAGAAGGAGGCTGGATGTCTGGTTTCGGCTTGGGAAAAAACCAAAACAGGGTTGCGCAAGCGGATCCGGTTCAAAAAATTTGTAATGCCACCCATTCATCCAGACGGCCATCGCCATTAATGAATAAACGCTGACGCCAAGGACTGATAACAGTGCGTAAAACTCCAGGCCCTTGATTGAGAGAGGTTGAGACAACGCACAGAGACCGATCACGACGCTCAAGCTGGCAACCACGATCCAATAGATTGTTTCGCGAGGAGAAACTGTAACCAAGGGGGAACCATGAAAACCGGGCATTCCGGCCAAAAAGATTCTCCAATTCGGTATGGAAAGCATTCCCTCGGGAAGCAAAGAGAGACAGAACGCCATGATAAGAATAGCTCCAAGAAGCCAAAATTTCCAAGAAACCGAGGTTTTCGGGGGACAAAACAGCATTCCCAATCCCGAAAAAACCAGAAATACCCCGCTTGCCGCTTGGCGCGGCCCCCCGGCAAGGAGCAAGGAGCCCACCAATCCAACCACATAAAAGAGAAAATAGCTTTGCCAAAAGGGCTTATGCCCACCTTCTTCTTTATTTAAGTTCATGATATAGAGTGGGTTGAATATATCTTTGTGTGTTATTTGAACACTTTGAGCGATAACGCTGTCAAACCTACCGAACAAAGTAATTTGATTGTGTTTCTTCAGCCTTTAAAAACAACCCGTAATTTTTAAAAAAACTTTTGACAACAATGCTTTAGAGGATGAAAGTTTTACCCATGAGGACCCCCCGAATCCAAAAACCTCTCATTGTCGCAACGACATTGTTCGTTGTCGCAGTGGGTTTTGTACCTGCTTACGCAGGCAGAAGCACTGCAACACCGACACCGGTTCCCACACCGACTCCAACTCCAGTGCCAACGGCAACTCCTGCGCCAGGCAGAGGCTCTGCAACTCCGACTCCAGTTCCATCGGCAACTCCTGCTGCATCGGCAACACCCACTTCTCGTAGCAGAACGTCCACGGCAATTCCTCCTCCGGCAATCAACACGACGCCGCAGACTGTTTTCACGACCCTTTGATTTTTAAACACCTCAACCAGAACCATCAATGAACTCCCCCACCTCGTTCATGAAAGTATCAGCAGGTCTGATCTTGTGCACAGGCCTGATGATCAGCGCGTTGAAGGCTGACCCTCAAACGACTACTAGCACACTCTACTCCGCGGATTTTGGAACCTATCAAGACGGAGTGTTGAATGGGAATAATGGTTGGGTGTCGACAGCAGGAGTGGCTCCTGGTCCTGGCTACGTCAGTGCATATCCTGGCTTTGCCAGCAATGTGCTTAGCTATGGTGGATATGATGGTTATGGAGTTGTCTCCTCTGATCCGACCACCTTACCACAAAGTCAGTTTAATTACGCTTACCATCCAGTTTCCTTGGATACATCTGGAGGCCAAGTAGTCACCGGTCTTGATATTCAATCAACTTTCTCAGTTACGGCTTCAACCCGTAATCATCCTAATCAAGACTATTTTGGATTTACCCTGCTCAACTCTTCCGGACAGCAGTTGGTTAGCTTTGACCTAAATCCTTACAGTGCTTCTGCTTTGGAACTCGGTTACAGCACCTACGGAGCTTTGGGGAATAATTCTTACACCATTGGATCAGGCTCTCAGTCATCAGATTACGGTCTCAACAGCTTCACTTCGTTGAAAGTTGGTTACAATGGACTGAACAACTACGATGTGAAGTTTACGGGCATCGGCACCAGCGCCTGGACACTCTCCCTCTCCATCAATGGCATCAGCCTCTACTCGGGAGCTATCAACGGCGACTTTTCTAAGGTCTCCCAAGATGTTACCGCCGCAGCTTTCACCTGGTTTCTGGCAGACGGCACGCAAACAACCTCAAATGGTGTCACCTACGATCCGAACTATGGTGACAACCAGATGGTAGTGCAGAACTACACGTTATCCCAACTGGCAATTCCTGAACCTAAAACTTGGGTGCTCTTCGGAGTCTCCGCCCTCATTCTGGTTGTGACCGTCCGACGCAGGGCGGAATCTGATCAGGACTAAGTTCTTGGCTAGTTCACTCTAGCTGCTACCGGCGGTCGGGTTCGAACCGACACTCTTTAAGGGAACCGGATTTTGAGTCCGGCGCGTCTGCCAATTCCGCCACGCCGGCGTAGCAAGCGAGATATGAAACCTTACCAAGTGTTGGGATAAAGCCAAGGGGATCTTCAATCCATCTAAAATGCTTCCTATCGGAGGTGCACCTCTTGCGGATTCTTTCTCTCATGCTAAGTTTACAACATGAAAAAGTATCTCCTCCTTACCGCTTCCCTTCTCTTCACTCTCAAGGCATTTGCCGGTTCTTTCCCCGATATCAGCCTCAATGACCTCAAGACCGATATCGCGGCCAAGAAGGTGACTCTCCTCGATGTCAATGGCCCCGTCTCATATGCAAATGGCCACATTCCGGGTGCCATCGATTACACTGCGCACACTGCCGATCTTGCCAAGGTACTCCCTGCTGACAAAAGCTCCCTGATCGTGGCATATTGCGGTAACGAACATTGTGGAGCTTACGCGCGTGCCGCAGAGGCCGCTTCCAAGCTCGGCTACACCAATGTCCAGCACTTCAAGCCCGGTATCGCCGGATGGAAGGCTGCCGGGGAGCCCACCGCCAAGTAAGATCCCTCTATTCTGGGAGATTGGAGACCGCCTTCTCATATGCGGACTTGGTGCTCTCAATGGAGTTAGCGGTCATGTGGAGGTCGCGAAGCAATCCGTCGCGCATACCATAAATCCAACCATGCACGGAAAGGTCCTGCCCCCTCTCCCAGGCATCCCTCACCACCGTTGTCTTGCAAACATTGGTAACCTGTTCGATCACATTCAATTCACAGAGGTGATTGAGTCTTGTTCCCTCATCAGGCCACTGGGAGAGAAGTTTGGAGTGCTTCTGAAGAACGTCATCCACGTGTCTTAGCCAGTTATCCGTCAACCCCACGCGATCTCCCCGAAGCGTGGCATGGACACCGCCGCAACCGTAATGCCCGCAGACAATGATGTGTTTCACGTGGAGCACATCGACCGCAAACTGCATCACGGAAAGGGAGTTGAAGTCCGTATGCACGACCACATTGGCCACGTTGCGATGAACAAAAACTTGGCCTGGAGCCAAACCGACAAGCTTCTCCGCCGGCACCCTGCTGTCGGCACAGCCTATCCAGAGGTACTCGGGTCGCTGTTGGACAGCAAGATCCTCAAAAAACTGTGGATCTCGTGCCCTGAGATCCTGTGCCCAAGCCTGGTTATTGGAAAAGAGTTCGGCGAGAGATGACATGATGATCAAGATTGCAAACGTGACGCGACCGGATCGCGAGTCTTTTTTGGAGAAAATTACCGCATCAGTGGCCTGATCCTAACCCATGTCTCGAAAAGATGTTGCCACCCCCGGAGACCCTCAAAGGCTTTAGTGGAGGTTTCCAAGCGCCTCTACCACCAGGGGGCGATCCTCGGGATAAGTCAGGCCGAACCAGGGATCCCGGGAGTGAAGAAGCTGAACGGTGACCTCCCCGGAGGTGATCAAGGAACTCACGGCGGCGGGCAGGTAAAACTCGGCTTTTAGATCACCTCCCCTTTCCTCAAGGAACTCTTCGAAAAGACGCTCAAGATGTTCGAAGAGATCGGTCGTGAATCCCCAGAAATTCATGGAAGTGGGCTCTGCACCCTCCAAAGCCACGGGAGGATTACCCTCGGCAACAATTACTCCTCCAGATCTTGAGATGACAGTCCGTTCCGTGATGTCGATCAGGTATCCCTTTTCATCGGATCGGCAGATTCCTCGGGAAACAGATCCGTGATCCGAGAGCGTCCGATCCAACCGGTACCCCACCATGGCGTAATGGCCCGCTCCTGAAGATACCAGAAAGGCCGCTAGTTCTCGAAAACCCGAGGGGCCATAATAATCATCCGCGTTGATCACGGCAAAGGAACCCCTTACGACGGATCGGGCAGATAGCACGGCATGACCGGTTCCCCAAGGCTTTGTACGTCCGGGTGGAGAAACACGCCCTTCCGGTAATGGCTCCATCTCCTGGAAGGCATACTCGACAACCATCCTGCCCTCGTAGCGCGAGCCGACGGTTTCATGAAAAAGATCCAGCATGTCGCGCCTGATAACAAAGACCACTTTGGAAAATCCGGCCTGCAGGGCATCCTGGACGGAGTAATCAAGGATGATCTCCCCATGAGGGCCTACCGGGTCGAGTTGCTTCAATCCTCCGTAGCGGCTTCCCATGCCAGCCGCTAGCACCACAAGTGTGAGATCCATAGCCGACGGATGATTGATATGATCTTGAGGTTATCTCTTGAGCGGACCCACGGACTGAGGGGAGGCAGTGTCGCGATAGAAAATAATGCCATGCTGCTTGAGATTGATAATGAACGCCTTCAGATCAACAGTGGCCCCCTGAAGGGAATCCATCGCGGCATTTCCCTTCTTAAGGAAGGTTCCCGCCTCCCCAGCAGCCGTCTTGAAATCGGTGGATGCGGCGGCGAGATTGCCCAAGGTGGTTTGTAGGTTCGCCACTCCCTCCTTGTTAAATACATTGTTGCGGAGCGATTCACTCACTGCATCGATGTTTTCCAAAGCGGTGCTCAACTTCGGAAGAATCTCGTCATGAACCTGGCGCTGCAGTTCGGCAAGGCTCGACTGGCTGAGGCCGTTGGAAATCACGGTTCCGGGGGCGATCGGTTTCGGATTCATGACCTCCCCCTCCTTCATTGTAATGGTGACAAAACTGTCCCCCAGCAATCCGGAACTGCCGATGGAGAAAATACTCCCCTCGGGAATCTGAACTTTGTCATTAATTCGAAGGGGAACAAGCACCCCCTTCATGTTCGGCAGCACGCTGGGAGGAGCCGAAACCTCGCCGATCTTCGCCCCCGCCAGCATGACATCGGCCCCCTTCATGACGCCGCTTGCATTCCGGTACTCGACGCTTATCGGGTAATACTTCTTCACGCTTTCGCCGAAGCGTCCGAAATAAATGACCAGGGAACCGATGCAGAGGAGTCCGAGACCCACGAAGAATCCGGCCCTGAGCTGGGTGGCTGTGTTGGTTGTGTCCATGATGATGGGCTGTGGTTGAGTACGGTGTGACTTAATCGATTTCGTGGGAACGGCCTTCGATGAAATCCCTAATTACGGGATCAGTCGAGGAGTGAAGCTTCTCCAGCGAACCGTTAAAATGAATACGCCCCTCCCGGAGCAGGGCCACCCGGTCGGCGATATGGTTCGTGCTGATCATGTCGTGGGTGACAACGATCGAGGTGACCTGCAACTGGGACTGTAGTCGTCGGATGAGCCTGTTGATCGTGTCGGAAACAATCGGATCGAGACCCGCCGTCGGTTCGTCGTACAGAATGCAGGAAGGATCGGTGATGATGGCTCGGGCCAGTGCTGCGCGCTTGCGCATGCCGCCACTCAGGTTCACCGGCATCTTGTTTTCCTGCCCCTGAAGGGAGACAAGTTCCAGGGCTCTGGCGACCTTTTCCCTGATGACTTTTTCGTTTCTTTCGCCACGCTCACGGAGTGGAAATGCCACATTGTCAAAAACGGTCAATGAATCGAAAAGAGCACCGTCTTGGAAGAGCATCCCTATCTTGCGGCGCACAGGCTCCAGTTCGCGCTCGGATAAATGCGCTATTTCCTCCCCCTCTATCTTGATTGATCCAGATAGCGGCCTGATTAGGCCGATCAGGTGCCTGAGGAAAACGCTCTTGCCTCCCCCGCTCTGCCCCAGGAGCACAAGAGTTTCCCCCTTCGGGATATCAAGGTTCACTCCTCGCAGGATATCCTGCTGTCCGAACTTTTGCCGGAGATCGCGTACCTCGATGAGGTTATTCTGCCATCCACTCATCAATAATGCCCTCCTGCCGGAAAAATGATGTTCAGCGCCATGGTCAGGAAAAAATTAACCATCAGGATACTGAGGGAACTGATCACCACCGCTTCCGTCGTGGAGCGACCCACCCCCACGGCCCCGTTGCTGGTTGTGAGACCTTGCTGGCATCCGACGAAGACAACAATCAGGGCGAAGACAAATCCCTTGGTCGTCGCCATCACCATGTCCTTGTTATGGGTATAGGACCACATGTGTTGAAGGAAGAAGACGCTGTTGACATTGAGAATCGTCGTGGCGACGAAATAACTGGCGCTTAGTGAGAAGAAAATGCACTCGCCGACCAGAAGGGGCATTGAAATCATCATGGCTACGGCCCTGGGTACAACGAGGTAATCGACTGGATTGACAGCCAGGGCGCGGAGGGCGTCGATTTGTTCGGTCACCTTCATCGTCCCGATCTCGGCACTCATGGCCGCCCCAACCCGACCGGCGACCATCAGTCCGGTAAGGACGGGGCCGAGTTCCCGGAACATGGCTATCGAGACAACCGGCCCGACTGCCGTGCTCATATTCAACGCGTTGAATTGGAAAAAAATCTGCGCCGTGAAGACCGCTCCGGTGAAGATGCCGGTGATGATGACCACGGCCTGCGAACCGAACCCAATCTCGACGATCTGGTGAAGGACAAGCCTCCAGCGGATACGTCCGGCGAAGATCGAGGTGAAGGTCTCCCCGAGAAGTAGCGCTAACTGTCCCAGATAGAGGCAGAACGCGCGGGTTAACGGAAACGAATATGGAAATTTCATGCCCGTTGAGTTAGCGCTACCGATTATGTCAATGGCTCCGCCTCAAGGTCATAGCCGCGTGTGCCTGAAATCCTGACGCGGTGAAACTCCCCCGCCCTGACGGGGCTTGTAAAGTGAACGCGGCAATCGACATCGGGTGCATCCCCTTCGGTGCGTCCGAATTGAGGAGTGTCGGCCAGGACGATTATCTCTTTACCAACCTGCTCGAGGGCAAGTTCGGCCGCGATCTCCTGTTGGACGAGCATTGCCTCGCGATGACGCCGCTTCTTGGTTCCCCCGTGGATCTGACCGGGTAGTTTGGCTGCCCTCGACTCCTCTTCCTTTGAGTAATTGAAGACACCAAGGCGCTCGAAACGACGATTTCTGATGAACTCGAGAAGACTCGAGAAATGCTCCTCGGTCTCTCCGGGGAAGCCGACGATGAACGTGGTCCTGATAGTGAGTCCGGGTATCCCGGAACGCATCCTGTCGATCAGACGCTCGATGTGCCCGCGATCTGTCTCACGGCGCATCGCATCAAGCATCACATCGTGAATATGCTGAAGAGGCATATCGACATATCGGGTCACCTTGGGGTTGCGTGCGATAGCGGCGATCATGTCATCGCTCCAATGGGCCGGATGGGTGTAAAGGAGGCGGATCCAGAAATCACCGGGGATGGCGGCCAAGGCATCAAGCAGGGCCGGAAGACCGGGTCCTCTGGCCTCATCGACCGGTTGGCGTGGTCCGGCCTTTTCTTCCCAGAGATCCATCCCGTAATAGGTCGTGTCCTGGCTGATCAGATTGATTTCCTTCACGCCCGACGCAACCAACCCCTCGACCTCCTTCACCACGGACTCGATCGTGCGACTGCGGTGGCGACCACGCATTCTCGGAATGACGCAGAAGGAGCAGGGATGATTGCACCCCTCGGCGATCTTCACATAGGCCGTATGAGAGGCGGTCAACCGAACACGGGGAGTGTCATAGTCAGGTATGTAAGCGGCGCGACGCGATACCTCCACGATCGCACCTTGTCCCTCCCGCTCCTCGTCAAGAAGACGATCAAAGAACGAGCCCGCATTTTTAATCTCATCTAGTCCGAGGAAAGCATCCACTTCTGGAAGTTGAGTGGCGAGATCGGTTGAGTAACGCTGGGAGAGGCATCCTCCAACCACGAGTTTTTGTCCCGGTTTTACACCATGAAGGCGCCGCCGGTGGGCCTCCAGAATGGCGCTGATGCTTTCCTCTTTGGCGGGATCGATGAATCCGCAGGTATTGACGAGCACGACATCCGCCTCATCCGTCTCGGTTGTCAGCTCATAGCCATGCCTCTTGGCATCTCCAAGAAGGATTTCGGCATCGACCAGGTTCTTGGCGCAACCAAGGCTTATGAGACCGATTTTGCGTGATTCGTCTGTAGGAGATGGGTTCATCGGTCGATAAAAGATGGGAGCCTGTTGCTGCTTGTGATCCAAGGGATGGAACGGACACGCGAAAGCTGACGCATCATACCCCAAGTACTTAAAAGAGTCGTTATCAGAAGTAGATAAACCGCCACCCGCCCAATCGGAGCCAGAGGTGCGAGAAGTTCTAGGCTCAAGCGGAACGGAGGCTTTAAAGGACGTGAGTAGTTCGAAAGATACTGAGTGTCCTTGGGAGCAAGCTCTGGCATCGGAGGAAGGGAACCTTTGATGCTCAAGGGATCCAATCCAAGGGTGCGCGCATACGACACTGCATGGATGCGAGAAATACCGGATCTCATGGAATCACTCTCCTCCATACGAGCAATCTCCGCCTCTGACAGTCTGGAAATTTCGGACGCCTGCACGATGCTCCATCCCAAGCCCTCCCTTGCCTCACGAAGTAGGGGACCGAGTGGTTTTTGGGGTGCTGTTGCGTTAAAAAACATCGGGAATAGATAAAGAAATAAACCTATCAGTCTTCCAGGCCATCCAAGTCGACCAGAATTTCACGGTCTCTGGCACCATCCTTTGGACCAAGAATGCCACGTTGTTCCAGAATATCGACGATACGGGCAGCACGAGTATATCCGAGTCGCAGGCGACGCTGGAGCATTGAGGTCGAGGCCTTCTTCTCCTGCCGGATAATCTCCAGGCACTTGTCCACCAGATCCTCCTCCTCGTCCGTGACTTCATCCTCCGGCATGGTCGTGGAGGCAAGTTTGGCGGAGATGCTTGGCTCGAAGACCGGCTTCGCCTGAGCTCCAAGATTGGCAACGATCCGATGAATCTCCTCGTCCGTCACGAGCACCCCCTGGGCACGGGTTAACTTGGCACTACCCGGTGGCAGATACAGCATGTCTCCCTTGCCTAGAAGCTTCTCCGCCCCGTTCATATCCAGAATGACACGGCTATCCAGTCCTGAGGCAACCTGGAATGCAATACGTGAGGGTATATTCGCCTTGATAACACCAGTAACAACGCTGGAGCGCGGCGTCTGAGTGGCCACGATCATGTGGATTCCAGCCGCACGGGCTTTCTGGGTGATCCGGGCAATCGCCCCCTCCACATCCGCTGGGGCTGTCTGCATGAGATCAGCCAACTCGTCGACAATCACGACAATGAAGGGCAACTGATCGGGAATGATCATTTCGTCGTCGGATTTCAGGGGGAGTTCAGGAAGGGCATCTTGTTCTTCAGCATCGATGGAAACCTGATCTTCAGCGGAGGTTTCCGCTGCGGATTCCAAGGATTCATCAGCAACCTCCTGAGAGTCGGGAGATTCCCCAGCACCTTCATCTGTAGGCTTTTCAGCCTTGGGGCGGCTATTGAATCCGCCGATATTCTTAACCCCTACTTTGGCGAACATTGCGTAACGTTTCTCCATTTCATCCACCACCCATCGAAGCGCCAGCAGGACTTTCTTGGGATCGGTGACGACCGGCGTAACCAGATGAGGGAGATCATTGTAAACCTGCATTTCAACGACCTTTGGATCGATCATGATGAAGCGCAGGGTTTCCGGTGTATGACGGAAGAGGAGACTGGTGATGATGGAATTGATACAAACGCTCTTGCCGCTTCCCGTTGCTCCGGCAACAAGCAGATGCGGCATTGCGGCCAGATCGGCAATGATTGCATGCCCATAGACATCCTTGCCCAATGCCAGCGGCAACGCGGCCTTGGTGGAGTGCCAAGCCTCACTCTCGAAAAGTTCGCGTATGCTGACCTTTACCTTGTTTGAGTTCGCAATCTCGATACCGACGGTGTCCTTACCGGGAATGGGTGCCAGGATATTGATCCGTTCAGCCCTTGTGGCGCGGGCAAGATTTTTCTCCAGGGCAGAGATACGCTCCACACGTACGCCGATCGCAGGATAAACCTCGTACCGCGTGATGGTGGGACCTTTGGTGATGTCTCCCGGCGAAGCCTCGATGTCGAATTGGGCCAACGTCTCCAGGATGATCTTTTGAACCCCCTGCAGTTCGGCGGGATCCACAGGCTTGTGCCCTTCGTCATCGTAACTCTCAAGAAGATCAAACCCCGGGAGAACATACTCCTCGAAATTCACATCGCCTAGCGGGGTGGCTCCGGCAGGTTTCTCCTGCTTTTTCGAATTGTTCTTTCCTTTCATCACTTCGGCGAGAGTGGGTTTTCTCGCCGGCGCCGGAACACTTGCGTCGATGATCTTAGGTGAGGGAGGTTCTGTTAAGGAGGATGGAGCTACTGCGCTATCCTCCGCAATTTCCACGGCCTCCTCATTTTTTGGAGCAGGCTTTCGTCGGTTGCCTGTCCGATACGAGGAGGTTTTGATCGCATCCGGTTCCACGACTTCATTCTTTGTGGAGGCAAAACGCTTTTTCAGCATTTCAATCAGTCGCCCCCCCAGGATCATCAATAGCGAAGCTAGAACACCAAAGCCCCGACGCAGAGCCATGATCGGATGAAATCCCGTTGCAAGAATGAGACTGACCAAGGCGAGTGCCATGAAGATCAGTCCCGACCCAAGCGTCCCCAGCACATGGCGACCCAGCACAAGATCGATCCGGTGACCGAACCATCCCCCGGGCCCCTGGATGTTGAACTTCTCTTTCCAATCACCAAGGATCACGTGCTGGAGATCGAGCAGGGTGGACCAGCAAAGCACAAAGACAAACGCCCACCCAAGGCGGATACCCAACCGGAAATCGGGAGTCGTGAATTTGGCAATACCCACTCCTACCAAAGCCATGGCCGCAAAGTACGATGCGGCGCCGAAGAGGAAATAGAATAACCCGGCGATATCAGCCCCCACGCGGCCGATGAAATTCACCGGAAATTCTGAAGAATGAGCGTATTTAGCATACGGCAACCAAGGGGAGACATCCCTTGGCTCAAAAGAACACAGGGCAAGTAGCAACAGGATGCCTCCAAAGAACAGGAGTACTCCTGTTACTTCATCCAAGGAACGTTTACGACGCAATGAAACCATCCCTACTATCTTGCAGGAGACCCTGTGGTCTTGGCAATCGTCGGTATCTTGGGGATATTCATAGGAATGAGTTTATCTTCACCCATCACTTTTGAACCCCTGGCCATGGAACGTGTCTGGGGTGGTCGACGTTTTGAGTCTCTTTTGGGTAAGGCGCTCCCTCATGGAACATCGATCGGGGAACTGTGGGAAACGGTCGATCGCCCAGAAGCCCAGAGCGTTGTTCATCAGGGCATTCACAAGGGCAAAACCCTTAATGAGCTCTGGACAGGGCATCGGGAGGAAATCTTCGGATCTCGGCATCTTTCAAACCCATCCCCCCGATTCCCCCTGTTGATCAAGCTTCTGGATGCCCGCGAACGTCTCTCGGTTCAGGTGCATCCTCCGGCTCACAGGGCGACGGAACTTGGCGGCGAACCCAAGACAGAATGCTGGTATTTTCTCCATGCCTCTCCGGGGGCATGCATTTATGCTGGTCTTAAGAAGGGGGTTACCAGAGCCGGCTTCGAGGAGTCACTTCTAAAGGGGACGGTCGAATCCACTCTGCACAGAGCACCGGCAGCCACGGGGGAAAGCATTTTCATTCCTAGCGGAAGGCTCCATGCAATCGGTGAAGGCCTTGTGATCGTTGAGGTCCAGCAGAACAGCGACACCACCTACCGAGTTTTTGACTGGAACAGGCAAGGGTTGGATGGCAAACCGCGTGAACTTCACCCAGAGGAATCGATGACCTCCATCGACTTCAAGGATTTCGAGCCGTCACTTACCCCCGCAGGTAATCCTATCGTTGCCGATTGCCCCTACTTTCAGGTCTACAAGAAAGATCTCCCCTCACCTCTCAATGTGGCGGTGGATGGAGATTTCTCGATCATCACCTGCCTCTCGGGGGAATTCTCCTGTGGCAACGTAACCCTGAAGCCGGGCGGATTCCTGCTAGTTCCCGCCTGCATGAAGGAGGCGGTTCTTCACCCTTCCGTCACGGGAACGTCGATCCTTCTGACCCGCTTACCGGTGCAAAGTCACGCTCAGGCGGAAAAGTGAGGCAGAAGTCCTTTTTCACTTATTTTCCGGAGGGCTTCCGGTTATAAGGACAAGCCCTTTTATTCAGGGGGACGATAACGACAACGCCCGCGACCGACTTTCCCACTTCACCATGCCCAAAGACACCTCGATTAAGAAAATCCTCCTGATTGGAGCTGGCCCCATCGTCATCGGACAGGGATGCGAGTTCGACTATTCCGGAGTCCAGGCCTGCAAAGCCCTGGCCGAAGAGGGATACGAGGTGGTGCTGGTGAATTCCAACCCGGCCACGATCATGACCGATCCGGAGTTCGCCAACCGGACCTACATTGAGCCAATCACCCCGGCAATCATCGAGAAGATCATCGAGCGGGAGAAGCCCGACGCCCTACTGCCCACCCTCGGAGGTCAGACCGCCCTCAACGCCGCGATGGAACTCGTCCACAGCGGCGTCCTTGAGAAGCATAACGTCCGCCTTATCGGAGCCAATGCCGAGGCAATCAAGCGGGGCGAGGACCGCACCCTCTTCAAACAGATCATGCTCGAGATCGGGCTCGACGTGGCGGAGTCCGGCACCGCCCACACGATCGACGAGGTCATGGAGATCGCGAAGCAGATCGGAACCTATCCGCTCATTATCCGTCCCGCCTTTACTCTGGGTGGCGCGGGAGGAGGCATCGCCTACAACCGTGAGGAACTGGAAACAATCGCCCGCCGCGGTCTCGACATGTCACCGACCACCGAAGTCCTCATTGAGGTCTCCCTGCTCGGTTGGAAGGAATACGAGATGGAGGTCATCCGCGACAAGGCCGACAACTGCATTGTCATCTGCTCAATCGAGAACTTCGACCCGATGGGAGTACACACCGGCGACTCGATCACCGTCGCCCCTATCCAGACTCTCACTGACAAGGAATACCAGAAGATGCGCGACGCCTCTTTCGCAGTCATTCGCGCAATCGGCGTGGAGACCGGTGGTTCAAACATCCAGTTCGCCGTTGATCCGAAGACTGGACGCCAGATCGTCATCGAGATGAATCCCCGCGTCTCCCGATCTTCGGCACTCGCCTCCAAGGCGACCGGTTACCCCATTGCCAAGATCGCTGCCAAGCTCGCCGTCGGCTACCGCCTCGACGAACTCAAGAACGACATCACCAAGACCACGACAGCCTGCTTTGAGCCGGCGATCGACTACTGCGTGGTGAAGATTCCCCGCTTCACCTTTGAGAAGTTCCCGAAGGCCGACCCGACCCTCACCAGCCAGATGAAGAGCGTCGGCGAAGCAATGTCGATCGGACGCACCTTCAAGCAGGCGCTTCAAAAAGCCCTTCGTTCCCTTGAGACAGGTCGCGCCGGCCTCGGTTGCGATGCCAAGGATCTTGAACCCCGGAATGCCGATGGCAGCTGGGACACCGATCAGATTGAGAAGCTTCTCCGCATTCCGAATGCCGAACGCATCTTCACCGTCCGTCATGCCTTCCTCGCGGGATTCAGTGCGGAGAAGATCCACGCGATCAGTGCGATCGATCCCTGGTTCCTCGACAACATTCAGGAACTCGTCGAGGAGGAGCGTGCTTTCCGGAAGGATCCCGCCAACATTCCTCTTCGCAAGGCCAAGAAGCTCGGCTTCTCCGACCGCCAACTCGCCCAGATCAGCGGGACCACCGAGGATGCCATCCGCGCCAAGCGCAAGGCCGAGGGGGTTGAACCGACCTATCGTCTGGTCGATACCTGCGCCGCTGAGTTCGAGGCAGCCACCCCCTATTTTTACTCCACCTACGGTGATGAGGATGAAACCCGCAAAGGGACCAAGAAGAAGGTGATGATCCTTGGTGGCGGTCCCAACCGCATCGGCCAGGGGATCGAATTCGACTATTGCTGCGTCCATGCCGCCTTCGCGCTCAAGGAAGAGGGCTACGAGACCATCATGGTGAACTCGAATCCCGAGACCGTCTCCACGGATTACGACACCAGCGACAAGCTCTTCTTCGAACCCCTGACCCTCGAGGATGTGCTCAATATATACGAGCGGGAGCAGTGCGACGCCCTCGTCGTCCAGTTCGGCGGCCAGACTCCGCTCAACCTCGCCGGACCGCTGCAGGCCAGCGGAGTGACCATCATCGGCACGCAACCGAAGAGCATCGAGATGGCGGAGGATCGCAAGCACTTCGCAGCCATGATTGACAAATTGAAGCTTCGCCAGACTTCCGGAGGCACTGCCACCGGAGAGGATGAGGCCGTTGCCGTTGCCAATAAGGTCGGCTACCCCGTCCTCGTCCGCCCCTCCTTTGTCCTCGGAGGACGCGCCATGGAGATTGTCTACACCGAAGAAGATCTTCGTCGCTATATCCGCACCGCAGTCGAGGTCAGCCCTGAGCGCCCCATTCTCGTCGACCGCTTTCTTGAAGACGCCACCGAGGTCGATGTCGACTGCCTTGCAGACGGCATGGATTGCGTCATCGGAGGCATCATGGAGCACATTGAGGAGGCCGGCATCCACAGCGGTGACAGCGCCTGCGTTCTTCCGAGCGTCTCCCTCTCGCCCAAGGTTCTTGAAACCATCCGCTCGGCCACCAAGGCAATGGCCCTCGAACTCGATGTCCGCGGCCTTATGAACGTGCAGTATGCCGTGAAGGATGAAGAGGTCTACGTGCTTGAAGTGAACCCCCGCGCCTCCCGCACCTCCCCCTTCGTCAGCAAGGCTATCGGCGTTCCTCTTGCCAAACTTGCCGCCAAGATCATGGCCGGAAAGACCCTTAAGGAACTTGGCTTTACCAAGGAGGTCATCCCTACCCATTACTCGGTCAAGGAAGCCGTCTTCCCCTTCATCAAGTTTCCCGGCATCGACATCACCCTGGGACCCGAGATGCGTTCGACCGGTGAGGTCATGGGAATCGATACCGACTTCCCCCGCGCCTATGCGAAAGCCCAGATGGCTGCGGCACCAGCCCTTCCCACGGGAGGAAATCTCTTCGTAAGTGTAAAGGACTCAGACAAAAAAGCGATCGTCCCGATCGTGAAGGATTTCTCCGATCTTGGATTTAAGATCCATGCTACCGACGGAACCGCCGCCCTCCTCAAGGATTCCGGCATCGCGGTCATTCGCCTCAATAAGCTGGCCCAGGGCCGCCCCAACGTCGTCGACATGATCAAGAACGGCGAGATGCAATTCATCATCAATACCCCTGCCGGCAAACAACCCCGTCAGGACGAGGTGGTTATTCGTAGCACGGCCGTGGCCAACCGCATCCCGATCATGACCACCCTCCGCGCCGCGACAGCCAGTGTTTCAGCGATCAAGTCAATGGCGGAGGCACCGTTGACGGTAAAGTCCCTCCAAGAATACCACGCTTGAGGAAAGAGGCTTGGTAAATCCAGGCATTGCATCTCAACTCAAGGCTTAGATTCGAATCTCGATGAAACCTTGGATTCTCTACGCATTCATCTCGATGCTCTTTGCGGGCTTCACTTCGGTGATCGCAAAGCTTGGTTTGTCAGGGATCTCGGCCGAGCTTGGCCTGGCCATCAGAACCTGCTTTGTCTTTCTTTTTGTGTTGGCGTTTGCCGGACTCGTTGTCCCCTTCAACCAGTTAACGGCTTTAACACGCGGAAACTATGTATGGCTTGGTATCTCAGGGGTCACGACTGCCATCTCATGGGTATTTTACTACAAGGCCATCAAGGAAGGTGAGGTTTCCACCGTGGCCCTCATCGACAAGGGGAGCATGGTTGTAGCCGTCCTCCTGGCCTTTCTTATCCTCAAGGAGCAAATCACGGCACGAACACTGACTGGGGCATCCCTCATGATCTTGGGGCTGATCGTGATTGCCAGGAAATGACTCTTCTGGAGTGACACAACCAAAGCCTAAACAAGGCGACGTTTGAAGAGTTCCAAGGTAAGATCCCATCCGATGCGAGTGGCAGCAGCATCATAACGATTTCCCTCATCGCGGGCAAAAGCATGGGCCGTATTGAACTCATGCCAGGTGAAGTTACGTTCCCTCTCGGCGAGATGGTCATAGATTTTCCGGCGGCCCTCGGCGGGAACATGGGGATCCTGACGCCCGAAAATGATCAGTAACTCGGCCCCGATTTCACCGCTACGAGCGAGCGTGTCATCACTCTGTCCCTTTCCCAGGGTCGCGGAGTGGATATCCGTGGCGAACCAGCAGGCCGAAGCAAGCACGCGGGAATCAAGCGCTGTGCGGAAAGCAAGATGTCCACCGAGGCAGAATCCGATCGTTCCGACACCCTTCCATCGGTACTCCGGCCGGCTCAGAATAAAATCGATCAGGGACTTGGAATCGGAATCGAACCCCGGAACAGGTTTCTCAAACTTAAGGAAGTTACCCCGGTCTGTTCCCTCCTTATCGTAGCAGAGGACAGTTCCGGGCGCCTCGTACTCATGGTAAATCTCGGGAACAAGCACCTCAAACCCCTCGCAAGCCAGACGTCCAGCCAATCGGGAGATCGGCCCGGTCATCTGGTAGATCTCGGAATAGAGAATCACCGCCGGCCAAATCCCCTCCTGCGGTAGAAAACGATGCACACGCATCGGTCCGGTAGGGGTTGAAAGATCGATAGATTCGGGTTCCTTGATGGTCATGGACTATTATTTGTCTCTTCTTGAGTTCCTGAGTTCCATATTAATTCTCCGTATGAGCAATCCTCTAGTCAAAGCAGCCATACGCACCAAATTTGTCCTGACCTCGCGAGAGAGGGCCTCTGAGATCATTCGCACCCATGCTGACGCCTATAGGAAACTTACGGATAAAATTGGGTATGGAAATGCAGCCAAGCCAATCATGGTTCCTCCAATGATCGGGGTCGATCAGGAGATGCGTGGCTGGTCTTTTTTCCAAATCCTCGAACACAATGCTATTGTTAACCGAAGCATTGCCTCGACGGTTGAGTCTCTTGCACTTGGAAAGGAGCCCTTGGGGCAGCACTCATCAATCCAAAAACCGATGTCCTACCAAAGGGACTCTCCGGACCCGATCAGGTGGAGGCTTTTCGCCAATCGATCGACGACTATCTGGCCATGGTGGAAACGTTACCCACTCTCCGCGGCACTGCGGCGACACCCCACCCCATCTTCGGAGCCTTCGATGCCAACAAGTGGCACTGCATGTTTGGCTTTCACCTGGGCCTGCATCTGAAACAAGCCGAGAAAGTCCTCTTGCTACTACAAAGCTGAAGCATGGAATTCCCCCTCATCCAGTCATGGCTTCCTCAACAGGAAGAGGGATTCCGACCAGGGCTTGCGACATTTTTATATTCAGACGGGAAACTGCACCTGAAAGCCGAACTGATCGATGAGGATGTGAGTTCCACCGCCACGAACCACGGCCAGAAACTCTGGGAGCATGGTGATGTCGTGGAACTATTTATTCAGAAAGAGGGCGAATCCGGCTACCATGAGTATCAGGTCGCTCCGAACGGATTTACCCTGGCCCTCCACTATCCTGAAATCAGCTGCGTGGCGGACGTCAGGAGTGGCGAGAGGGACATGGAGGAATTCCTCACCAAGGAGATCCCAGCCACAAAAATCACCCTCACTCCGGAAGGGTGGGAAGTTCTGCTAAGCGTTCACCTAACTGCATTACCGGGGGAGAAATTCCGTGTGAGCTGCTGTCGGTATGATGCGACTCAGGGAGAAAAAGCCGTCATCTCAAGCACCTCGCCTCATCCCGTACGCGACTTTCACAGACCTCAGGATTGGCGGGAATTCATTCCCGTGCCAGCGTAACCAATGCCTTCGCGCCGAACTTTCCGCAAAAAACCGAACAACGAACCGGTCCCGGGTGGTCCCGATGATGCGCTGAGCGGTCAGGTGGAGCGGGTCACCTTTCATAATGAGGAGAACGGGTTCTGCATCCTCAAGGTGAAGGTACAAGGACGCAAAGAGCCAGTTGCCGTGCTGGGCACTCTCCCCACAGTGGCGGCCGGCGAATGGATCACTGCACAGGGAACCTGGGAAAAAGACCGCGAACACGGGATCCAACTCAAGGCACACAAACTCAAGACCCAGCCACCGACCTCCCTCGAGGGGATCGAGAAATATCTTGGAAGCGGCATGATCAAGGGAATTGGACCCGTCTACGCCACGAAGCTGGTTAAAAGATTTGGCGAGAAGGTCTTCGACATCATTGAGAACCAGTCGAAGCGCCTTCAGGAGGTGGAAGGCATCGGTACGGAGCGTCGTCAGCGGATCAAGGAGGCCTGGGCCGAGCAGAAGGTGGTCCGGGAAATCATGCTCTTTCTCCATGCCCACGGACTCGGGACAAACCGTGCTGTCCGGATTTACAAATCCTACGGAGCAGAGGCGATCGAGATGATCCGCTCCGACCCATACCGCCTCGCCCGTGATATCCATGGCATCGGTTTTCACTCAGCCGACAGCGTCGCCGAGAAGCTCGGTCTGGAGGCCGACTCACTGCTTCGGGCGCGTGCGGCCCTGGAGCATCTGCTCGATCAGGCAACGACCGAGGGACACTGCGCGCTCCCCCGCCGGGATTTACTGGAGGGAGCTGCGCGTCTCCTGGAAGTCGACGATGCCATTGTCGTCGAGGCCTTCGAGCGCCATCTCAAGGATGAAAAGATCCTCTCCGAGAGAATCGGCAGCGAAGAGATGATCTTCATGCCCCTGCTTCATGACGCGGAGGAGAGAATCGCCCGGCAACTCAGACGTCTCGCGGAGGCCAAGGAACCGGAGCCACCGATCGATGTGGAAAAAGCCATCCCGTGGGTTGAGGAAAAGACCGGACGCAAACTCTCCCCAAGCCAGCATGAGGCGCTCAAGACGGCTCTAAGGAGTCGCGCGGTAGTCATCACCGGAGGCCCCGGTGTTGGAAAGACGACTCTCGTTCAATCGCTTCTCAAGATCCTAACGGCAAAGAAACTGAAATGTCTTCTCGCCGCACCAACCGGGCGAGCAGCCCAAAGAATAGCCGAGGCGACCGGACTGGAGGCTTCAACCTTGCATAGATTGCTCGAGTTCCAACCGGCACGGGGAGGTTTTCAGCGCAATGCTTCCAATCCCCTTGAGGGGGATGTCGTTGTGGTGGACGAGGTCTCAATGGTCGATGTGCCCCTGATGAGCCGCCTGCTGGATGCCCTACCTCGAAAAGCACGTCTCATCCTTGTCGGGGATGCAGACCAACTTCCCAGCGTCGGGCCGGGCCTTGTGCTCGGAGATATCATCCGGAGCGGCATGATTCCGGTCGTCCATCTGAGGGAGATTTTCCGTCAGGCCGGCGATAGTCGCATCATCAGCGGAGCCCATGCGATTAATCGGGGAGAGATCCCCGATATTCTGGAGCCTCCGAAGGATTCCGATTTTCTCTTCATCGACAGGGAAGATCCGGAGGAATGTGCGGCAACACTCGTCTCGATGGTCCGTGAACGCCTCCCAAGACATCTCGGGGTTGATCCCATTGAGGGAATCCAGATCCTCAGCCCGATGCACCGGGGAAGCCTCGGTATCAAGGAGCTAAACATCCGTCTCCAGGCCTCTCTCAATCCCAAAAGCGAGTATCGGGATGAATACCAGGCCTATGGAACGCTCTTCCGTGTAGGCGACAAGGTGATTCAGACCTCCAATAACTACGATAAGGAGGTTTTCAACGGCGACATCGGCCGTATCCGCTCCATGGACAGGGAGGAGAAACAGGTGATCGTTCGTTTCGGTAAGCGTGAAGTCCCCTACGAATTTGGAGAACTTGATGAACTCGAACTCGCCTACGCAATCACCATCCACAAGAGCCAAGGTTCCGAATTCCCCGTGGTCGTGATTCCTCTGGCCATGCAGCAGTATCTCCTACTTCAGCGCAACCTCCTCTACACCGGCGTGACCCGAGGCAAACGCATGGTCGTTCTTGTCGGGCAGAAGAAAGCCCTCGGCATGGCTGTCAGAAACGAGTCAACCCGCCATCGTCATGGCGGGTTGCTTCACCGTTTGGAGAAGGGAAACTGATCTGGCTATTTAGGCGGCGTGAGAGAGCCTCATCTCCGGGCTGACCCTTTCACGCTTCGCCAGTGCCCGGCGCATCTTGCTCAGGGCAGTGTTTTGGAGCTGACGGATGCGTTCGCGGGTAACTCCGAATTTGAAACCAACTTCCTCCAGGGTGATCGGATCCCCACCATCCAGACCAAAGCGGGCTCCAATGATCTTCCGCTCGCGGTCATCGAGTTGGGTGAGAAGGTCCCCGACCTCCAGTTGCATGTTTTTATCACTCAGATTTTCGAAGGGATCGACGGCGGCCTCGTCTCCTACCATTTCCCCAAACTCCGTGGAATCCTCATCACCAACCGGTGCATCGAGTGATGCCGGCCGGATGGCGGCCTGCTTGAGTTGGGTGACCTTCCCGGCATTCATGCCCACCTCCTCCGCAATCTCCTCATCGGTCGCCTCACGTCCCAGTTCATCACTGAGACCGGCGCCGACACGACGTATCTTGGCAATCTTGTCGACAAGGTGAACCGGCAAACGGATCGTCTTTCCCTGATTGGCCAGAGCGCGCTTGATCGATTGCTTGATCCACCAGGATCCATAAGTGGAGAGTTTGCCACCCTTGGAGGGATCGAAGCGGTCGACCGCCTTCACAAGTCCGATGTTTCCCTCCGAGATCAGGTCAAGGATAGGAAGTCCAAGATTGGCGTAATCGCGGGCAATCTTGACCACCAGGCGGAGGTTGGCACGGATCATCTCCGCTTTCGCAGCTCTGTCACCTTTCTTGATTTTGGCCGCCAAGGTGATTTCCTGCGCCGGGGTAAGCAGGGGGTACTGGCCGATCTGGCGTAGGTAGAGTTGGAATCCTGGGTCTGAGTCTTCGTAGTTCATGGGGTTATTGGTTGTTGTTTTGCTTTTGATCATTTGACAAAGCACGCATCCCGTGCGTTCGAAATCTTTTCGGAAATCGCATCGCCGGTTTACAACAACACCCCCGTGTGTGATTGGTTCTCAAATAGAGTCCATCATGATTACCCGGGTTTTTTCAGCCGCTCTTGTTGGTATCGACGCAACCGAAATCGAGATAGAGGTCAACACGGGACCGGGCGAGCCATCAATCATCGTGGTGGGGCTCCCGGATACCGCCGTGAAGGAGAGCAAGGATCGGGTGATCGCGGCACTTTCCAACAGCGGTTATCGATGGCCCCGCAAGCGGACCACCGTGAACCTTGCTCCTGCAGACATCCGCAAGCAGGGTCCCAGCTATGATCTTCCCATTGCTCTCGGTATGATCGCCACCGACAAGGAGGAAGAACTCCCAAGGCTTTCCCGCTGCGTTGTTGCCGGAGAACTTGCCTTAACCGGACAGGTCCGTCCCATCAAGGGGGCGCTGCCGCTCACCTTGGAAGCCCGTGCCCGAGGGCACAAAGCAGTGATTCTTCCGGTTGAGAATGCAAGGGAGGCCTCCGTTGTTCAGGGCATTGAAGTCTATGGCGTGAGAAACCTTCGCGAGGCCTATGAGTTTTTAAGCAAGAGCGTGGAACTCACTCCGGTCATCAGCATCTCCGACGAAAGATCAGCCAAGGATGACTCTTTTGATGTCGATTTCTCTGAGGTCAAGGGACAGCACTCTGTGAAGCGGGCAATCGAGGTCGCTGTGGCGGGCGGTCATAATCTGCTGCTGCTGGGACCTCCGGGGTCCGGAAAATCGATGCTGGCAAAGAGAATCCCCACCATCATGCCTCCGCTCTCCTTGGAGGAGGCGATCGAAACCACAAAGGTTCATTCTGTCTGCGGAATCCTGCCCTCTGGAGAAGCTGTCGTGGAGCGACGCCCATTCCGGGATCCCCACCACACGATCTCGGATATCGGCCTCTTGGGTGGTACCAGCAACATCACGCCGGGAGAAGTAAGCCTTGCCCATCATGGCGTTCTTTTTCTCGATGAACTGCCGGAGTTTCACCGATCCACTCTGGAAGTTCTCAGGCAACCGCTTGAGGATTCCAAAGTCGTCATCTCAAGGGCATCAGGAACGATGACGTTCCCCTGTTCCTTCATGCTGGTGGCCGCCATGAATCCATGCCCTTGCGGCTATTATGGTGATCCAAAAAGGGAGTGCCGATGCTCCCCGGGGCAAGTGGAGCGCTATCGCCAAAAGATCTCCGGTCCCCTCCTCGACCGTATCGACCTTCACGTGGAAGCTCCTGCAGTTGCCTACAAAGAGCTCACCGACACCATGCCTGCAGAATCGTCCGCCTCCATCAGATCCAGAATCATGGGTGCCAGGGAGATACAGAAACATCGTTTTGCCAAATCCAGAAAAACGACCTGCAACGCCCGCATGAACCATGCCCAACTCAAGGAAAACTGCCGACTAGATGATCGAGGCAACGAACTCCTCAAAAATGCCATGACCGATCTGAACTTCAGCGCCCGTGCCTACGACCGTATTCTCAAAGTAGCCCGGACCATCGCAGACCTCTCAGAGAGCACGAGTATTTCCCCGGATCACCTTCTGGAAGCCCTTAGCTATCGCGCGCTGGATCGGACTATTTGGCAGTGATTTCTACCCGGGAGGAGATTACTTGGCAGTGGCTTTCAAGGCAGCGTCGATAGCCGCAGTGATCTCTGGGCTATCGGGCTTCACACCGGGCTCGAAACGCGCCTGCACCTCTCCATTACGCCCGATCAGGAACTTCCCGAAGTTCCACTTCACATCACCCGGAAATTTTGCACCGGGACCAGTGAGCGCGGCATAGAGAGGGGATTGATCGGCACCTTTGACGTGGATCTTATCCATGATCGGGAAGGTCACATCGTATCTTCCGGTGCAGAAGGCTTTGATCTCCTCATTGGTTCCCGGTTCCTGGGCACCGAAGTCATTGCACGGAAATCCAAGGATCACAAACCCCTCGGCGGCATGAGCACGATAGAGCTTTTCAAGTGCTGCATACTGGGGGGTATTTCCACAATGGGAGGCCACATTGACGATCAGCACGACTTTTCCGGCGTATTGATTCAGCGACGAATCTTTCCCATCCATGGTTCGAAACGAAATCTGATCTAGTGGAGCGGCGACTATTGAACCCATCGAGATCATCAGGGAGAGAAGTAAAAGTTTCATCGGAAGGTACTCTAGGGAACGAGCTAATTCATCACAAGGCGAGTCAGCATGCCTTCAAGAGACGACTCAGAGCATTCCCCGAAACTGGGGGTGTGCGATCAATCGGGCGTAGTCATCGCCCGAAATTGGACCGCGCTCGTTATTGCGACCGCGCATCGGTTCGGCATTCGTTGAGGAACGAACGCGGGCAAGCCACACTGCGTCGAGAGGTTCTTTTAAGAGCTCCAAGCGGTTGGCAGCCATCGTGGTCACCTCCTTTTCCCCAGTGGGAACTCCTGTTCCGACAAACCATCCAGCCAGCAGCATGGTCACACGCACGGAGGTGGATCGCGTGTAATTGGTCATGGTGCAGGGAGGAGAATCGGGCGCGCTGACGGCATTCCACATGGAGCGAAAGGTCTCCAGATTCCACATCTCTGAATTCCGAGCCGGTGAGTAGGGATCAAAAAAGATCACGGAGGGAGCGGGTGCCTCGTGAGGTTGTCTGGAAAAATCCCCCCGGTGAAGTCTCCAGGTGATCGATCCGGTTGGATGAGTGATTCCCCAGTCAAGGAGTTCACGAATCGTCGGTTCCCAACCCGCCAGATACTCCAGCTCCCCGGCATGCTCCAGGGCGAATTCCAAGACATCGGTGGAGATTTCATAACTATGGAGTTCGACCGGCGTGGAAGAGTCACGGATTACTTCAAGGGCAGAGATGGCGTTTCCCGCGGGTCCCAAACCGATATCCCAGATCACGAAGGGATCATTGTTACTCCATTCCCTGACCCTATCGGCGAGTTTCTGCTGGTTCACATGGAGTTGGAGGGCCTCGGTCCGCGGGTCGGTACCGATATGCATGGTCTCTCCATGCTCCTTTGAACGGATACTGCGCCCCCCACCCTTCAGGATTACCAATTCGAAAGCATCATTGCCGATAGGGCGACTCATTCGCTCACTCTAGGCATCCCCACGGATCAATACCCGACGAATTTTAAGTGATCTCCACTCGGTTGCCGTGAGTTCTACGAAAACGTAACAAACTATACGTTGCACGACGACAAGCATGATTTATAGTGTATCAATCTCCTCGGAGAAATGATGCAGCCGCGAGGTATCGGGGGGTATTCTCGAGGCTGCATCATCCGAAGGAGGTCCTTTTCAAGTTGAAGCCACTTTTACACTGTAAAAGTGGCTTTTTTGTATCCAGTCCTCTGCACACCCCCCTCTTGGGATGACCGACTCTGACGTGACCTCGGGGATTTGAGCCAGGTGGTGTGTTAGTCTTTGGGACAACCAAACCCAAAGACCATGAAAGGAAAGAGATACAGCACAGAGGAGAAGATCCGGATATTGAGGCAGG
>Ga0007818_1000053_pt1 | contig 38936 bp, 47 predicted proteins | sample CryBogCBE08Jun09_FD_71221 | JGI IMG/M metagenome (GOLD analysis project Ga0007818, IMG submission 71221) | Freshwater microbial communities from Crystal Bog, Wisconsin, USA - CBE08Jun09 | ecosystem: Environmental > Aquatic > Freshwater > Lake | place: Crystal Bog, Wisconsin, USA | collected...
CATGTACCTGCCTTCGCCTTGTATGCTGTAAAACAATTCTGCTATTTTGATTTTGCTCATTTGGCCCACCAATTCTCCCAAGGGAATTCAATCCAAGAATCTTCCTCGGCTTTGTTTATTGTAACAGCAGAGTAGGCAATGTCAAGTTCTGATTGACTCGACTCGTTATCGTACAGTACCGCCACTCGAACATTGTGTCCCCATATTTCTTTCATCCATCTGGTATCGTTTGGAAAACAGCCAGACTGCCAATCTTGTTTGATCCAGTTCAATGTAGCACCCGAGTCATTGATGTCATCTACAATCAAGATTTGTTTACGACCATTGTCTGATGTCATGGCATCATCATGATTAGATCCAAAAGCATCCTCTGACATGCCAAAGTTGCTGACACGCTCACCGCCGTCGCGCAAACTCACTTCCAACGGATGCATGGGCACGTTGAGATATTGACTGATCAACACAGCCGGAACAGCACCGCCTCTGGTGATGCCAACCACATAGTCAGGTCGCCATCCATCCAGATGCAGTTGACGTAATATTTCTTGTGTTTGAGATTCGATGTCATTCCAACTCACCAGTATTTTTTTCATTTGCGCTTTGCTTTGACCAATAGATGCCACCCCAGGTATTCTCTCACAGCTTCACGCATGGCATCGGGCATGGCTGCAAACCAAGGCTCCAATTCATATTCACCTTGCTTGTACTTGTCTACATTGTACATGAAACAGTGGTCCTGACGCAACCTCAATATTTCAAATCTGTCGCCCAGTATGTCCGCAATTTCTTCTCGGCCAAAACTTCTGGCATACGGACAACCGGCCTGCGCTTCATATTGGTCCAGCCCTTTGTTGATCATGGCCTGCTTCCACGAATGTTTGGCATATACCATGAATCTGAATTCGCCACCGGGTGCCAGCGCCGCATGCACATTGTCGATGATCTCGTCCAGGGCCGGAAAGTGATGTATCACTCCGTAGCTGTAGATCAAGTCCATGGGCGGTAGATCCACATAGCTGTCGGGGTCGCTGGCATCGCCCACTCGGAATTCGCCTTCCAGTCCTTCTACTTCAAAGCGTTTGCGGGCCAGCTTGGCGCTTTCTTCGCTGTAATCTATAGCGTAATATTCGGCACCGTGTCGTGCAAATTCGGCAGCATCTGATCCGATACCGGGACCAATTTCCAACACACGCTGGCCGGCCCAGCGATGGAATCCGGCAAATTCGGCTATGTGTGGTTCTACTCGGAATCTACGTGCTGATACTTCTTGGAAAAATTCCAGACTGCCAGGTTCGCTCTGCCCGTGTCTGATGTTGCAGGGCTGGTTGTTCCAGTAGCGTTTGATTTTGTCTTCTAGAGTTTCTGGTATCATCATAGCTTGATCGTGACTCCGGGTTGGTGTGAAAATTGTACCATCTGTCGATTGACATCGTTTTCTCTCAGCCGGTCCCACGGGTCCTGGGCACCGATCTTGACACGATCCCAAAAATCTGTTGAAATGCCCATGGTCCTTAACAAGAACGCGATATTTTCAGTTTCTTCTATGCGCAGATTGCTCCATCTGTAGTTATGGAAGTCTCTGGGATCCGCCGGGTTGCCTTCGTACATGATCCGATTCTTGTAGGTGTCATCGTTGTTGTTGCCGGTAAGATCGTGTCGGTCGTGTACCACATTGACCGGAATACGCTCCCAGATGTCCAGCATGTAGGCCTGTTGACTGAGCCAGGCGTCCGATATCTGATGCGGACTAAGATGTCCCAAGTGATCCAGCCACAAGCGTGGTGCGATGGGAAATATGCTGTAAGGATGATCGTTGTGTGTATGTACAGCCAACAGCTTGAATTCGCCGGTGTGACTTTCGATAACACTATCCCATCCTTGCGTTTCCATGTAGGCATCGTCGTTCCAGAAAAACACCCAATCGGCATCGCTGGCTAGGCCTAGAGTATTCACATACTCGTTGAGTCGTGTATAGCCCAGGGGTTCAAATCCCATGGCTGTGTACTCGTGACCGTTACTGTCCAGCCACGGTTGTAGCGTTTCTTCAAAGGCCGATATACCCTCGGCGTCATCGTTGTCGAACCCCAGCATGAGCTGGATGCGTTCGGGGTGATCGGCTAGGTCGAACAAGCTCTTGACACTGCGTTCCAGTGCATCTCCTCTGCCTCTTGTGGGCAATAGCACTGCTATGCCAAATTCATGCTTTTTCTTTGTCATTTATCCCTCGTAGATGGCCGAATTACCGGCATGTTCAAAAACTTCTGCGCTTTTTACACGCACAGTATTATTTACTGGGTAGCGATCTGTGCCGTTATTTTTCATGTCCTCCAGCATCTTGCTCATGGCATCGTAGCACAGTTTGGCAAACATCTCACAGCCCACTCCTGGCACGATTCTCAAATCACACAAGGCGCCACGTTCATGTGGCACAGTACTGAGATGATTGACACTGTCTACATCCACTATCTCATTCATGTGCTGGAAAAAACTCAGCATGGGATCATCTGCAGCCACTACCAAGGTATGATCAAACATGTGGTCGGCCCAGGCCTTGAACTGTTTGAGTCCACCAAAATCCATGCACCAGTTCTTTTCATCCAGTGTGTCGCATTCAAAGGTCAATCGGATTCCAAGTGAATAGCCATGAAGCAGACTGCAATGGCTGTGTGTGGCACGCCATTGTCTAAAGCAACAGCTTAGGCCTCTGTCAGTTCCGTAGGTCTTGGTTGAATAATATTTTGCCATTGAAATTCTCCTATGTTGATTATAGCATAGGCAGCAGAATTTGTAAAGCGGGAATGATGCCCTAAGGCCGCTGGACTGCTATTTAGCACTGGGTCCACCAGTGTCATCGGGTATGGCACCCTGCGATTCTAGGTGTTTGGTACGTTCTTTGAATTCCTCGGCCTGTGCCACACGCTGGCGCAGTTCACTGCTGGAAAACGAATGATCTCGTCCGTTAAAGTAAAGATCAATTCCACGCTTGTGACAGATTTCTCTGCCGGTAAACTCTTTGCCTTCGTATTCCACGCCCAGGATACGCACATTTATGGGCAGGATCAACAGCAGGTCTTCTAGATCTTTTTCGGTATTGTAGACCCAGACTTCGTCCACGTATTTGCAACCAATCAACTGTAGCTGTCGTTCCACGATACTCTGTACCGGTCTGTTTTTGCCAGGTCTATCCTGTGTGGGATCATTCTGTAACGCACAGATCAAATAATCGCAACGTGCTTTGGCTTCTCTCAACATGCTGATGTGTCCAGCATGCAATAGGTCAAATGCGCTGGCTGTAAAACCAACTCGTCGTGTGCTTGTCATTGGGTAGGGTCCTTGTATGTGTTTGTTCGATAATTGCCCTGGCCGGGTATGGTGTTTCTTACTCCGCCCACGGGATCAACAACATCGCCTGTTTGTCTGGGTATAACATGTATGTGTGGCCAAGGCACAGTCTGACCGGCTGCGGTGCCATAGTTTAGGCCTAGATTGAATCCGGCCCATTCGCCCGATTCAACTTTGCGCTTGCCAAAACGCACAGCATCTTCAAACGCATCGCTCAACACACCAATGGCGTTGTGTTTGGGCACAAACAGAAGATGTCCCGGAGTGACCGGATACCGATCGTGGTACACGGCCACATGGAAGTCTTCTTGGAGGACCGAATCCCATGGTGCTGAACTGTCTTCTATGTTGTCAGGTTGAGCGTTGATAATCTTGTGCATACCACTATTTTACACGCATGGTGATGGATTGTCAACGGTTTAGAACACCATCCAGAACTCGTTCATGACACGATACTGCCCGTTTGACATCACGGTACCACTCACACGATAGCTGGTGCTACGATTGATATCGGCGTTCCATAGACCACGCACATAGCCAGTCACAGAATTTTGAATGGCCAAATTGCGTTGTGTGTAAACAGTGTTGCCTGCGCCATCCACTCCAGTAGGCAAGTTGCCTGCCACCGAGCCCGACAACAACACTGGTTTGACACCGGCATACACACCCAGATTACCCCATCGCTGACCCGCTTCGCCCCAGGCACCCAAGATTGGTGTGATGCTGGTGATCAGGCCTGGTTGCATTGTGGTAGTGGTGTAGGTCACGCCAGCCACAGCACTAAAGCCGTCGGAGCCTTGATAGCGCAGGGTCTGATCCCAGTTACTGGTTTGTGTGACCAGACCCCAACTGCCACTGAGACTGACCCAGGGATTGTAGTTCAGCGTGGTGTACTGTGCGCCGGCTGTCCAGCGGTGATCCTGACTGTGCCAGTACCCGGGCACACCCACGGTGTAGTTGATGGGTTGTGGACCAACCACAGGACCCAGATTGTCTCGACCGCGGGCGTCCGGATCCAAGTTGCTGACTGACCCCCAGGTGTTCCAGGCATTACGAGTTTCAATGCCCAATCGCACTGCGCCATAAGTGCCGACTGCACCGTTGATCAGATATTCGGTATGACTGGTCAGGTCGTATTGATCGATGTGTTCGGTATCTGCGTTGAAACTGTTGCTGTAGTTCACATTCTGTGTACCACTCATGTCCACAGTCCAGGTCCGTCCCAGGGTGTCTCGGGCCATCAACTGTGTGTCAGCGACCGACAGTTCTACGCCGCCCAGATTACCTCGAATAGGAACAGCACCTTTAGCAGTATCAATGCTGAGACTGCCGGACGGAGAAAATACTGCTGTTTCATTGATCACGGTAGCGCCAAACCAGGTCTGGCCAGTGGCAGCCAACACAGCATTGGCTTCGGCATTGGTCATCCAGGGCCACTGTTGTTTGATGGCCGATAGCAACTGGGCGGCATTGGCAGTGCTGGAACCGGATCCCAACGCACTGAGATACAGATTCTTTTGTGACATGTTGGTCGGCGAGTCTATCATGTCCAACAGGTACAGCTGACCTCCTGGTCCTTGCACAAAATTGACCACGCTGGCAATACCAGCACCGTTTTGCAAACTGGCCACTTGATTTTGGAAGCTGGTGATCACGTTGGCAAAACTGGCCACGTACTGACCTCGACTGACCTGCATGAGTACCTGCACTCCGCCACCACCGGACAACACAATATCAGGCAAGCCATTGTTCAGCAGATCAACCACGCTGATGGTGGCGGCTGATTTGTTGTAGTTGTAGCCAGTCAGCACAGTGCTGGTCACATCAGTAAATGTGCCGGTCCCGTTGTTTTTTAGAAATTGAACAGCACTTTGTAGTGGTCCACTGTAATTGGTTGGCATATCCAGCAACACCAGGCTGGGCACACCGGATTCGTCAAAATCGTACTTGACGATGCCAATATTGTTGCTACGCAAATTGATACCAGGTGGTTTGGGGTAGTTGGCAAAATAGGAATCAAACTGGGCTGTATCCAGTATGGCCGGAGGCAATATTCCAATCATGTTCATGCTTACTGCCCCGGTGGTCTGATTTAGATTCCAGTTGTACAAACGGGTCGATCGTGGATCAGCTCCTGATCCGTTGTTGTCGTCGGTGATCACGAAAGTGGTAGTACCGTTTCCTAAAAAATCGCCAGCAGCAATGGCACTGCCGGCGTTGTTCAGGTTGTTGACGTTGACTGCCCGGAACTGATTGGTGGTACTGCCAAAAATAAATGTGGTGTTGTTGGAGTCGCTTACAGCCACGATGTTTTCTACACCGTTGTACATGAAAGTGGTGCTGCCAGGCGAACTCAGTTTATAAGGAAGATCGATATTGTATCTGGTGAACGAACTGCCTGAGTTGACAAAAATTTCAGCTTGGCTGGTGTTGGTATTGTTATCGGTAAATGGTCCCACGTACATGCTGGGTCGTCCAGAACCGTTAAAGTTGCCGAACAAGATGTTATTGGTGCCAACGATGATGTTGCTGTTGTTGGGCAACCATTGTGCTGTTTGATCGACCAACTGTCCACGTGACCAACCATATACCGAAATCGCACTGCCAAGATAGTTGTTGCTGGTGACACCGGTTCCTGAACTTTGCGCAGTGGCCACGATCACGTTCTGTGCGCCCGATCCGGTTAGGTCTTGGACAAACGTCTGCGAGCTGGGATACTGATTGCCATTGCTGCCTTGCAAGGGATTGAGCGATCCAACCATGACCGGGGTAGCGTAGGGCACAGCAGGACTGGCTTTCGTTGTGGCCGGTGGCGTTGGTGCCGGTGTGGGCGTAGGAACCGACACGCCAGGCGGTATTGCACCACTACCACTGCCACCACCAGCACAGCCGACCAGCACAGCCGAGCCAAACATCAATAGATATAACAGTTTTCTGGGCATGGCAGTATCCTTGATTACAATGATACTACTATTATACTGCTAGAGCCTTTTTGGGTCAATCGTGTGGGATTTTAGCAACACGATCTGTCAGGTTCGGTCTAGATAGGACAGATCATTTCTTGATCACAGCATCTGGGCGGGTCAATTGATCTCAAACATTTTTGACACAGTGTGATCTTGACCGTGTTTCCATCTGGCAGAACCTTTTGATTGTCGGTCATGGTACCATCACTGGCTCTTATTGGATCTGGTGAGCAACGTGCGCAAATTATGAAAACTGATGTATCACATGTTTGGCAAATATAAATTCCCATATATCTCCGTTGATTGGTCAGTTGCTGATGTTTTTGTCGGTCAGGGCCACCATGATATCGACCTGTTGCTGGGCATGCGTCAGCTCAGCCACAGCATCGGCAACACCTGGGTGTGTTTGTGCCAGCTCCAACATGCGTTTTTCGTTGTCCATTTTTTTCTTGGCCCAGTCCAGGGTGGCCATGGTATGGTCATTCAATGCAATGTCTGCTTGTGGTGCGGCTATCTGCAACCATACGTTGCCGTCAAACACTTCAAGATTGAAGCCGTTGATTCGCAACATGCCCTGCAACGGATTGTTGCTGTTGGGGTACACTATGGGCAAATGCCCTGTTCCGGAGTAGACTGATAAATGTCTACCACTGCTCGAAGTAATGCTTTTGATCATTTTGTCTCCAACTGTTTCAATTTCCATATTTTTTCTTTGGCCTCGTCCAGGTCTCGCCGCAAACTGTCATTGAGATTGGTTGCCACAGTGAGCCGATCTTGTAATTCACTGGGTGTGGGTGGAGGTCTACGCTGTGATTTCTCTGCCAAGGTAATACCAACAGCAACGCCCAACACAAAAAGTAACAATGACATCATCTTGGCGCAAACTCCTGTTGCAGTTTGATAGTGTGCCAAACAAATTCATTTCGTTTACGTTGGGCACGAAATCTATTTTTATCGGTAGGATTAGTATAAAACGCATCTTCTTCTACCTTACAAAATTCTGCTTCTTTTTGTCTTAATATTGCTTTTGGGTTATTTGTATTCATTTGTCACAGCATCCTGTTTTCATATTTTAGTTGCCATTCCTTGATTGTAAAGCAATATTATCAAAAAACTCTTTCTTTGTTCCTGGATCTTTTAAGAAAGCGCCTTTGAGCACAGTGGTTTGTGTTAGACTATTGTGAGCCATTACGCCTCTATTTTCTACACATCCGTGTATCATTTCAATATAAACACCCACATTTTCGCTGTCAGTAGCTCGCATTATTTCTCGAGCGATGTCATTACATAGCTCTTCTTGCAGTGTGCCACGCCTAGCGCACCACTGAGCGATCCTGGTATACTTGCTAAGTCCAATGAGTTTGGCAGCGGCGATGATGCCGATATAGGCAACTCCTGAGACAGGCTGATGATGATGACTACACATGCTTCGTAACTCACTACGAACGACCAACATGCCTTCATATCTATCTTCGCTATCATTGGGGAAGGCTGTGGCATCAGGAGCAGGCTCATATCTGCCTGCCATGATTTCGTTGAAATACATTTTTGCCAAGCGTCGAGCTGTGCCTTGACTATTTGGATCTGTTTCTCGATCAATCAGTAGTGTATCTAATACTCGTTCAAATGCTTCTGTAGCTTCATCGATCAAATGTTCTTTGTCGCTCCCATACAAATAATCGCTGATATTGTCTCCGGCCCAGAAACGTTTTTTATCCCGTTTCATTCTGGCACGGAGGGCATCTGCCAGATTGGCAGTTTTGTAATCCTTGTCGCTATTCAGGCCCTCGCCTGCTTCAAAATCTTTATATACTTTATCGTAGCTCATTGTTTGTTCCTGTTCATTTAAATTCAATACGTCTTAGGTCTGGATATGAGTGCTGTTTGGGTTCGGGATCAACTGTGGACAACAACTGTAGGCCTCGCTCACAATCTTCCAGGGTTGGACAGTAGTGATATCCTTCTGCAAAAGTCTCCTGACGTTGCCAGGGTTCAATGCGCAGGTCTCTACCATCCGATCTCATGCAACTAAACATTTCATATTCTGCCTTGCGATCTAACAGTATAGCACCCACACGGCCTATCTGTAAAGGCTTTGCATGACCGAAACTGACACATTGCAACTGTCCGGGCCTGTACATGCCAGGTCGTAACAGTCTGGCGCTGTCCCAGATTCTGGTACCACGCAACTGATATTCACCGATCCAATATTCGGTACGGAATCTATAACTGATGCCCAGCTGTCGCAACAGTTGCGGTATGCTGATATAGGTAAAGGCCGTGAGCTCACAGGCAGTCACATGTTCGTATCTCAAACACAGTTCCAAGGCCTGGGTACAACCTGTGGTCGCAACCACATAAGGTGCGCCGGTATAATCAGCTAGGGCTGTTTCAAAATCAAACAAGGCTTGAAAACTCATCGGGTGTACCAGGCCCAGGCATGTGATAAAATCGCGTCTAGATCATGTCTGGGTTGCCAGCCGCTGACCTTTTGGAACTGGCCAGCATCGGCTGTGAGCATGGCCGGATCACCGGGTCTCTTATGGCCAGACTGGTAAACAAAATCTTTTTTGGTCACAGCAATGGCACCTTGTATGATTTCCAAATTGCTATGGCCAGTACTGGTACCCAGATTGTAAATGCCAACGGGCACTTTGGAATCTACAGCCAAGATATGCGCATGGACCAAATCATGCACATGCACATAATCTCGCACACAGGTTCCATCTGCTGTTTCAAAATCCGTGCCATTCAGCACAAAATTGTTTTGATCACGCATGGCCTCCAACACTCGAGCTATGATATGTGTGGCACCTGGTTCCTGTCCATGCCTGGCTTGACTGTCTGCTCCACACGCATTGAAGTAACGGAACGCCACATAGTCCACACCGTATGCTGTGTTATAGCTTTGCAACAGCCATTCGGTCATGAGCTTGCTTTGTCCGTACGGACTGATTGGTTCCGCAGGATCGCATTCCTGGCATGGAGTCATGACCGGATTGCCATATACTGATGCACTCGAACTGAATATGATTCTTGGAGTCATGCCATTCACGATCAAGAAATCCAGAAGCCGTTTGGTTTTCACAAAATTGTTTTCGTAGTATACAGCTGGGTCGGTCATGCTGGGCCCAACCAAGCTGGTACCGGCACAGTGTATGATGGCCTCAGGTGCAAACCGATGCAGTGCAGTAAAGGCCAATTCAGTCGCATAATCACCGGTATGCCACCAGGTCCTGGGTGTCGGCAGCAGATGGCTAGGCGGTAAACGATGGTCGATGGCCAGCACTTCATGCCCGGCATCAATCAAATCCAGCAAGGTCTGGCCACCAATATAGCCGGCGGCCCCGGTAACTGCTATTTTCATGGCTGTGCCTTGTTCAATTTATACTTGGCCTCATTGGCATATGAACGATATGCAGGTCCGCTTCTGAACCATTCTAGACCGTTGTTGCTCAGGATGTCCACCACACGATCCACAGTGCCATCAGTCCAGTCACTGATCAAGCCTTGATTCGGGTGCGGTTGTTGCAACAGTCTATCCAGTTTGGCACTGGCATCTGCCAGGCTCCAAGGAACATACAACCGGTCAGCGTCATTTGCAAAAGTTTCAGGGAAACTACGATAAGCAGGATATAACACATTCGATCCAAGCGTGTCTGCTTCTGACACGGTGTTGCTGACCCAGTCCTGTAAAGCACAGTTAAATAGCACACGGGTATCATTAAGCAAAGCATAGTAATCATTTTTCTTTAGATTCTCATATATGGTCAGGCAACCATTGGCTTCCAGTTCACGAGCACGGGTCACGTAGTCAGGATTGTTGCTGCGCAACGGCCCACCTTGCATGACAGCAAATTCAATGCCTTGCCCCTGACGTTGCTGGGCCAGATCCATGAAGAAGCCGGGCTGTTTTTCTTGATCCCAGCGTGCCGCAAAAGACACCCTGCGAGTACGTTGATCAAATGGTCGGATATTTTGCGAGCCACCTATGCGCTCAAGCACTTCGCTTTTGCCAAATGCCAGTCCACTTATGTTGTAGATCGGAGCAGTCCAGCCAGCGATCCGCATGTGGGCTACCATCTCTTCGTTGCTGGCCAGCACGCCAGTGACAAAACTGTTCACCATGTGTTCATATTGTCCCATCCAACCGGCCATGCCCCACACATGCACAAAATCATCGGGATCTATGCTCTGTGCCAAACAACGCACAAACACTTTTGGTCGCATGCTGGGATCAATTTGATTCATGATGTAGGGCAGACTTTCGATTCCAGGCTGGAACATGTCTTCAAAGTAGACCACATCATCGCCAGTGACTTCCCCATTTCGCATCATCTGCACCAGATTCATCATCTGACTCATGCTAAAATAACTGCGACCATGTGCGTCCAACACCTGCCCCACGCTGATGGCACCAGTATTGTCAATAGTTTGACCTGGAACATAGATCACGTCTAGGCCGCGGCGATCAAACACACGTCGATTCCATTCAGTCAGTTGTAAAGTGTATCTTGATTCATACGATTCAAGTCCGCAATAAAATAGTTTTCTCATATGTATTTCCTATAGTTTTATCAGTTTAACATTTTTCTAGCAGAGAGTAAAGTGTTTTGGCGTCTGTTGGAAAGGTGTTGAGCCCATCGCACCTGATCTCGAATTTTTCAGCCCGTAAGCGTTGTTGTATGATAGCTTCGCCAATGATACACAACGGGCACCAGGAAAAATCTTTTTGAGACAACGTGTTGGACATGATCTGATCTAACGTATCAAATTCCGACACAATATATTGTTGCTTCTGTTGCCATTTGGTCACAAAATCATCAAGCTGTTTGCTAATGGTTAGTTTGGTAAAATTTACAATATCAATCAAGCGGTCCTTGGTATTATATAATAGATCTGTATTTGATATCTTTAAAAATCCGTTGGGTACCTGATGTTGAGACATTATCCATTCCTGTACCCACTGTGGGTAAAACAGACTGATCCATTCACGAAGCTCCCAATATTGCATATCGCTCCAGTGTCGGTATTTTTTATTCCAATTTATAATGTTTTGGGCATTGTCCCCGCAGAATATATCCAGACCGAGTTTTAATCTTGATCCATTTGCAATTTTATAATACTGAAACAGCATGTTGAGTTCGGCTGATTGTAATGAATCAGCATATATCAATACAGATTTTTTGTCCATAACCTGTTTTTGAAATAACTCAATAATTTCAGGAAGGTGACCTTTTTTGAATGGATATATTGGAGTGGTAATGTCCGAGTAAACAGAGTTGCCCAGGTCATCTAATGAGAGTGGATGAAATTGTTTCTTGAACGAGTGCATGGATCCATCATCATCGATACTGCATGTGACGGGTGTGTATTCTTTGGTAAAAGATCTTAATACGTATTCGATGGTTGATCCAAACATTCCTGGAACGAAAAATATATTGATCATCTACTGTATCGGTATCCTGAGAATCTGCGGGTATCTTCTTCCCACATGTTTTTGGCATTCTTGCCTTGCGCCCATTTGTTGTACTGTTGCCAGGCATAGGTTTTAAAGTTGTAAAGGTCTTCTTCACGGAATCTATAACCATATTCCACGCAGAAATTTCTAAATCGATCCAGGTCGTTCCAAGCGGCCATGGCCCGTGCATTGGTCTGGTATTGTGGGCGTCCCATCTAGGTTCCTTGTTAAATGTCGATTGATAGGCTAGGGCGAGCAAGTTCATACTGGATCAAGCAACCATTCTCGCCATCTTCGGCCACTTCGATCCATACAGCACGATACGGATAGCGATCTGCTATCTGTATATATAAGTCATCGGCCATCATCTCACAAGATTTGTAATTTAATTCTAAAACTCGACCTTCATTATAGGGACCGGTTCCACTGTAAAGGTTCTCGAGCCAGCGTTTGAACTGTATAAACTCGATGTCTCGATCGTTATGGAACACATCAATCCACACTCTAAAATGGAAGATATGACGATGTGGGCTGGCCAGGAACGAAACATCATACTCGTCTCCGGTGGCCAATAGTGGATCAGTCGCGGCAGCCGGATAACGGTGTATGCCTTCTTTTTGGAAACGTACCCAGATTTTTCTGGTAGCTGCTCGGCTGATGCGTTCCGCAGTTTCTCTTTGACTTGATATCATGTTAGGCTTTCAATAATTCAATGGTTATAATTTGAGCGATCGCTTGAGGCATGTCAGATTCTGAATCGGGTATAATATGTAAGTTTACACGACTTTCGTCTCGTTTGCTATCATAATGGGCAATTTCAACGATAGTTCCACCTGTGGCCTGTTGTATTTTGAATCTGACCGGACTGGGCATTTCGATGTCGGGTCTACAGGATGATACGGACAAGGCATTGCAGTGATCCAGGTCTTGGGCCCAGTTGATCAGGCGTCGCAATAATCGTTTGATCATGGTGCTTGCCTTAATCGTGTCACATCTTCTACTGCATGATGCAAGGCAGAGGCATAGTTCTGGGCCTGCTGTTGATTCATACCAATCGTGGTTTCAGCGCGGACATGGCCTTGTGTGAGCAACTGCCACATGTGCGACCAACGTGTGCGACTCCAGAAATTGGTCTTGACAGTCAAATACACATGCACTTCCACTCCGGTCTCAGAGGCTTCGATCCAGACATCATGTTCATGATCGGGTTGCCCGCATTCGCAGACCACTTTGTAGGTCACGGCATCGCCCCAGTCTCGATTTTTCAATATGCCGGTAGCTGGTTGTTCTGATTTCATGTGATCACCTTGTCTTTGGTATAAGCCGCCCACGGAGTAAATTGTTTTCTAGTCCTTAAATCATGCAAACTATGACACCAAACTCCGGGGTTGCTTTTGGCAAAGTCGGTGTCGTCAATCTTGATTGTGGCATGGTAGCCCAACTGTTGTATATGCGGTATCTTGACCGAGATCATGGGTATGAAGTTATGGTATTCGACCAAACACCCTTGGGTCAGGCCTGCCACTGCACTCACATCTATATCCAGGGTACACAAGTATCCTGCTTGCAAACACGGCACAATCATGCTTTCCCAGGCCTGCCAAGCTGTGGTGTCACCGACAGCAGGATTTGGAAAACTTTGATTGGCTCCAAAGTAGATGTGTTCACACCAGTTTTCTCGACACCGTTTTGATATGACATCTGGGTCTTGCGTGCCCACCACAAACAAGGTCTTGTGTCCATGGGCCGGTGTGTGTTCTACTTCGGTTCCGACAAAAAAACTTATGTTGTTGTGTCCAGGTCTATCCATGTTTTTTGTCGTCGATCTGGTGTTGTTGTTTAAGGGCAACAATCTGGTCTCGCAACAGCAGGCGTTGTTTTTTCATGTCTTCTAGATTGAAATCACCAAAAATGCCGGTACGTTCCATGCCGTCGATGCGTTTGTCCAAAGTGTGATGTGCTTCTTCTAGATGTCGTAGTCTATTTGTGTAATCGCTCATGTGATTGGTTCCTGTTCCAGTTGATCCAATAGTGCTGTATCTAATTGTACACTGTCATCTGTTGCGGTGTCAACCGACTCAGAGTCGGTCACTGTAAACAGTTGATTGAACAACGGACGTCCACTCTTGGCCTTCTTGCCTTTGAATCCTCTGGTACCGATTATGTCCATCCAGTAACGATCGTAGTACTCGATTATGGCCTCGGCTTCGGCTCGGTCTGGTGTGGCAAATATGGCTTCCACGATATCGCGGAACATTTCGTTTCCGCCATTTTCGTTCCGCATCATGTAGGGATAATTTCCGGCATCGTATTCGCGATTGGCACGTTGTACTGCTTCGATGTGCATCCACACATTGTGACCCATCAACAACGCATAACTGAAACTGTCCCACGACGTCTTGCCTTCCTTGCCAATCTTGTTGAGATCACCCGGTGCATAGATACACACGTCTTTCATGGTCAACTGCTGACTGATCGGGCTTTCGTCAAAGTGCTTGATCAGGCCATCAGCTACCACAGCAGGACCAAACGGCCTGGTGTCGTTGCTGTATTTTTTGTCATCCACGATTGGACTCATTCTGTAACACCATTTGCCTTCGTGCGGCAGATCGATATGATGATATACCTGTCCATTGGCCGTGGCCAAGAACGGGCTGGCGCAATCAAAACTGATGGTAAATGCCGGATTCACATATTTTCTTACTGCTCGTTGTATGTCGGTCAACAACACTGCCCATTCCAGTTTGCTAGTGCCCAAGAAGTGCATCCAATCATGTACACCTTCCTGTAACAGGCCATCATGTCTCAAGGCCACCAATCTGCGCAGGATCAGATGTACATCACACATGTTCTGTCCGCCCATGGCCCAGCCATCAAAGTGTGTGTCGGGATATTTGATGGGATCACAGTATTCTTTCATGATCTCGTACCAGTCGTCGGCATTGGGATGATTGTCGCCCTGCAACACATTCAAAATCTTGGTACCACCATTGGCCTTGCCTCGGCGATGCCGCATGAAATATTCGTTGTTGAACTTGGTAGCGTCAATGGCTTCTTGCAAGTTGCGTATCTGGCAAGCGTCTGATGCTTTCTTGTCGTGTATGACCCAGGTCGGAATATCCAAGGTCATACAGTAGTTGCTGACGCTGTCCAGCCAGGTCAACACCGCTCGTCGCTTGGCTTCGGCTTTTTTACAACCAGAACCGGCACGCCAGTCACCTTCCCACAAGCCTTTGGCAATCTGGAATCCGCCCGAGTCTCCCAACAACAAGGTATTGGGATCTCGATTGCGAACCATGTCTTCGCTCCAGTCCTGCTTGTTCAAATCCAAGTTGGCATGACCACCCGAGTATAACGACCACTTGTAGGGGAACAGGGCTTTCTGGTCGTTCAACCAGTTCATCTGTTCCATGTCCGGTATGCCCACAGGCATACGAGCTGGATCCACATAAGGACCGTTTACCGGATCTCTTTGCTTGCCCACAAACGTGGCATAGAATCCCGAGATGGCCGGCAAGAATACTGCGTAGTCGTGTTGCTTGGCAGTTAGGTCGTCCTGTATCACTTGGTTTGTGCCAACAAAATGTAGTTGTAAACAGCCAGTCCTGAATCCACAGTTATCATGGCTGCACCACTGTCACTGATACGGAAAGTCTTGTCTCCGGCCAAATCCAGAATTGAAATCACGGTCTTGATTGGCCATGACCATGTTCTTTTGAGAACACCAGTCACACCGGATTCAAACACAAAATTGCCAGCATGGGTCGAATGATCACCAAAGTAGAATTTCAAATCGCCGCCTTCGGTCTTGACATCAAAGTTCAATTCCTCGGCCATGGCCTGCGCCTGCATCTTGAATCTCTGTATGGCCACCACCGTGGGTGTAAACTCGATCACCCAGGGCACACCTTTGAATTCAATGGTCTTGAGCTTGGCATTCACATGTGCGGCGGCCATGAATCTGTAGTTGTTCTTGAAATCACCTGCGGCATTTTTGAAACTGATATGCTCGGGCTCACCTGCAGAATTTTTACCCAGCGTCAATACAGCATTTTCTTTGTACTCTTGCAGGTTCAGCATGATCTTGAGCTTGCCAAGATTGGGCATGCCAAACGTGCCCATGAAGTCAGCCACGGGTGTGGCATATTCACCTTGCAACACCACGCTGCGATCTTCGGCCAAGGCCTCGATCGTGGTCTTGTCGGCTGTGCCGGCGATACGCACCAGGTCAATGCAACCCAGGTCATGTGTGTGTCCTACCAAATCTAATAAGTGATCTCTCATTGTCGTTCTCCTTGAATATGTATTGTACAGGGTTTATTTAGAATTTTCAACTGAATACGGAACTATTTTGGCCAAAGTCTGGCCACCACGCAAGCTGGTCAAGGTCCCCGGTCGTTTCAGTTCCAACCAGGTCGTGGGTCCTTCATCTGACCATTCAAACTCAATCTCGTAGCCCTGCAACTGTGCTAGATCTCGTATGACCCGACCCGGAGTGTAACAGGCAAAGTTACGATCTACCAGCTGTACTGCACTGACTCGATCGCAATCGTTGAAGGTCATGGCCAAGATTCCGCCGGGTTTGAGCTTGTGCCAGATCTCGTCCAAATACCGACGTATCATGTCTACCGGTCGGAATTCGAAGTAGTTGTAGACCAAGCAGAAAGCAAATTGATCATTGGGTATTTGGCTCAAGATTGATCGGTCAAGATTTTCTTCAATGGTATAGGTACGCAGTCGGCGTTGATAGACTTCGGTGTGTTGTGCCAACACCGGTTCCAACAGATACAGGCTTTCGTCTACAAGATACAGAGGATCTAGCCCGACCAGGTGATCCAGGAATTGTTCGGATCCCGGATGTATGATCATGCCAGCATGACGCCAATCACCGTATCGCATCACACGAGACTGCAACACATGATCCATTTCTGCGCTGATTGACCTGCGTTGATTGCGATATTCCTGCACAAATTCTGGACGTTGTGAAAGTCGATCCTGCAAGGTACCTTCATACTGTTGATAGCTACGCTGGTACCAGACTGTTTCTTGCTGGGCAATCTTGTCCCGTACCTGCCACTTGATACGATCCAGCTCTTGTTCAAACTGATCAAAAGCAGTCTGTATCTGCTGTTGTTTTTCAATCAGTGCCAAACTGGCAAAGTCAGCATGTCTTTCTACGGTATGCAAGATATGGTCCAGACCCGGTGATAATGTTTTTCGCATGTTCATGCACGATTGATGCTCTAGCAGATTGTGGTAAGCCACCAGTTGTACAAAATCTAGTTCCATGAAAACAAGGTCTCAAAGGTATTGTCGGTATTGGTAGCACTGGCCAGATCCCAGTCCAACACACTCAACAGGTTGTCGATCTTTTGATCGACCACGGTGGCTTCCATCTCCGAATCATTGAATGGCAGTTCTCGGAACCACTCGGGCAAGTGCAATTCGTCGGTTGGATAGCCGATAGATGTCCAACCCAACGGATTGTCCTTGAGCTTGCACACGATGGTTTTCATGCCATCCACGATCTGCAGGCTGTATCGGTCGCCGTTCATCTTTCTCAAGGCATTCCAGTTCAAGGCCGCACGCACATGACCAGGCATGTTGGCCCGACCCAGACGTTCTTCTTCTTTGCTGTACTTGGTCAAGTTGTTGACTCGCTTGGGACTGCCTTTTTCCCATCCGGGTCGATCGCGGAACACATATTTGAACTCGCGGATCTTTTCCACGATCTGTTCGCGGGTGGCACCTACCAGCACATCGTTCAGGATCTCGCTCAGGAAATCCTGGATCACTCGAGGTGTGTCGGATCTTTTGAGATCCAGTCCCATGGCCTTGACCTTGCCTGGACTGCCGTGGGTGTCCACACGCCGGCCTTCTTTGTCGTAGTACATGACCGCATAGCGTTTTTTGGTGATGAACAGACCTTTTGATGCCACGATTTCTCTACCACCACGTATCACTGTGCCCATCTCTCTGGGCACATGGAACGCAGTTTCCATAAAACCAGGAAAACTGTCGTTGACCTGTTCGGCTATGGAATCGTATAACTGTACTGCCAGGTCTCGGGTCCAGGTCATACGACCCTGTTCGATATCTTCTCGGAGAAACGGATAGGCTGTAAAATAGCACGAGTCTGTGTCACCGTAGATGATGGCGTCGCCCACATGATCGTATCGGCCTGTGATACATTCGTTCACATAGGCGTCCATATGTTTGGCAATGCTGCGCCCTGTGAGAGTAGTACTTTGACCGATACGCTTGTCAAAAAACCTACAACCAGGATTGAGAATAGCACCGTACAGGCTGTTGAGATTGATCTTTTTGACCAGTTGTCGTTTGTCCCAGTATTCTTCGTCATCTTGATTGGCGCATTCTTTGAGTTTTTTCTGCATGTCTTTACGCTCGGCATACCAGCGTTTGAGCAAGCCAGGTATCACGGCTTCGCGTTCGTAGGTGAATATGGTGCCATTGGCTGTCAGCATCCAGGGCCGGTTGCTGTCGAATATGATCCGCCAGACTTCGGCTGCACTATGCACAGTTTCATCGCCGTCCTCCCAGTCCACTGTGACTTCGGTACCAGTCTGCATCTCCATGACTGCGGTATATTCCAATGTGGCAAACAGTCCTTCCCAGGCAGCAGCAAAACTGCTACCGCTTCGGATCTTGTCTGCAATATAACGATCGGTCATGATGGGTCTCAACTGCCCAACGATGGTTTCGGGACCCATGTTGAGTGCTCGGATCGCGCTGGGATATAGACTGTTGATGTCTATGGAGCCCACATATTCGTGTATGCCTTTTTTGGGATAGGCCACATAGGCACCTGCGGCCTGTGTGTCTTCGTCGCTGTATCTTTCTTTGCGATTGGGCACTACCATGCCACGCTCGTGTGCTTCGTTGATGATGGCCTGTTCGGTCAAGGCCACCGCACCCATGGTGGTCTGTAGCAACACTGTGTTTTCGTGTGCCAGGATGTTGGCCAGATCCAAAAACTTCAGTTTGCGATCCAGCTTGGCCAGGATCATGGTATCCTGTCTGTTGTACTCGATAAAGATACGGAAATTTTGATTGTACAGTTGATCCAGGGTACCTTCGAACACTGTTTTAGTTTCACCCAATTCATGTTCGGCAATGGCGTCTAGGCTGTAGCTGTGTCGCTCTTCATAGGTGTACTTGCGATACAGTTGCATATAGTCCATGTGTACACGACCGATCAAGTCATAGGTCTCGTTTTCGGCACCAAAGCGTTCAAACGTGCGTTTCTTGGGATACTGATCCCATAGACAGAACCTTCTGGTATCGTCTCGACTGAGCACACGAGTCACTCGATTGACTGTGTACGGGATATCAAACCCTTCACTGTTCCAGCCCGACAGTGCATCAGCATCTTCGATCAGATCCAGAAAGGTTTTCAGCATTTCGGCTTCGTCTCGGAATATGATGGTGTTTTCAAATTCACTGGCTATTTCTTGTGCAGTGTCCTCACTCATGTGACGTGGAGGTATGACCAGAGTCACCAGCTGTTCCAACCAGCCCAGATAGACCGAGATGGCCGTGATTGGATTGAATGGATCTGCTGGTGGACTGAATCCACGCTCGGGATCAAAGTCCACTTCGATGTCAAAAAAGGCCACGTTGAGCCGGGGAGCATCTTGTCCCTTGTAGTTTTCTTCCAGGCAACGGAATATGGGATTGATGTCGCTTTCGTACAGGCGTTTGCCCGACTGCAACTTTACTTCTTTGCGGAACTCTTTGTTGTTCCTGGTGCTGAATCTCGACACCGGTGTGCCAAAAATGCTTTGGAATTTTCCTCTGGCATCGTCATAGTACAGGATATAGTTGGCCGGATATTCGCGATAGTGTCTTGCGCCATCGCGACGCTCGACTATGTGTATGCGATCGTGTTCGCGATCGTAGAGTGCATCAATGTAACTCAATCTATTCTCCGTTGTTGTGATCTCTGAGGCTGGCAACAATTTTGTCGAGCTTATGAGGCCAATTTTGTTTTAAATTTTTCAAGATGTTTCTGTTTTTGTTAGCTCGTTGTTCAAAATCTCGAAGAGTGTTGTCTGTGTAATTAAAACTTTTAAAATTTTCTAGCCTGGATAAAATGTCTAATTGTCTTTGATTGGAGTCCACAATTAGGTCGTAGCCATGATCCACTATGTCATCGTAAAGATCAAATCCTATTTTCCGTAACTCGTTGATGGCACCAACACCACTATATAGTAACATAGGACGAGGCAATTGTAAAGCCCTAAATACCTTTTCACTGAATGCAATGGCCATCGAGTTGTCGTAATAGGTCTCTAGTACCAGGCTTATTTTTGAATCTACGACGGCCTGGTCAAGATCAGTGTGGAAATTACGATAAGGTACCAACGATCGTATGCTTTCGTGCTCGGCCAGAAATTCTGCATCAAGTTTTTCAAATATCCATTGGAACAGAGCCTGTTTTTCTTCTACAGTGCTCCAGCCTTTGGTATAACCAGCATTGTCTCTATAATCTAACAAGAATGAAACTGATCCTAGATCCAACAATTCTCGTCGGATCAGTTCGTAGAACCATGTCTGTCGCATGACTCCGGTCCGGTGCATAAAACAGTTGAATAGTTTTTGTGGAGCACGATCCGAATATTCTGGATCGTAGCTGAAAGTGCCCCAAAATTCTGGCCATAGTTGTACCGAATCGGTCTTCAAGATATTATCAGTGATTATGGTACGATAGTTTACAATAACATTTTCGGGCACTGCATCAACCAAACAGATATATGTGTTGCTTTTATCAGGAAGAGTGTTCACGAGATTTTCGAGGGTACCCAAAATCGCCCATTCATGTTTTCTGCACTGGCTTTTTTGCCAGATTTGATCCAGGTAAGGATCTATGTTACAGATCAACTTCGACCTTGATTGGTACATAGTTGGTCAACCAACTGCATTCAGACCACGGCAAATTTTCAAGCTCATGGTATCTGCTGTGTCGATTCACCCGATCATACAAGACCACATCCTGTTCGTAAAAATAGGTCAGCGTGTTGGTAAGATCTTTGCTGTCTCTGACAGTCTGTATTTTTTCCAACAATACCTTTTCATTGGGTCTAGCAGTGTTCAACCTGGGTATGGTGTCTATCATGATACCGTGCTGTTGTAAAAAATTCCGTGTGATATAGTCACTGTCGTATATATGGTGATCCAGCAGGATCCAGTCAATTTTGTAAAGACTGTCACCAAATCCTGCCGACAGCGGGTATGAATGCAGATCAAACACTGCGGTACCCAACAGGGTTAAAAAACATTCATCGTCGACCAGATGTACAAGATTGTATTTCTGCACACATTCTGTGATGCCTTGCAAATGCCGAGTATACGGGTGCAACAGGTGACCAAACACATGATCTACAGTCCAATCAATTTCGTCGGTTTGCATGGGTTGCCATCCCAACTGATCTCGGAACAGATGTCGATAACTGGTACTGGCATGCTTGGTGATGGGCACATAGACCAGATGCTGGTGTCTAAACGCTTCCATCTGGATTAGAGAGTTTTGCCCACCGTGGTCAAGATCTGTTCCAGCACTTCATGATCCTGCTGTGCGCGGCCAAACTCGGCCTTGTGTGCCAGTTTGATAGCACGTTTGAGAATGGCTGGTTTGATTTCCAGCTCTTCGGCTATGGCCTTGACTGTGTCATTGAGACCTTCGGTCAAAGTTTCGATTTCATGCGTGACCTGCATGCCTTCGTTGATGATTTGGTTTAGTTTGGCAGTTTGTTCTGTGGTAAACACACGACTTGTCATTGAGCTCTCCTGGTTGAATATGTAATTATACACGATACAACACACACAGTCAATGATCGTGCCGCTTTTAGGTTAACCGGTAGCGAATCGGTCAACCAGGCCAGCTGCCGGCCATTCGGTCCTAAGGCCAAATTCTATACAGGTGCATAAGGAAGTCTCAGACGATCCTGCTCAGGACATGCTGGATCAGGGTCAGGGTATACCGGATAAGGATAGTCGATCATTTGCCATCCACCTGCAATTGGCTGCCTTTGTTGAAGCTGGGGCTGAATGGACTCTGTGCCACACGCCCACCTCGGCTTTGGCTCCAGGCATAACCGGCTCTGTGACCCGAACAGTCTTTAGTGCAAGGGCTGCCCAAGAATTCAAGTTCGGTCAGTTCGTTTCGTAACCAGGTGTCAGCAAAGGCCTGGCACAGTTGTTGTATCTTTTTGTTACGAGTGATTTCCAAATGATAAGTCTTGTCACCGCCATGCGTCTGTTGGCTGGGATCTCTATAACCAGCATAGACCTTGTGCACCGCGGTCGAGCTGATTAGATCTTTGCAACTAGAACCATAGCGGTCTGACATGGGCTCGGTACACGGACTACAGGTAGTCAAGATGATACTGCCTTCGGGTATCTCACCAAAGCGTTCGTGATAAGCATCTATGGCGGCACGTTCACCATGCACATCACCATCAGCTGTTTGATAATTCAAAGCGGCCACACAGTTGTTGTCAGGATCTAGTACCGCGGCTGCTACCATGCCGTAACGATCTGGATTTTTCTTTTGACCGTCCATGACCAGTTCGCATAACCTAACCAGTATCGAGTCTAGCTTGTCATGATTGCTGATTTGGAAATCGCTCAGTTTCATTTTGGTACGCAGTTATTGACTCTGACACCATTCTTGACCTTGGTTTTGGGGTTGCCAATTTTTTTACCAGTCCAGCAAGCAGGATCCAGTCTGGTTTTTACTGCCTTGGCTTCACTTACCGCACCTAGTATCTGTTCAACCTGTTGTACCCAGCCGGACACATCGCTGGTGCCAATCTCACTGATGTCACCGGTATTATAGGCCACTTCTTCTGCTGCTTGCATGACCTTTTGCGGTCCATACTTCAACAACAAATCTTTATGACCAACCATGATCCTGTGCAGGATCGCACGTTCCACACCCTCGACGTCCTGTTCTTCTCGCAGATCATCGCTATGATCCAATCTAGGCGTTGCTCTACGGACTCCATTTGTCGTATTCAGCAAAGAACTGGCACCCGGAGCGGACTGCTGGGTGTCTCGGCCCACGTGACCACCTGTTTTGAAAGGTAATCCGAATCGTTTGGCACCTGTGCGATCTTTCTGTTGCACACGGGTCACACCTGATGTGGTTGTGTCCACATCCAATCGACCATGTGGTCCTTTGATAGTTTTATGACCTTCCACCACACCTTGCTTACTTTCATTCATACCCTTGAATTTTTCTATGGCCTGTTGAAGTGCTATAATCCTTTTTTCCATAGGTAAACGATCGATCATATTCCTAACTTTGCCTTGATATTTGGCAGGTATATGATCTTTAATCCCTTGATTGATCAACACCGCCGCCTGTGCATTTTGTTGACCCTGTGTCGTATCCTTAGGTTTCTTTTCTTGAGGACCATCATCGTAGTCATCATCGTCTTCGAGACCGCTGAGATATGCCTGGTAATCGCTACGGCGCTGGGCCCAATGTTTTCCGAAACGCATCAGTTCCTGGCTGCCCAGTTCTGATCCTATCTGTTCCAGGATACCCGGGAGACCTTTTGCTACTCTACCGAATGACTTGGAATCTTCCGACTTGAGGAAATCCAGCAGGAGTGGAGAGTATTTAGGTGCCTGTTTGACCAGGGCATAGAGTTCGTTCTGTAGTTTGTTGAAATAGAATGACTGGAACCAGCGTGATCCGATACCAGCGGCAACCATGCTGAATCCTTCCAGCTCGCCGTGATTATCCACATATTTCTTAGCGGCCGACTTCATCTGTTCATATATCTGTGCGATAGCCTCACCATGCACCACGATGCTGTCTATAGTGCCTTTTAGACTGTTGGCTTCATTTAAGAAGCCTTCCGCCACACCTTGGTCTTTTAAATGTCCTGCGGCTCTTGCTGGTCGCAATGCTTTTACATAATGAGTTGGCAGTTTGTTTAAGAATTTCCGTGCTTCATCTTCGGAACGGAATATTTGTTCGGCTGGGGTATTTTCAGGTTGTTTATCCCAATATTTTGCAATCCAGGTTCCTGCAATTGGAGCAAGTTCCTCCGCCAACTCCTTGCTGGCGTTGACTTTTCTATCGTAGGCCTGTTGTATCTCTTGATGCATCTTGGGACTCATGTTCAGCACATCCTTGAGCAACTGAGCCGTTTCCGGTGTATTGCCATAGCCCATCCTGACCAGTTCCTTGTGCGCAGCTTTCAGCAAATCCAGACCACCCACAGTGGGGCTGGTTGGTATGCCAGCTACCACATCATTCCAGTCCACATCCACGGCATTGACTCCGCCACCTTCGGGGTATCTGATGCCTTGGCCTGGATGGCGCAGATAATCCCATGCCACCTGATAGATACTGTCTCGTCCCTTGCTCTGTGCCAACTGAGCCAGCTGTCGTTGGCGACCCATGTAGGCCTGTGCTATACCGCGTACCTGTCGTTTCCAACGTTGTTCAGGATCTACTGCGGCAGGTGCGCCACTCATGAAGTTGCTGCGTCTGGGCTCGTTGGTCTGATATTCATCCAGGTCCGGCTTGGATCGGTTGGGATCTAGGCGTTGTGCCATCGCTTCAAGCTCGCGTTGGTGACGCTCAAAGTCCAAGCCGCTGAGTCCTCGATTGTTTTCCTGATCCTGTTTTTTCAATTGATCCAATCGTTTGACCAAGGCCTCGCGACCCCATGGTCGTTTGCCTTCTGTGGTTGCTGATGGTTTTTTATTGCGGTCCTCAAAAAAATCAAATAGGTTCATATCATTATTTCTCTTCTATGTAATCAGCATCACTGTGTTGCTCAGTCTGTTTGCTGGCTGTGGCCGATCTATGATTGTACATGTCCACAGCCATTCTGGCATGATCCATGTGAGGAAATTTGGTAGGCAAGCTGCGTCCGGCGTGACGTACTTCATAACCGTCCTGATCGTTGCCGTGTATCTCACAGGTCCTGCCATCGGCCATTTCTATGGTCACTACTCGGGTTTCCAATCCATGTGCATTTGGTCGTTTGGCCAATATCTCGTTGTCCTTGTGCGCCTGCACGGTCTGTAGATAGTCGCGCAAGGACTTCTTGCCCAGTATTTCTTCCTGCATGGCACTTTCTTCGCACCCGCCCACGGCATATCCGCTCATGGGGTTTTTGGCGTCAGGATCTCCGCCCAAGATTTTCTGTGTGCGAGGGCGAAACAAGGCCGGCATCTGTGGCACGCTTTTTTGTTGCGGGTTGAGTCCATGACGAGCGGCGACCGGAGTGATACGGCCTTCCAGTACAGCCAATCGCTGTACTATGCTGTATATGTCATTGTTTGCCATATCATGCCCGGTTCTCTTTCAATGTGCTACGAAGTTGCCATGCAAACTTGTTTTGTTGGCTGAGACGTTCGGCCATAAAGTTTGCTATGTCTTGTTTGTTTTCATTGGTAGCAGCGGTAAAACATTGATTCAACAAATCAACTATGGTTTCGCTGTCGGCCAACAATTCTTCGATCATGAGTTGGGCACGTGGTACTTTGGTCTGTCCAGGTACTACGCTTAATTCTAACATGCGCTCAAGACTACCCGGCGCATATTCATCTAAACTTCTAATATATTCGGCTATGGGATCCACTGCTTCATAAGCATCTTCGTAGATCTTTTGGAAAAATTTATGGTACTGATAGAAATCGGGAGTTTCAACGTTCCAATGGAACGAATGAGACTTTAAGTAATAAGCAAATTGTGTTCCTAGCAGGGTCTTTAACAAATCAGCGAGCACGTTTGGTCTTTCCTTGTTTATACTGTTTCATCCAGTCCGGTGTGTTGGGCGTGGCGTCGTTAGAGTATTTAGTGCCACTAAAGAAACTGCCGCCAGATCTGGAAATGGTACCTCCCAAGGGCTGAACCACAGGTGCTATGGCGCCGCTCACTGTGCCGCCGTCTTCGTGTAGATTTACAAATTCATGCAATCGCATCTGTTATCCTTATGGTGTTGCTGTCAATCAGGTGTGCTGGACCATGATCCACACGTATGTTTTGTACTCGTAGACTGGCCAAATGTGGGGGCACCAGTTCATAACGTATGTGGTAGTCTCCGGGTTCGGCGTCAATCTGGAACATTTCTTCCAGATAGCTGTCATGCCAGATCCATTTGCGTTCGGCAAACAATTCGTTGTTCACATAGGCTCGATAGATCGGACTCGATCCAGACCAATCGCAATGTACATCTGCCAATAATCTAACAAAATGTCGTGTCATGCTGTATTTAGTCATGAACACAGTATCAGAAATCACTCAGCTGCTGGTCTGTTGCCGGTCGCGCCAGAAACGTTTACCAGCCCGGGTCTGATGTGTACTGGCCCGGATGTCGTTGCCCAGCTCTTGGGCATAGTTGTACATGAGCGTGGCTATACCCTGTCTGCGCAGTTCGGGACTCACATAGCTGTCATAACTTTCTAGATGATCACCTTTGACTTCAAAGTGTGCCCATCCGATGTTTCGGTCATTGGCATCAAACGCATACACACTGATGCCACTATTGTGACCCTGTGCGATCAGGTCGTATCCATTCTGATGTTTGAGTTGCTCCCAGTCAGTGCGCATGATCGCCTGGTTCACAGCTTCTGGGACGAATTCTTGAGCTCGCATGACCATGTCCTATAAAATGTTTGTTCGTTGCTTGATTATGTCGACCACTTGGTCACTGAGAACCACTTCGTAATGATTCAGTTGCACATCGATCAGTTCCATGTCCGGATGCTTTCGCATGCTGTTGATAGTGACCACGCCGTCGTTGGCTTCGGCCATAAAAGGACTTTGTCCCTGAAGTGTGACCACATTGCACCACGGATGCTGTATCTTGATCTTGTCTGCCTGTCGCATGGCCCACGACGTGGGTCCTATGTCGCGCATGAGTCTGCTGAAAGGTAGGAAAAACTTGGCAAAATCTGCCACTTCTGCACCACCATAGGGTGTGCTCAAGGTCACGGCACCCAGCACTTGCTCGGGTATGGCATTTGCAAGATGTAGAGCATATATGCCACCCAGGCTATGTGCCACAAAGAATATGTCACGTGTATGACCTATCTGATTGCGGATGGCCTGCAGATTGTTTTCAAATCCATTGCGGCTGTCATAGTTGATCATCATGTCGCGACCACCAACACGATCTCGAATGTAATTGAAACTTTCGCTGGTGGCCGATGCGCCGTGTATGTATACCAATATCATTTTTTCTTGCCCGATTTCATATTGGCACACCAATGATACATCTTGGCACGCTCGCCCGATGCTCGTCGGGCCCGAGCACGTAAATCAGTGACCGATCCTGAGCAACTGGCACCGGCACGTTTCACACGTCCTGGGCGACTACGACCTTTTTTCTTGCCATCGGCAAAGTTTTCTTCAATGTCGGCCATGTACGGACGTACCCATTCAAATCTTGTGCTGGCCGGTATCCATTTGAGTCCTTGGCCCCTACTGCCCTTGGCTGGATCGGTGTCGATCAGCAACCAATCTTTTTGATCACTGAATTTCACCGAGTGAGCTTTTTGCAGTATGCGAACTATTTTGCCCGTGGCTTCAATCTTGCCCATCATGGCTGTGTCTTTGTTTTCTGTGACAAATTCGCTTGCTCGCATCACCTTACCCTTATCACTGTTTGTTCTTGACTGCATTTCAACCGATCGTGTGCTGTCTTGACCAGGTATCGACAAGTGCCATCGGACATTTCCTGTTTGAGCAAGGCTACACCAAACTGATCAGGTGCCTGGATCACCAGACTGGCATCTCCTAAATTTTCAAGTTTGTTGGGAAATTGTTCACCGGCCTGTTGGCACAGATCGATCACTCGATCTATTGGTATATTTCTTTCAGGAAATCTGGTATGAAGAGCATGCGAGGTCAGATACAGATCGCCATCGGGGAATATGTTGCCAGGCACTCGATAGTAGGATTCATCAAGATCCTGCCAATGCGGTGTTGCAGGTTGTTTTAATTTTGCAGACAGATCTTTTGTGGGCGCACGTTGTTTTTGATAAGCACTGGCCGCCATGGCCTGTCTTGTACTCACGGGCAAATGTTGGAATCTGGGATTGCTGACAAATGCTCGTTTGGCCGATTCAATGTCGGGCCAACGTTGGGCTTCGGTGACGAATTCTTCTGCTCTCACGGTGTCTCCATTGCCGGTCTTACTTGATACCCGGTGGTATCTTGAACACCGTTGTTTCTTAACCACCCACTGGCATAGACTTCGGCTGCGTCACGTGTGGGTTGGAAGAATGTTCTTACTATGGCATCATTGCGGGTGTTGTATATGTACCAGGCCGGAACACCCGCCACAGTTGATTGAATTCCCTCGGGTCGATCAAAGTTTTGTGCTACGTCGGGTTCAATATCCTGTACTCTAGCTCTAGCTCGTTCAGCTGACTGAGCAGTGGGCACGCTACGCATACGCACACTCTCGTCTGGCAGTCGATATCTACGTACTACATCGGCTCTGACTGCATTGGCCTGCATCAGATTGATTCCATCTACACGATCAATTACAGTGCCGCTGTCTGCACTATAAAACTCCCAGTTTCTTGGAATCTGTGCTGACTCGGGATCTATACGGGCCTGTAGTTGTTCTGCATCTTGTTGATCATCTTTGGCTTGTGGCTTAGGTTGTTTGATACGCTTGGCCAATTTGGCACGGGGACTGACCAGGTCAGGTTCCTTCTCGCGTACTTGGAAACGAGCCAACTTTAAATCTTGGCGGAAATAATTGGTAGCATTGGTTATGCTGAAATCTCGTGTGGTGGCCAATACCTCTCCGGTATCAGGGTCAACGGCTTCCCATTCAGTATCATCATACGGTCCTTTCTTGGGACGTTCTTTTGCCAAGGCCAATTCAGCCCAGTCCCGTTTCAGTTGTTCTGCACTGAGTTCGCCGGCACTGTAGCGTGCAAACAAGGACAGAGTTGGATCTTGTGTGTCAGGACTGATCAGTTTGTATAATTTTTTATAGTATTCATTGCGGTCCGCAGCTGGATTGCCGGCTATGCTCATGGCTCGGGCATAACGCAACAGGGTATTTTTTAACTTGTCGATATCTTGAAAGTAGTCTTCACCACCGGCTGATCTAAACTCAATGTATTTGTCCTTGGGATTGATGCTGGTATATTTGCCAAATCCCTGATTGCTGGCCAAGCTCCTGTGTGCCAGTTCCAACAGATTCTTTTTCATCAACGTCATGGCATCTGCTATGGCTGTGCCTCGATCGTTGCCGATCCTGTTTTTTAATTTTTTCATGGCACTGGCACAGTAGTTGACACTGTCGCGACCAAACTGTTCCAACACATACTTGTCACCCAGGAACAGGATCAGTTTGACAAAATCCACATCATCGTTGAACTGAGTGGGCAGGCTCACACCCATGTGGAATCCGGTTGAGCTGTTGGCATAGGCATCGTGTGATTTGGCCCAGGCAAAAAACTCTTCCATTTTTTTCAAACACTCTTTTAACGGCATGGGCGGACTCACTATCTCTACCGGCATGTCGTCGCTGTCATCGGCAGTCAAACTTGAGTCGGGTTCAAAGATCCACGAATGTTCATCTCTGGTGGTACTGTGATAACCACCTGACACTTTGATCTTGACCCCCAGGTCCGATTTCAAACTGTCGGCCAGCGCCTGGGCACTGCTTTCACTGTAGCCGCCTTCGTTGTCACCACCTGTAGTGGTCATGTAAGGCCAGTCCAGTCTAAATTGGTTTTCGATGTCGCTCATGTAGCGCAAGCCCACGTCACTGAAAAAACTGTCGTCATTGCCTGAGTAGTTGAGGCGGTAATTGTCTAAGGCTTGATCGTAAATGCTGTCTTGGTTGTCTATGCTGCCTTGTACATCCTCTTCCAGCACGTCGTCGGCTATGCCACGGGCTTCACTGTATTGAGCGGCCATTTCCAATTCAGCCTCGCTCATTTCTGATCCTTTGATCTCACCACGTTCTCTTCTAGAGTGTAATTTTATCACAGCGTCGGCTTCATCGTCGGACAAGCCCAGGCCATCTGTCAAGGCATCATGGATACGTTCAATCATGGGTCGGTCTTCTAACCATAACTCGGTGATCAGGTCCTCGCCGTCGTGCTGAAAATCTTGGCGTATCTGTTCGTCTCGCCATTCTATGTACATTTCGTCCAGTTGTTCTTCCAGCCGGTCACGCTGCCGATCACTCAGGCCGTAGCCCCATTCGTCGTTGCTGAAAAAATCCAAGACCTGTTGTATGCTGTAGGCACGTTCATCCATGTCATAATCAGGCTCGGTTTCGCCATAGTCGGGCTCGCCCAGGCCTGCGAATATCAACTCAGCCTCAAAGCCGGCACGTATGCCTTCGGCCGCAGGGCTGTCGGCAAATTGTCGCAACGAAGTTGGACTCATTTTGACTTCGTCCAGCTCCACTGTTTCACTCAAGACTCCGGTTTGTTTGAACTGGTTCAATTGTTCCTGCATGCGATCAACCAGGCCGTCGGGTCTCAATTCCTGCGGATGACCTTGGCTGTCGGTGTTTAACATGAAGGCATTGGCTGCTTGGCCCAAGGCTCCTGGACGTACATCGACGCTGAGAGCCATCTTGAATCTGGGATCATTCTTTTCGGCCGCAGTGGGTATGTAACCAGTTGCTTCTTTTAGATTCTCAGCTGTCCCAGCGTCAAACAATTCCGGATGCAGTCGACCATAGTCGCGCATGAGTATGCCGGCACGGGCATTGGCTTCGTTTTCCCACGGACTTCCGGTCTCACCAGCTGTGTGGTCCATCTTGGCACCATCTCGCTCGTGCTGATGTCGGTGTGTGAGTTCGTGTGCCACAGTGCGCAACACATCCATGAGATGGCGTTGGCCCCAGGCCACTTCCAGTAGATCTCGATCGTTGATGTAGCGACCAAATGTTTTATGCATGACTGGCCATTGCGGATCTCGACGCAGTTTGATGACAGGCAAGCTGTCAATTTTCAATTCGCGAACACAAAATTCCACAAAGTCTTTGAGCACACTTTCATCGTCCATGGGTGGTTCTTCGCTGAGGAACATCTTGGTTTCGGGGCTGACACCATCCGGACTACTGGCTTCTCTGACCTGTCGGAATCCATACACAAATGGTTTACGAGGTTCCTGTTCGGTCAGACTGAATTCTTGATCATGCGCAGCTGTTCGAGCTGTGTACAACTGCTTGATCAAGCCCTGATTTCTCAACAGTTTGAACGTGAGATTTTCAGGTCCGAACTCGCCGTGATTTTCCAGACCGGTCTGTCGCATGCGCTTGATTTTGTTGATCAAGCGAGTCATCTTGGCTGGGTCACCGCTTTTGACAGCACGTTCAATGGCTCGACCCACGGACTCGAACTTGTGTCGGGTACTGCTGTCGTCCATCACGCTCTTGACTCGTTTGGGCACCCGCAACCATTGGTTGTCACGCACACTGTATAAACCTTGGCTGATGTGTGGTTCTGTACTGTCCTGTACATACAGTTCCACATCGGCACCGCCGATCTTGATGTCATGCTCGTCGTTGTATTGATATTTTTTGGCTGCAAACAGTTCTCGATACACTTCGTCGTCGGGCATGTCAACTACCAAATGCAAATCAATATCGCTATTGGGAGTATAAGTGTAGGCTGCGTTGGAGCCGCTGATGGTGATGTCTTGTACAGCCAGATCCTTCACGCCCAGGAACTGTCTAAAATCGTCGGCTATTTCCAACAGACGTTCACGCACTTGGGGTTGGAGATGTTCATCCTTGGTCCACAGGCGTGGATTCAAACGATTATGGAATTTGACTGCATCGTCAAGGTTATAGGCATCAAGCTCGAGAATATTCATACAGTATTTACCGCCAAACAAAAAGCCGCTGAGAAAGCGGCTTTGTGTCAAAACCCATGCAGTTATTTTTTCTTGGTTTTTTTGCTGGAAGCAAGCACAGTGGCTTCAGCTGGTGCTGGTGCCACAGCTGGTCCAGTATCAACTGGAGCTGCTACGCCATTTTGTACAGCCAACGTGTGCAGATCTTTGTACAACTGATCCTGAGCTGCATAATCAAACACATAGGTTCCTGTATGCTTGAGCAACACACGCTTGTCTACCCACACTTTACCGCCCAAGTCTCTCCAATTTTCACAGAAGGTCCAGTCTTCGCTGTAGTAACGATTTTCACGCACCGCTGTGTCAAAATAGGTCTTCATGTACGGATTCAGTTCGGCTGGCAAGCCAATGTCGTTCATGAACGGTCTGACCGCTGGATGTGCGTCCATCTTGGCAAATACGTCACGCTTGATCAACATGAAGCCAGTACCGGTTTTGGTAACTTCTTGAAGGCCGTTTGGTCCTTCTTCGGCACCGTCAAATCCGTTTACACACCATTTGACCGGCAGGCTTTTCATAGGGTACAGGCCACCGATCACGTCCACTTGACGATCCAGCATGACCAATAGATGCCAAGGTTCCCAACCGATATCAGCATCGATAAACATCAAGTGAGTTGATTCCTTGTTGTTCAGGAACTTGGCTGTAAGGGTATTTCTTGCGCGACTGATCAAGCTCTCGTTGGTCATGGTTTCCATGGTCCAGTCGATGCCCAACTGCCGACAGGTGTTTGACCATTTGATGTAGCTCATGAATGTGCTTTCAGTCAACATGCCGCCATAGCAGGGCATCATGATATGCACACGGGTGGTACGTAGATAGTCAATGTTGACCTGTATCTGATTCTGTCCAGGTTGCAAGTTCTGCGCTGGTTGCTCGGTTACATCTCCGACTTGTGGGGTTTGTGTTGTAGGTACTGCGTCTTGATCAGCCATGTTTTCCTCTTATAAAGTTAGCGCGAATATTTACACTAGTTTACACGAGGCTGTTATTTTTTACGACCGGCGCAGTGAGCCCGTTGACTGAATCCTCGAGGATGGGCGCAATTGATGCTGCGTTTGTATTTGGCGCTCCATTTTTCTTCTATGTAGTCAGCGTTTTCGTATAACTCGGGATCAAACTCGCTGTCGTTGAGATAATACACTGTGCCGTCGCGATAGGTCAGCTGACAAACATCTTCCTCGCCGTCGGCCTGCTGTATGTCCCAGCCCATGCTACGCAACACCATGGCAATTCGGTCTTGATCATCTGTGTTATTCCACCAACGATTGGCCAATTCGTAGACATTTGGCGGAACATCACCGTCACCGTCTTGTGGTTCAGCAGGAGCAAATTCTCGTAATTGTCGAGCAGTGTGGGTGGCATGATATGCTTGTAAACTGGCGTAGGCTTCTTTTTCAGTTGCAAAATCATGACCAAGTATGTCAAAGCTGTAGAATGGGCCATGTGGATTCTGATCCAATTTCCAATACTGCCAGGCCCAGGAACCGTTGGTTAATTTCATGGTGTCGCCCACATGCTGACCATTTTTGTTCTTCAAAGACGTTGGATATTCTGGCTCTTCGTAGTTGTCATCGTCTCGTGGTTCGGCGGGTGCGAATTCATTCAGTGCCCGACGTTCGTGTTGCATGATACGTTCCATCAAGGTACGGCTTCGATCAGTTCCTATCTTACGACATTCCTGCATCATTTTTATTACTCGATCGGTCGCACCCAGTCGCTGTTTGAACATGTCTCGCAGACTGGTGTCGGCAGTGCCATATAAATCGTGTATGATTTGATCTCGGTCATCGTCGTTGCCATCTATAAACATCTTGCGTATGGCCGTGGCACTGTTGGCATCCTGACCACGCACTTGAAAATTCACAGTGGGGGTTATTTGCACATAGGCATGTTTACTCATGGGTTTGAGACGAGTCTTGCTGTCGGGCAAGGGCTGTAGGTAGCTGGGACTGCCATCCCGTTTGGGTTTGAAATCAAACCGTTCGGCATCTTTGGCACTGACCGCAAAGATCAGCACAGTGCTGGCCTGTTGTTCAGGCGTAAGACTGTTGGTTATTTCGGTGGCTCGATAAGGATTTTGAACTTTGACTATGTGACTGGCTGGTACACCCAGCTTGGTCATCATTGCTACCTTGTCTGGATAGCTGAACGGACTGGTTATAGGAGCCTGTTTGTCACTGGTGGCTATGTAAACACTTTCAGGACCATACTTGTTGACCAGCCAGTCGTAACTGGCCTTGTGTCCTAGATGGAACGGATGGAAACGGCCGGGATATATTACTAGATAATTCATAATAACATATTTATGGCTACAATATTTCTATCAACCAAAGATAGATAGGAGTGAAGAATTTAACACTGACAACACCGTTGCAACCCATCATGCCGTAAAATTTTGACTTGGTCACGGACTGAGTGCCGTTAAAATCATGTTCGTACACAGCCTGATCCCAAAACAGCCATTGCCAGTCGTCGACCCCGTCAAAGGCCAAGTTTTCAATGGAGATACAACAATCTTTGGTGATATTGCCATCAGCATCAACATGAGTATGATCTTGTGTTTTGTTTTTCATTACAAAACGCAATTCACGGTATTCCTTGTCATCATTTAATTGGTACTCAAAATCAACAGGATCACTCACATGTTCGCTGTTGTAAATCTGTTCGGCATTTAACCAAATTTCCAATCCAACTGCTGATTCGGGATCGGTATTGCTTATACGGCAAGTTAATTGTGTATTCATTAGTAGGATCCAGTTATAATATTGATGTTGCCACCTGCGAAATCAGTTACCACAGCACGCAACCAGGTAAAATTGCCAATCACGGTATTGCTACTTGTTCCTGACACATTGTTGGCAATCAGATTGCCGATTTCAAACCAGGGTGCTGATTCTGCGCTGTCGTTCAATGTGGCCTGGACTGTGACGTTGCCCTGTAGAGCAGTCACGTCAAACAATACAGTTTGTATGGCCCCTTGACCGCCATAGTAGTTGGCTGCTGGAACAGCCGTACCGGTGTAGGTATTTCCACCATCGTAGTAGTCGGAAGGTTGGCCCCATTGCAAAAACGGAACCAGGGTCAAGGTAGTGTATTGTGTCATAATCAATTATTTATACGACAATATTTCTAGAGTGGTTCTTATCAGTCCCGGCTGTGCCAGCTGAGCCATCAGCAACCATCCGTCATCGTCGTGATCCACAAAAAAATAACCATACAGTCTGCGATTGGGATGTACCAGCCATTTGGTCAAACTGGGACTGAGTCTGACACTGTCTTGATAATTGTTCAAAAAATCTCGCAACTGTTCATACTGTGTGGCAGTCATGGCTCGACCACGGAAATAGCTGCGTCGTTTGTGGTTGGAATCCTTTAATCGTATGGTATCCAACGGACGATCTATGATCACCTGGCTGTAGCTGTGTTCACTGACTCCGGGCATGGCCACAATGCACTCCAGGAACCCTAGATTGTTGGCATACACCCAGGCTCGATCTGAACTCACGCACAAGCGGTAAGGATCAACAGCACGTTGCAACAGATCGGCCATATCATGTAGATGGCTGATCTTGATTGATGTTATTTCATCGCCATGACACAGTTTGGTGACACCAAACAGTTTGGTGCGCCAACTACGGCGTAATGCAATGGCTGTGTTAATCTGCTGATACGTGGCCCGGTTTCTCAGCACACTGACTTCGGCCATGTGAAAGCTGACACAATACTCAAATCGACCAAAAAACAGTCGATCCTTGACTACCGGGATCATGTCAGTTGCCAATCTTGATAATTCCGTCTTGATCTACTGTGGCCTGCACGCTGTCTGCCAGTACAAATTGTATTTGATCGCCATCCATCACAGCCTGTAAATTGCAGTTTTCAAGGCCATCAAACAAGATACGTCGGCTCAAGGGCACACGGATCAATTCGTCGATCTTGCGTCCCAGCGGTCTGGCGCCCATCTTTTTGTCATAACCTTTTTCGGCCAGCATGTCGATCACGGGTTCACTTACTGTGAGTCTGATGCCGCGTTCGGTCAGACTGGTCTGTAGTTCATCCAGGAACTTGACCACGATTTTTTTCACAGCCAAGGTATCCAGCTTGACAAATTTGCACACACGATCGATCCTGTTGCGTAGTTCGGGCTTGAAAAAGTCTTTCATGGCACGATCTTCCTCGCCCGACCGTTCCAGGCTGTCGCTGAAGCCAATGGTGTTGCGCTCGTTGTCAGCAGCACCCAGATTGCTGGTCATGATTATGATGGTGTTTTTGAGATTGACTGTTTTGCCATTGGAGCTGGTGATACGGGCCTCGTCCAGCATCTGCAACATGATGTTGATCACGTCTGGGTGTGCCTTTTCGATTTCGTCAAACAGTATGATGCTGAATGGATTCTTGCTGAGATCACTGATCAGCTTGCCACCGCCCACGTTGCCATCCTCAAAGCCCACATAGCCCGGAGGAGCGCCAATCAGGCTGGACACTGTGTGTTTTTCCTGATATTCGCTCATGTCATACTTGAGCAGTTTCATGTCCAGATTGGTTGCCAACAGTTTGGCCAGTTCAGTTTTGCCGGTACCAGTTGGGCCCAAGAACAGGAAACTGGCCATGGGTCGTTTGCCATTGCCCAATCCGCTGAAGCTGATATACACTCGTTCCAGCACAGCATCCACAGCAGTATCTTGTCCGTAAATGTGTTGCTTGACGTTGCTTTCCAGATCCCGGATCTTGACACTGCGTTCGTTCTGTAGTCGGTCCACTGGCACATCAGTGACACGGCTCAGTTGTGCCATGATCATGTCGGTGGTAATAGAGACTAGACCTTGATCCTTTACTCGCTCGCGGGCGCAGGCACCATCTAGCAGGTCGATGCTCTTGTCGGGATTTTTTCTGTCATGTATGTATCTGTTGCCCAGGTCCACGGCCGACTTGATGGCCTCGGATTCGATTTCCACATTGTGGAACTGCTCCAGTCTGGAACTGATCCCGATCAGGATTTTCTCTGTGGTTTCGGCGTCAGGTTCGTCCACTGTGACCTTGTGGAATCTACGCATGAGAGCTCGATCTTTTTCAAAACTTTCATAATATTCTTCCCAGGTGGTACAGGCCACAACCTTGATATTACCTTTGGTTATAGCCGGTTTTAGCATGTTGGCAAAGTCCAAGGTACTGTTGCTGGAGCTGCCGGCACCTTTCATGGTATGAGCTTCATCTATAAACAACACACAGCGTTTTTTGCTTTCTAGAGCCGCTATCACGTTCTTGAATTTTTCTTCAAACTCACCGCGATACTTGCTGCCGGCCAAAAGACTGCCAATTTCCAGGCTGTACACTTCGTGATCTTGAAGGAATTCGGGCACACGTTTGGCCTGTATTTCTTGTGCCAGTCCTTCTATGATGGCGGTCTTGCCCACACCAGGATCACCTATCATGAGCACATTGGCCTTGAACTTTCTGGCCAGCACTGTGATCATGTCTTTGAGTTCTTCCGCACGACCGATCATGGGTTCCAGGCGGCCTTCTGCAGACAATGCACTGAGATTGGTACAGTGTTCGTTCAATATTTCGTCGGCCTGCTTGTCCGTAAATGTGACCGGTTCCTGACTGTAATTGGTTTGCCAAAATTCAACAAATTCGTTTTTCTTGACTCCGTACTTGAGCAAGAAATAGTGTGAGTGGCTGTTGGTCTCGGCCATCATGGCCAAGTAAAGATCTACCGTGGTCACGCTGCGGCGTCCTGTGAACAACACCTGGGTCAAAGCGCGATTGAAACAGCGTTCAAGACCGTTGGTCTTCTTGGGTGCCTGATCACTGCTGGTGACCAAGTTGACCAAACCGGCCAGATAGGCCATGAGTTCTTGATCAAACATGTCGATATCCACTCCAAATTTTTCCAGAGTCTGGCGGAATGGCTTGTGCCTGATCAGAGCCAACAACACATGTTCGGTCAGCACATATTCGTGTTTGAATTCTTGTGCCAGTTCTACTGCTTGTTCGATCAGTTGTTCTATTTCAGGATTGTTTTGCATGTTGTTCCGTGATTGTTTGATTATGTACCAGTATACACTAATTCCACAGCAGATGCAATCTATCAGGTATTTATCTGGCTCGGGTTTGGGCAATCTGAGCCAATAACTCCGGACTGATGTCAGTGGGCACCTGTGCCTGTATGCGCACTATAAGATCTCCTTGTGCTCCGGAACGATCTCTAAGTCCGCGGCTGCGCAGTCGCAATTGGGTTCCAGGTTGCGTGCGTGGAGGCACAGTCAGGCTAAGATCGTTGCCCAAGATATCTCGCACTATGATTTCCCCGCCCAATATTAGATCCCATATAGAAACTGTTTCTTCTTGCGAAAGATTGAGACCTTGTCTTTGCCATCGCGGATGCGGGTGTATGCGATAGTTGACCACAAGGTTGAGACCTTCGTAGCCTAGATTGTTGTACTGCACATTGTCGCCATCGTTGATGCCCAGAGGTATTTCTAGCTCTACGGTCATAGCACCCAGGCTGACTGGTCTGGTGCCTCCACGTGCCACGTCGTTCAAGGTCACCCACAAGGACATGCGCATGTGTTGTTGACGTGTATTTTGTTGGAATCTGGCACCAAACATGTTGAATATGTTATCAAAATCAAACGGTGTTTGTGTGCCAAATCCGGCAGCAGGAGCATCGTATCTCGAGCGTTGTTCGGCATTGCCAATCACATCGTAGGCAGCCTGTATCTGTTGGAATCGAGCCGTATCACCACCCTTGTCAGGATGGTGTTGGCTGGCCAAGCGTCGATAGGCCTGTTTGATTTCGTCAGCAGTGGCCGATCGATCTACGCCCAGAGTTTGATAATGGTCGGTCATGCAGTAATTATGCCCGCAGGACCTGCCAGGCGGATTTATTTTTTGGTCGGAACCGGAGTGCCATCAAACTTGGCATGCACTTTGATTTTTTTACAGACCTGTTTGGTCACGCCATGTTTGTCGGTGCGATCATGGCATACAGTTTTGGTTTCTGTGGCCTGTGCCAGAGTTATGGCAAAAATAGCAGTGGTCACTATCAATAATTTTTTCATGTCAGTTCCTTGTCAAATTGCTGGCATTGATGCAGCCGGAGGTCCACTTGGTTTGGCACCAAATGCTGGTGGTGCGGCACCGAATGCGGGCGGAGCGGTTGCGGCCGATGATGCACCAAATGCCGGTGGTGCACCAAATGGTGCGGGTGTGCTGGGTTGACCAAATGCAGGCGGTGTGCTGGGTTGACCAAATGGTGCGGGTGTGCTGG
>Ga0007818_1000059_pt1 | contig 37375 bp, 41 predicted proteins | sample CryBogCBE08Jun09_FD_71221 | JGI IMG/M metagenome (GOLD analysis project Ga0007818, IMG submission 71221) | Freshwater microbial communities from Crystal Bog, Wisconsin, USA - CBE08Jun09 | ecosystem: Environmental > Aquatic > Freshwater > Lake | place: Crystal Bog, Wisconsin, USA | collected...
CCCACGCTGGACACGGCTCTTGTAACGAGCAGGATAAACTCGGCTTTGGAAAGGATTTACAACTCTGGGAAGTGGAAAGGGTTGATGGCCACAGTATTATTTAACCTTGGGGTTGACCCCAATCAGTGGTGGACGCACGAAGATGTGTCCTACATTACCCTCCCCCGCCGTTTCCAATCGGTGCTTGGTATTCTTTTTGATTCAAGACCACGGTTGATGTACCCGAGGTGGCAAGAATACATGGCTCAGGGTATGGGCAAGCTGACTTCAAGCTCCCCAATGCAACAAGCTGTGGACATGGGTGACGAGTACGTCACTTACAATGACCCGACCTCGGCCTATTATTTAAAGATCGTTTACTCATATTTGGATTCGGGAGCCACCATTACTTTTTCAGCTACTGATTCCAATAACTCCCCAATTTATGACCCAACTGGGAATAGCGTCATCAGCGTAACCCTACCCACAATTGGCAGTGGAACGGGGTCTTACCAATACCCGACTCAAATCACCAAACTCGTTTCATTTCAAAAACCCATCACGGAGGCCTATCTGAACTTGTGGGCCGTCAACCCCAGCAACTCAGCTCAATCTTGTCAGATTTCCGCCTACGAGCCGACCGAAACTACCCCTCTGTACAAACGATACCGCACACCTGCGGCTCAGTACGTGCAACAGATTCTTGCTATGTGCAAGCGTCGTTTCGTCCCGTTCGTGGCGGGTAACGACGATAATTCGGTCATTATGCCGAGCAACGAGGGGGCACTGAAAATGGTTCTTATGGCGTTGCAGTACGAAGATAAAAACGACCTCGAACGGGCTGAAACTTATTTCCAAAAAGCCATTCAGCTTCTGAATGCTGAATTGAAAGAAGATATGGGAGATCCCGTAATCACTCTGCAAATGAACCCCAACGGAGGAGTAGGGTCTGTTCCCTGCCGATACTAAAGTTATGGATAACTACAGCGGATATACTCCTGGGATGTATTTTAACCCCCCCAACTCGCAATCGATTGATGACTCGATAGACGAATGGGTCAGGAAAATAAACTCAGGTCAAATTGCTAACCCTTGGCCGCAAGGGGCTCAAGTCGGCGGGGGATCTGGTTACGGAGGTGGAATCCACAATTACAACGCACCTAGTCAATCGGCTGCCGATGCTAACACCAAAGCGGGGGGAACCAATTACATGGTTGCGGGTAAAGTGGTCGATCCCAAGGGACCATCAACTTGGACAACGGATGAAAGCCATCAACCAGGAAGCGAAATAAAGCCTTTTAGACCTCTACCCATTGCCCCCGTAACTCCTACTCCTACTCCTACCACTCCTACTCCTACTCCTACTCCTACCACTCCTACTCCTACCACTCCTACCACTCCTACTCCAGAGACCACTTCTAACGATGGTACAAAAGACAATGGTGGGGCGGAAGGGAACGATGAGGAAGATGACGATGGGGGAGAAGATTAACAATTAACCAAACACGACTATGGCCGACGACGATTCAAAAAATGATGATAAGAACGACGATTCCCCAAGCGGGACGGATAATTCCACACCCTCAAATGTAGCTGAGAATTCGATCACTCCGTTTAATCCGAGCTATTCCCCTGGAGAAATTCACAAAGCCGATTCTTTTGGCTCGGGATTCAATCCAACAGCGAGCGGTGCTTTCGGAACCAGTGGAGCAGTGCAGAACTTTGGGGGAGGTTTTAACCTTCCGAGTGCCCCAGCTCCCGTATCTTACTCTGCTCCAAATCTATCTTCTCCGACGCCTGCTCCATCGAACACGTCCAACAACTCGGTGACTCCAATGACTGGAGACATTAAACCGACTCCAGTTGCACCCGTGGACAGTTACGCACGGACAATGATGAATTCTTTTACGCCAACTGGAACAAATATCACTCCATCCGTAGCTCCGTTGAACTACCAGTACCAGTCCCCTGCTCCTGCTGTAGAGTCCAGATTCAACGAGAACCCCGGCAAGCTCATTAGTTTCCCAGCGACCCCCGTTAAGTATGCACCTTCTCCAGCAACCTCTCCGGTGATGGATACTGCTATTGGTGGAGAATATAATGCCCCTCCAAAGCCGTTAACGATGGCAGATCGAATTCCATTGGATCAAGGTGCTGTTAAGCCGACCGCAAGTAATTACACCCCTGGAGCCGTTGCCCAACAGAATCAATCCATTGATTGGAACAAAGAGTTCCTTCGTCTGACTGGAACAAAGTTTGATCCGAAATCCCGTCAAGATCGTGAGAGCATGGCACAGCTTCAAGGAAAGGCGACTGTACCCGAATTAGTTAAGCAGGGGAACCCATCGTGGGATCGTACCGATAGCAGCGCCCAATACCGCCAAGTCCACAGGAACAACCGATAAATACCATGGCCGACGACGACTCCAAAACTGACAATAAGGGTGACTCGGAAGATGATCCCCATTCCTACATGGATGGAATGGATGGAGCCGCCGCTAACTCGGGGGTAACTCCAGCTCCTGCACCAGATCCAGTTGCCGCAGGTGCAGCGGCTATGGACTCTAGTTCAATAGCTCCCGTTTTGGTTTCGCCTTACACAATGGGGTCAGGTTATTTGACCAATCCGTCTACTAATAGGAACATTTCGCCGCCCACTCATACATTGGGGCAGGCGGTGGAAGCTCAAAACGTCTATGAAGATCCAAGTGCACCGCACTTGGTTACCCCATACACTATGGGAGCTGGGTATGTAGTTCCAACAAAACCATCTCCAATAAACCCCGCTTTACAAATCCAATCTGAGTTAACCCCACTTTTACGTCCAAGTATCCCCGGCGCATTTGGCAAAACCGACTCTAGTGCACCGAGTGTTTTAAATTCCAGTTCTAGTGTTTTTGCTCCAGACCTACCTGAGACTCAACCTCAGGCAAAACCATACGCAGAAGACTACACCAATACGGCGCTTAAAAACTTACAGGCACGGATTGATTACGATACGGCTCACGGGGTCAGCCAACAGGCAATCAACAATTACACGGAGCAAGCTTTAGGTGCGTTAAGGAATGTCCAAAATGTATTTGCCAGTAAACACCCCGAAGTCGCCCCATCCGTAGCGGGTCAAATGACGGGAATGACAGATGGTAATGGAAAACCATTACCCACGAGTTACGCCAATTTTACTGATACTCCGACAATTAACAACGATGGGTCAGTAACACAAAGCACTCCTTACGGGGATATAACGATTCGCCAAAACGGCCAGCCCAATAAGCCTTTGATTGCTGGCGGTACAATCAATGGCATTCCATCCGAGCAAGCCAACCAGCAACTAGCCCAAAGTTTATTGCGGCAAGGTGTGATAGATCCAAACAGCCCTGCTGCCGTAATCAATTCGCAAATCAATCAAGCCATCAAGGCTGGTCAACCTTTTGACGATCTCTTGACCAAGAGGGATCAGATGTCTGGCGACCCCAACTTCAATCGGTCCTCAGTTACGGGTGCTGCACTGCCAACTGAAACTCAATACACTAACGCAAGCAAGCCTGCCCAATCTGGGGGAGCTACTCCATATGTCCTTCCTTCGGCCGAAGAGTTAATGAAAGGACGGTTTACTGACACAGGTAGGAAAGACGAGAACAGCCAAGAGGTTTATACGCCAAACGAACCGCAGGACAACTTTAGGGCAGATGTATTCACCAACAGAGCTTTGGAGCAGGCTCTTGGGCATGGAATCTCGAATCTGTACCCGCAAGAGAATGCTCAACTTGGCATCCAGCTTGCCAACGCCGCACAAAACAGGGCGAAAGTGACGGGGGAGAAACCAGAAGATATTCTTGCTCGGTCGTTGAACATGGATAGCCAATCTCCGAACATCGAGAACCAGACTAAGTACCAGCTCGCCATGCAGGCGTTGAAGAACCCAGATCCCGCCGCAATGCTTGCCGCTGGAAGTTCGGTGATTACTCCGTTCTCAGGTGGTGGAGATAAATACCAAGAATCGCAAATTAAGAACGCTACCAAGAGCGTTAACGAATTGGATGCTACCGATAAGATTAGTCAGGCGTCTCAAAAAACCGCTCAACAGCTTTCCGCTGCAAAAGATAGAATGGAACTTCAAAGAGAAAAATTTGAAGCTTCTGCAGCTGGTAAAGAAGCCAACTCACTGGATAAGGAAGCTGAACAAATTAACTCCAGAATTGCTGCTCTTGAAGGCAAAGGAATCCAAACTGATTTTGATAAACAGCACCTAGCCACACTTCAATCGCAACACGATGCGAAAATCGCTCAAGCTTTGAAACTGAGGACAGATGGGATTAGTCCAGACGATGACTCAGTAACACCTCAGCCTTCGGTTGTAGCACCTCCCAAAGCCGGGGACATTGTTAGAGGATTTCAGTTCAAGGGAGGGAACCCAAAAGACAAAGCTAACTGGACTCCCGTAACTTAAAAAAACTATGTCCGACCTAATGCCTTGGGAACAGAATTATTCAGCTCCCCAAGCTGACAAACCAACGGACACTTCAGATCTTCCGTGGAACCAAAATTACGCAACCCCAGAGGGATCGGCTGATTCAAACAATCAATCGGAAACTCTTGCACCCTTAGCTACACCAACGGCAAATGATGATGGTGCTTTCTGGGCGGGAGCTAGGTCGGCAGCCCGAGCAATTTTACCGGGAATAGCTGGCACTGCCGCCGCTATACCTTCCGCTGCTCTTGGAGCTTTTGCCGGTCCAGTTGGAGCTGCGGCTGCAGGCGTAGGTGGTGCAGTCGCAGGGTCAACGCTTGCTGAAAAAATTCAAACAGGTCTTGCCGATCAAATTGCTCCTGATTCATTTCTTGGCTCCAAGCAAGCCGAAGAAGATCAAGCAAATCACCCAGTTGCTTCAACGCTGGGAGGTCTACTTGGATTTGGAAGGCCAAGCGTCAAGTCGGCCATGGGAGCTGGCGAGGCATTGCTTACAAAAGGCGGTCGGGAAAGTCTGGCTCTTGCCGCAAAAAATTCCGTTCCATTTACACAAGCAAGCAGAGACTTTGCAGAAGCCGCCGCCAAAAACCCAGCGGGGGTGGAGGCAAAGGCCGCAGAACGATTCAGCCATGTGGCTGGAGCTGCCGCTGGCGTTGGTGTTGGAACCGCTCAAGGAATCGCAGCTGGAGATAGCCCGTTGCAAGCCGCAGGAATGGGGGCACTTGGTCTTGGATTTGAGCCATGGGTCGGGCCGCACGTATTCACTGGTGCTGGAAATGGCCAAGGCTCCACCAAGAAAAGTAAGCTCGATGACCTGGCTAATCAGAAGGTTGATTCTCAACAGACCCCGCCCGCTGGAGACACAACGGGTACGGAGACAAATGTTGAAGAGAATGCCGACAATACCGATGTAGATAAGGAGAGTCTCGACAACATCAACGATTCGATCAATAAGGCAGATCCAGCCACCAAAGATCTGGCCAACAACTTGGCAGATAATTCATCCCCTCAAACAGCGGCAGCAGTAATCGCCGCTGGAACAACTTCTGCTTCCACACCAGCTTCAGAAACTACTACGGATAAAACATCTGTGGCTCCAGAAGTAAAAGCAGAGCCTGCCGCAACACTGCAACCCGGCATCACTTTCGTCCCAAATGCTGAAGGTCAGGTTGCATCAACCACGACCGAACCTGCTACAGCGGCAACCACAATTGCTTCAGAGCCAGCGACCGAGACTGCTACCCCAGCACCGAAGGTTCAAGTGGCTCAAGACCCAGTAGCCGTTGCCGAACAAGCTGGCAAAACCCCCATGGAGTTCTTGCAGGAGAAGCCAGTCCTTGCTCTTGCCGAAAACCGACCACTCATGCGCAGTGGCCTCAATGTTGATAAGAAAGAGAACGGCAAAACAATTTCCTCGTTGGCCAACATCCGTGACCACGCCATCCAGACAAACAATCCAGTGTTACTGGCTGCAGTGTATCACGAGATCACTGTACGGACGGCAAAGACTCCAAATTCCAACAATTCCAATTTTCAATTCGGGGTAATAAGAGCCTACGAGCAAATGACGGGTGAGAAGCCGCTCTTGCCTGCCGACTCACAGCTTAAAGTAAAAACAACGGAGAATGGCTTCCCCAGGGTAATGAAAGGAGGGCCAGGCTTTGACCTGTCGGCCTACCAGCGTTCCGTGGAGGCACCTGTTACTCCCGCCACAGAACAAACCCCAGCTCCAAAACCTGCCGCTGAAAAGACCCCCGAAGTAACTTTGCCCGAAGAGGAGTTAGAAAATACCGAGGTTCCAGAGGGTGCTTTCACCGACGAAGAACAACCTCCGACAGAAGAAATTACTACTGCCAAAACAGCGGTCTCTTACACAAACGAAGCCCAAAAATTAGCTGAAAAACAAGGGATCAATCTGGCAGACGTACAACCAAATGCCCAAGGCACGGTTACCAAGCGTGAAGTTGCAGCTCACATAAAAGCCAATCCCCCAGAGCCAACTCCTGTCTGGCACTACGAGACTCCAGAAGCAAAAAAGTTTTTTGAAAATTTTGACGATCTGCAAAAAAAATCGGAAGAGGCAAAGACCCCCGAAGAAAAACAACAATTTGATGATCAATTGTTATCGTTGAAATCGAAAGCTAGGCAAAACCCCGAGTTGTACACACGGTGGAACCTCAACAACCCTGCGGTCAGATCGTATGATCAAGCAGGCGTTGCAACAGGAATAGCAAAGCTGGGGGGAGCAACTTGGAAAAATACCAATAGCCAAGAGACGGGATCGATGAGGCTTCGTGAGGTCAATCTTGCAGACGGAAGCACGGCTTTTGTTGATTTGGACACGCTCCCCGAGGCAGTTGCAGATTCAATAGCTTACCCCGACCAAAGAAACCTTTCGGAAATCTCCCGTAGAACGGGGCATACCACAAAAACACTCAGGACTTGGGAATCCCAAGGTATGCCGGGGGATACCGAAGGAGCAATCAACTGGATTGAAAAACACCAAAGAGATAAAAAAATCGCTTCTCAATCCAAGGAGGGGAAAAAATCTGCTGCTTCCTTGGATGCTACTTTGGGGGATAGCACCGCTACAATCGGGGATACTTTTGTTGGAGAAAACCCTACAAAACTTTCTACAGAAAAAGAAACCTACAGCGATTCTATTGTTAATCGAGCGGTTGCTCACATGGCAAGAACCGACATTCCTTTGTCGGACAGGTTGGCAGTTGGGAGAAAATTACTGCAAGAAATTGATAACGGAACCAATAACGGGTTTACCGATGATCATTATAAAATAATCAGTTCGGCTTTGGATAAGCTACAAAACAACGCCTTTAAAGCTACGGAAAAACCAGCCGAGACTGAAAACAACGAAGATAAACTCAAACGACTGCAAGAGGGACACGATGCAGTAAGGGACACAATAGAACATCTTCGATCTAAAGGGGAAGATGTGACTCTTAAACAAGTACAAGATTTGGGGCAGCAAATGGTGGACGAGGGAATCCTTCCCCCCGGAGCAAAAAAAGTATTGGAAAAAAGAAACAAAGAAAGAGAACTCTCCCCAGAGGATTTGCTGGATGAGTTAGATTCGATCCATCAAAAATCTCAACGGGAACTTGATCGTACACCGCAAGAAAAGATGTCCCCCGAGGACTACGCCGATTATTTGGAAAAACTGCCTGAAGCGGAACGAGACGAGATTCCCACAAACGAAAATTCCGAAGGATACAATTTGTGGGAGGCTAGGAAGTTAATTTCCAAACAAAAACCCAACCAAACAAAATTTAAAAAAGTTTCCATGGATAACAGCATGGAACTGCACAACGAGTTTACCCACATCGCCAATGTAGATGGGGAACCTTATGGTTTAACAAACGAACTCGAAGACCCAGACGACGAAAATGCGTTTGTTTGGGGATTCCGTAGGATAGGTGATCTGAACTCAGATATGGTTGAGACTCCTTGGGGCAAAGGCAGTGAGGACGAAGTGGTGAAGATGATGCAGGAAGACCTTCAAGATCACTTGCAGGGGGAGAGTGAAATAGAAAATCAAAAAACTCCAGAATCTGTAGAGGAGCCAAGTAAAGAAAAAGAAGAAGAAGCTCCAAAAGAAGATTACCAAAAATCCAGTGACAAGGCCGATGAGTTGTTGAAAGAAGGTTATGATGCCGAGCAGCTCATGGATCGTTTTCATGTAAACGGAGAAGGTCGTGATCCGCTCCGTAAATTCCGCACTGGCACCGAGCACCTGGAGAACGAAGAGCCGCCAGCCGATCAAGTCACCCGTGGAGAACCGATCCAAACTATGCACGCTGGTGATCTTCTTGATCGTATCCAGCAAGATTTACGGGAGCGTGATAGCAAAGGCGGGATCAAAGATCGTGCCGCTCTTTCGTTTTTACGAACCATTGCCGATGTCTTTGCAAAGAACCGGGCAAGGCTAGAAGCCATACCCACCGATATTTTTCATGAACTCGAAGAGGGAACCGCTGGCGAGTACGACAAGCAGACCAAACGTATCTCACTCCCACAGGACTTCGACAGCGAGACGGCTCTTCACGAAATTTTCCACGCCCTTACCCAAGGAGGTGGGTTCCATTCCGCAGAGATCAAGAGACTCTTCTTGAAAATCCGCAATGAAGCAGTCAAGCGCGGTTTGACTTCCGAGGAGCAGTGGACTCGTGCGGCAAATCCCGATGTCCTAGACAAGACTGCCGACGACGAGTTTCACTATGCCTTTTCATCGCACGACGAAATGATTGCGGGTCTCTTGAATCCCGACATTCGAGAGGCGTTAAACGCCATTCCGTTGAGGGACGAGGTGACGGGCAAAATGTCCAACGCATGGGAGCAACTTAAACAAAAGTTCCTCCAGCTCCTTGGCTTCCGAGTCCAGTCTGGATCAGCCTTGGATCACTATTTGACCCATGTCATGGAGCTGGTCAAACCCAGTACCGGGTCGGGTAACAAAAATTATTATTCTGCTCAATCGAATAATACGCTTGACACAAAAGGGGGTAATAGTGTAGTATATGCGAATGATTATGTCAAAAAAGACCCTTACTTCGGATCACGGACCTCTATCATACGAGGATCGCAAGAAGGCGGACAAGGTGCGCTTGAGCAGACTCCACAAATCCAGCGAAGCGCACGAGAAGTCGCTGATCGAGGCTCAAAAGTCCGAGATGCGTTACTTGCAGTCCTTGCCGACGAGAAGCTGGTTGGAAGAGATCTTTCTAAACGCACTGAAGCGCAAGTTCGCCAAGTAAGTAACGCGCTATCGCGCTCTCTAATAGCCCCAGAAGAGGAACTCTCTCTTGGGAAGACTACAAACGAAAAGCGACTTGCGGAAGCAATACGCAAATTCCGAGAGGTTGTTCCTCTTGTTCCGTCAGAAGAGATAGATCGCCTCACCCAGTCCGAGGCAGACTCGGGACTGATGTTGGATCAAGTCCAAGAAATGTATGAAAATGGGGCTCTTAGCGACGATAAATATGCCAAAGTTTTAAATGAATTAGCTAGGCAAAACGGCATTAAACTTGGGAACGACCTTGATGCGGGAGCAGAGATGCTTCGTAAACACTTGGAGAACCACCAGTCTTCGGGAGCAAAATGGGTGCTGGAAGGGGAAGGAGCGGAGTCGAAGGCATATAAAGACGACCACGGCGTAGTCTATAAACTATCTCCCATAAGACAAGATGTATTGGGGATAGACTTGATAAACAAGGGGGCGCTAAATTTAACAGACCGTCAACCAAGTCTATTTGATAGGGATGGTAGAATTCCCCTTTTTGACCGATTGATTGCAGCTAATTCTATGCCCGGACATTCGCCTACGGAGATTGCTGGAATTACTACAGATGGGCGGATCATCCTTAAACAACCTTATTTAGGGAGAGAAGAATCTGAGACAACCAATCTAGTGCAAGCGGCAATAGATTCTGGATTGGAGATATTGCCAACGCAGAAAGAAGACCCTCGATTCGGAGGAGATGTAAATACAACGCCGATTATGTTTACGATAGGTGGAGAGCCGTGGCTCGCGTTGGACTACAACTCCCGAAACGCTCGATCTGTAGAAGGGAGATCAGTGCCTTTCGACTTGGTTTTCAAAAAACTTACCGCCAAGGAAATTGCGGCAAACAAAGACTTAAAGATTGCCGCTGATAAATTACAAAAAAACACCCTCAACTCAATTGCTCTTCGTTCAGTTAAATTCCGTAAAGCAACTACGGCTGGGGCAAATGACGCAGAACGTGAAATAGATCCCACTCGTCCAGCTCCTTTCTACAACTCTTCCACAAATGTGGAGACCACACAAAAAATGTCCGATTACATCAATAGTGTGGGTACGGATGCCGCATACGAAAATTTGGTGAAGTACGCCAAAGACCCGACTATGGCCAGGGCACATGGATACGAAGAGAACGAAGTTCGTAACGGGCTGAAACAGCTTCAAGGCCAATACCAGAACAAGTACACGGAATCTCTGAAAAACCCCTCCCCTACGGCAGAAGATCTTGTAAATAGGAGAACGGCAAAATCACGCAATGAAGAGCTTACTGATCTGAACAAAATCATGGGAAGTGCGGCAGGTAAAGCCACCCAAGAGGGAGCCAATGTGGATTCTGTCAACAAGGCACCACAGGATTGGGTGGACGAGTATTTGAAATCTACTCTGGGTGGAAAACTAAATGAACTCGGAGCAGGAAAGCTCAATATCCGTCAACTTGTTGATGGGATAAAAGCCATCAAACAATCGGCTGCGGAGATGACGATTGATGGTGCCACCAAGCTTCTTAGTAAATTTGGAATTGTTGAACCCGAGCGCTTGGCACAACTGAAAACAATTTTGGGAGATACCGACACTACCCGAGCAGATCTTAAATCTGTTTTGGCGGAGATGATCGGAGGAAACAACCCAGAAAAAGTCGAGGCGGCAACTCAGCAGCTGACTGCTTTGTACAATACGGCTTCGCAAAAACTCGCTAGGGTGCAACTTCCCAAGGAGGTATTTGCCTCTTATGCAGGCAACGGAACAAAAGGTTCGGCTTCTGTAAGTGATAAGCTAGGCAAATACATTGGACTTGGGAGATTCAATGAAGATCAGATTCACAAGACCCTGTTGGAAACAATCGGAATCACGGGATACGATGCGGATTTTGTGAAAGCGATCCGAGACGAAGCCGCCCGGATTCAAACTCTGCCCAAAAATTCTGCACCCTACAATGATGCCTTGGCGGATTTCCAAGGTGCACTGGGTAACGAAATTTTAAGTCAACAGTGGAAAGGATCGGGCGTACTTGGAAAAGTTAAAATTGGTCTTGTTAAGATTTTACCCGATTTGTTCCGCAGTGCTATTCTTACTGGACCTCAAACACTTCTTACCCACGGGTTTTCGGGAGGTCTTAATGTGCGACTCGAAGCGGGATTTGAAGCACTGGGTAGATACCAAGCGGCTTTGAATGAAGGTAGATCAGCGTCCGAAGCGGCTGGATACTTTAAAGACTACTTTGAATCTATGTTTGGCGGGGACAAAGGAGCTAGAGGTCGTCCTCTCGGAGGAGAGTTTTGGAGAGCCTTACGCACGGGTAAAGCCGCCGTAGGAACGAGCAAAGGAATCGGTCTTCGAGGTAGTGATGCCCTTGGGAGCAGCAATTTTGGTGGATCTGGAATCGGAGGCAAAGTTTTCCGATTTTACTCAAAGGCTATGGGAGTTCTTCCACGAACTCTTCTTGCATTCGACACTGTGAATGCGGGATCTGGAGAAGAACTTAACCAGAGATGGGCAACTCGGGCAGCTCTTTTAAATGCAGGTAGCAACGCCGAAGAAGTGGCTACCGAAATGAAACGCATTTTTGCTCCATCCACGGAGCAGTTGCAACCTGCCTACGACAAGTTGGCAGAAGAAGTCAGCAAAGGGTATTTCAACGGAGTGACTGGTTTTCAGAAAAAAGCTTTGTTGGCAGAACGATTGGAACAACTTCACAAATCAACACGTCCTTTGGAAGCCCTCAAACAAGCTGAGGCTGGAACAAAAGCCACAGAAGACTGGACAATGAAAGGAGAGCAGCATGGTCTTTGGGGTGCCCTTACAGGTGCAATTGGAAGTGCAAACAGAAAGACGGGCGTAACGGGTTTTGTGTTTCCGTTCACCCGTATTATCAGTGCTTTGATGAATACCTCGTTGAGCTATACTCCGCTGGGATTGTTGCGGGCGAACAATGCTTCCCTCTCCAACCTTTTCCTCCCAGAAAACTCAAAGTACGCATGGCCTAAGATGGTCAAGGGATCGCCAGAACAACTTGCTCTTACAAGTAAATCTATCCTTGGTTCTTCAATTGGCTTGGCCATCACGACAATGTTCCTAAAAGAACTTTCGGATGAAGAACAGACGGGAAAAAAGCCAGCGTTTATGTTCTATGGTGCCGGTCCGAAAGACCCCGCAAAACGAGGTGAATGGATGGCTGCGGGCGGGAGACCCAACACATTTGCGGTGGGTGATACTTATCTGCCGTATAAAGCTATACCCGGCATTAACCTTTTGGGAACAATGCTTGGGACACTTCACGACTATGTGACTTACGAAAATCCGCTCCCCAAAATGAAGGGCGGGCAGATGCCTACCGCAGAGGAGATCGCTAAACACAATAATTGGGTCTCTAGCGACAAGGCGTACCGCATTGCTACGGCGATTGCAATGAGCCCTCTTGAGCAACACTTCTTAAGTGGAGCCAAGAATTTGATCGACATCATGCACGACCCTCAGGGTGCATCGGCTCCAAGGGCAGTGGTTAACCAATTAGTCGGAACAGCCAGTCAATTCACTAACCCCACTGTGTTTCGCACTGTTCGCGCTTTGCTTGGAGGCATTAGGCAACCAGAAGGGAATTCCCCCACTCTCGATACATACAATTCGTTGGACGGAAAAGCCGCTCAATTCATTCCGTTCTACGCTGGGTTTAATACACCATCACTTAATGTGTTAGGAGACCCGATCCAAAAGAAACCTCTTGATGCCATTACAGATAGGTGGTTGTTTTCTTCAACTACTGCTCCAGACCCAATTATTTCGCCGTTAGTAAACAATGGGTTGTTTTTACCTGGACCGAAGAAGAATTCTCCAATCATGGTTAACAACCAAGGTAAACTTGCTACCTTGAATGATGCGGGCGACGATGCTTGGAGAGCCTACGTGGTGGCCAGAGGTAGTTTCTTAAAACAAGTGCTGTCTCCAAGCGTGGTACAGCAGCTAATCAACATGGATCGTATCCAAGCGCAATCTTATCTGGACGGCTCTGACATTGGTGGGGCGGCTTCTCACTATGCGAGAGATATGGTGGAAGCAATGATCCAAAGCGGTCAAATCAAAGTCAACGGCTAGAGGTGGGGATACACCGCATTTGTAAACGCCGTTCCAACTCTCGAAACGATGTACATACAAAGGGGGATGAACCCAGCCAAAAGGATAAATCCAACGGCGAGCAAAGGTGAAATAAGGAGCGAAAAGCCCATCCACTTTAAGTTTTGTTTGTCTTCTTTCTTCATAGGTTATGTTTAAGTTGATTTCTACTGATCTTATACCCCCAGGGGGATGGCGTTGGACTTGCAAGGTTCACAATATCACGCTGGAAGCTAAGTTTTTTAACGAGTTGCTGTTTAAAGTCAACGGGTACTTAAAAGCAAATGATATCTTCGTACCCGGTGACCATGTGACTTGGTTACTGAAGGAACTGCGGGAGCAGAACGGCTGGGAGTAGCCGATTAGTTGTCGATAGTAGAGACCCCGTGCTTCCAGTGGAGCGTCACAGTATCGGGTGAGCCATCGTCATGCTGGGTGATCGATGTCCCCACGCCATTCTTGGATGATACGGGGCATATACTCCCCGACTTCGTGACTCCATCCTTGGACGTACACTCCCAGTAGAGCCCATCCGAGTAGGCTGATTTGATCTGATCCGCTGGGAACGGATACACAGGTTCGTCTGCTTTGAGTTGCGTACCAAATAGTAGCAACGCAAGTGCGAGGTATAATTTCATTTTGTTTAAGGGTTGGTCTCGGTCTTTCCCGAGTGTCACGCAAACTCCCAGCCGCGTTAGCTGTGATTGTTTACTTCTTCTTGGCTGTTTTTGCCGAGTCTTTAAACGCTTTGGCGGTTGGAGAACCGGGAGACCCCACTTTCCGTGGAGTCCCTCCCCGTTTGTGAAGCGCGTTTATGTTGGCGTAAAGACCTTTTGGCTTACTTTTCACTCTCGTCGGTCGCTGGTCCTGTTTCTTCGGCCTCAGGGGTAACGGCAGGTGCGGGAAGAGCTTGTTGGGCGTAAGTACGAATCTGGAAATACCCTTGAGTGGGTTCTCCCTCGACCTCTTTGGCTTTTTTATACTCAATCCCAAATCCGATTACTCCAAAGTAACCGACCAAGTGATTCAGTTGGCGGGCAATCGTCTCGGCGGCAATGTAATGGGAGCCGTTATGAGGAACAAGATGCGTCTTCCAAGTAGGTGCTTCCGCACCGACCAAACTTCCCGCTTCGGCGGCTTCTTGCAAACTATTTTCAACTTGGAGCTGCACCGCTTTATCACGATTGTTTAAATCTTCGTGAGTAAGGGGTTTGGATTCGTACTCCGCATTCTCCTCGGATGGTGGAGCAAAGTCCACGGGTACAATGTTGGTCGGGGTTTCTACTTCTGGCGTTGGGGTGTCGGTGGTGTCGGTTGACATGGTGTTGGGTTGGTGTGTTTGGTTACTGACGAAAATCTGTGTGGTTAAAAGAAATGACGAGAATCAGCAGTCCGACTGCTATGGTAAGGAATAACGAGACACTCATTGTCTGGAGCGATTGGCCGAACGGCTCATCACACGAAGGTTGGAGCGGCTATTGTCGGAGGTGCGGTGGTTCTTGTGATCCACGTCCTTGCCGTCCCCTTTATGGACACGGCCAGCAGCCTCCATTTTCCGACGGGCGGCGTTGCGCTCAGCTCGGCGCTTTAGCTGGGTAGGGGTGCCTTGGTAGTCCCGGTATTCTTTGGCGTAGTTACGAGCAGTAGCCATCTGATTACTTCATTGACTTGTTGCCTTTGCACTTCCACTTGCGGCGGCTCAAGTTGTTGGGTGAGTTGGGGTCTTTCCTCCAATCCCCCTTGATGGCGTTTGATCGGGCACAATAAGCATCTCCTTTGGAGGTGCCTGGACGAATGCGATCCCCCCCATCCTTGGCTTTTCCCGCTTGCCCGTAGTGGATTGTTTTGGTGCGACCCGTAGTCGCATTCTTCACGACTTTGGTGAAACGTTTCTTAATCGTTGTCATCGGATTTTTTTGGTTTGTGGTGTGTGGTTTTGCAGTTGCAGGTATTGACGCTGCACTTGGAGTTTCTATCTATCTGGGCAAAAGTAATGTCAGGCATCACGACTACCTGTTCGCTATCGCCAACAATGTGGATGCGTCCTGCTGTCTTGGTTTCATAAACCCCGTGGCGATTTTGATCTTTCAAATCACGGGACAAGAAACCGAGCACTTCGTCCTCGTCGTCCCAATCACCAGACTCTCCAGCAAGAAAGGCTCCAACAAACCAACGGATCTCATCCATGTCGCAGCCGTGTTTCTCGAATGCTTCGTCGTTAAGAACCGTCGGAAGTTTAAGTTTTACAGACATAAGGGATGAGCCCCTTGTAGTGGTTGAATATACCATAGTCAAGAAATATCGGGCTCTGTGCGGGTGAAAGATGATAGTAGTGTTTTTCCACGGGTGGGGTGACGCTTGACTTTTGCAACCAGAAGGCGTTCCACCTCTTCGGCGAACTCGTCTAGAAAACAAGATCCCACTCTGGTAAATCGTCCGGGGTAATTGCGGTGGGCTACTTGAAGGGCAAACTCCTTTACTTGGGCTCTGTTAATAATGGTGCAGCTCCTGACACGTTTTTTAGTTGGTTCCATGGGTTGGGGTTGGTGGGTTTGGGTAGTTAAAATTGGGGTGCCGCTTTGTCGATTGGCGACTGGCTGCGGCGTACCAGCATAAGATTCCATCTGAAATAATTCCTAATCAGATAGAGTTTCACCGGGGCTCTGGACAACTTACCCTATTGGCTACTGAGACCCTGCTTTCGTTAGCAGTGCAGCAGTGTAAAATGGGATGGACGATTTTTTCTTTTTCTTAACCACTGGTGGGTTAGAGGCCAAGCGTTTTAGAAATTCGGTGCGATTAAAGTCTTTTTTCATGGCTTAAGATTAAAGGTAAAGGGACGCCCCCTCCCCGATTCCTCGGGGAGAGGTGCCTTTGAGTGACTAAGCGGCCTTTTCGGCTCCTGCTAACTCCATCTCCTCGATGAAAGCCAAGGCTTTTGCCTTTGCCTCCTCGGGATCTATGGCATCGAACATCTCCTCCTCGTGAACGGCCAAGTTCTCCTCGATGAACTCGAAGAGCAACTGACCTGCGTCAACTGGGGGCTGATGGTGAGAGGCAACCAAGTGCAACCTTGCACTAAGAGCACTAAGAGTTTCGGGGTCTAATAGACCGATCAACTCGCTGATACCAACTACTGGAGTTTCCATGGACTTAGTTCCTTTCGTTTCGGGGGTTTTACCAAAGCAGACCCCGGCACCGCTATTGCGGTGATCGCTACCACTCTGCCTTTAGTCAGAGGGGGCGAAGCTTTATTTCAAGGTCTGCAAATACTATAATGGAATGTCATGGTTGACACAACCATTATTTATAAATTGTCTTTCTATTGTGTGGTGTAGTTAACCAGTGATACATTCGCACGATTTTGTGAGCATACTTGGCGACCAAATAATTGAACTACGGGCTAAGGGAATGAGCTTCAAAGCCATTGCCAAAGAGATACCATGTTCATTAAGTACGGTTGCCTATTTTCTTAGCGACAACCAAAAAGAAAAAACGGCTAAAAGAAACCGAACTCGCCGCCAACGAATTCTTCAAGAACTGAAGGAGACTTTTGGTGGCGAATGTGCAGTCTGTGGGTACAAAACCTGCATCACTGCTCTCGAGTTTGATCACTTGGCTCCCAGCACCAAGACTGCCGAGGTTTCTGCTCTTCGTAACCATGCGGCCTCTGCAAAAGCCGAGGCTGAAAAATGTATTTTGCTATGTTGCCGTTGTCACCGGGAGCGACACGCTGGGTTGCTTGATATTGGTGCTTACCTGGAGCCGTCCGAATGAGCAAGAAAGCCGAGCCAAAATCAGATCGGGTGAAGACCAAGTTCTTACCAATTGATATTTACAACGACAAGATCACTCTTGTCTGGCCGCTCACTCCTGCAAAAGCCAAGGCTTGGTGCAAGAAATGGAAGATCGAACTCGATCCCATGGACGAGGGCGATGATGCCGTCACTTACCGCACCGAGAATGGCTCAGTGCTCATGCTCTCAAGTTGGGACACCGACATCCATCACCTGAGTCTCCTTGCTCACGAGTCCGTTCACATTGCCTCCGACATCCTCCGCCACAAGGGCGTCAAGGAGGAGGAAGGCACCGAGGAGGCGATGGCTTATCTGGTGGGGTTGATCATACGCAAACTGCTTAAAGCGTTGACTGGACTGAAGCAATAATTTGTCTGGGGGACAGTCAAAGATCGATGGTCGTACACGGGGAGAGTGCGACTAGTTATAGTAAACACGTTTGCAAAAGAATGTGTTACTTCATAAGTGTTTATAAATGCTGTCTTATGTTGATATTTGTTAACGAGTAACGTGTAGGTATTGACGAAAGTACCCTTATGCTTTTTCTCGCAAGGGTGAATTTCTTAAATAAAAAACAACTGGCTACTTCTTTGGGGAGGTCTCGTACTTATGTATCGGCCATGTGCCGAGCGGGGTTTATATTTCAGTACGGCGGATTGACTATCTTGGAGGAAGCTCTGGACTGGCTTAAATTAAATCCGGGGTTCCGTGTGGCGAATGTGTACAACGAGAAAATTAACCCCTCAAAAGAAAAACTCCCCGCCAGCATAGACTGACGAGGAGTGTCTTTTCCCCAAAAGACCCTTCCTTGAGCAAAATGTTCTTTGGGAACAATGGCTCGGGTTGGACGGGTATTTTATGCGTGGTTGATTAAACCATCAAGCATTAAGTGTCGTCTCGAAGTTGGACAATGAGTGTTCGATAAGCATGGGTGCATTGGCTTGGCACCACTCCGTTGCCGAGACATCTGAGTTCGTGAGTTCGGTTGTCATAGGTGTTGCACAGCTCGGCATAACCCAACCCACTGGCAGACCCATCAAAGCCTCCACAAACCTCGGATTCAACTTGGCAGTTATCTTCTCCTTCTGTTGAGCCGTCGAGTCCGACTTCAATGCTTTGTCTCTGGTCGGAATTCCCACAATCGAAGGATGATTGCTCAGTCCAGGTTGACCGAAGTTCGGTTGATTGCCGATCTTCCCCGCTTCCATTGCCGTCGGTGTCGGCCACGAGGCTTGCTTGTAGATCTCCACTGAGGTCGGGTCTACCTGCTCTCGCAAGTTCGCTGGCGAAGTTCGTCCCTTGCGGGTCGTCGTGGCTTGACGAAGTAACGCTTCGGGTGAACGGAGATCCATGTGATCCAGCGTATTCGGAGTCGCCCAAGCCGCCATCCTCGCTAGATCCCGACCCAAACATTTCTGGTTGCTTTGAGTCCCCGTCCTCACCCCCTCGATGTGGTCTGATGCTTGAGGGGTTGCCCAGTTGTTGGGCTCGTATTTCCCCTCGATGGTTGCCGCCAGACCCTTGCCGTAGCCCGGAGAGGTTGTCCCCGGTTCCTGAGCTCTGGGAGTCGGCCAGTTGTTGCCCACCTGAATGGCCTGCGACTTGAGTGGAAGATGAAGGTTCACCCCTTTCTCCGCTTGCGTTGCCGCACGCTTCTCCCACTGCTCCTTGGTCTCGGGTTGATTCCAGTCGAAGGCCGAGGGAGTCGCCCACTTGGCGTGAACGTGATCCCTCAACTTGTACTTCCCCGCCGTCCCCGGCCGCATCTCCATGATGCCCCCTTCCCCGTCCGACGAGCTTGGTGTTCTCCAATACTCTTGGGGGTTCCCAGTCGTGTTGTCTTTCGCCGGGTCTAGCAGGCCACCTGGAAGGTAGGCTTGTACTACCACATCCAGCGTGTCCATGGACACTTTGCCCCTGCGTATCCGACCACCTGAGTAGCCGCCCTTGTGATCCCGAGTCGATGCGGTCGGCCAAGATGAAGACTCTTTTGCGTTGGTGGGGAGCACCTCCTGACCCTGCTTCAGACGCCGAGAAAATTCCGAACGTCGTTTTGTAACCAAGCTCTTCCAAGTCGCTGATGACTGAGTTGAGTCCCATCGATACGTGCCCGTCCACATTTTCAAAGAAACATTGGTGGGGTCGCATAAGTTCAATTCCGTCTTTGATCCAAGGCCAGAGGTGTCTTGGGTCTGACTTGCCGAGGCGGTTGCCAGCGGCACTGAATGGCTGACAGGGATAGCCTCCACTGAGGATAGATACTCGGTCACGAAAGAGTTCCCAAGGGAAGGCTTTAAGGTCCGTGTGGATAGGGGCGACATCCAGTTGGCCTTCTTCAATGCGCTTGAGAAGGACCGAGATCGGGAAGGCTTCCCGTTCACAGTAAGCGATTGTTCGTAGAGCTGGCAGAGCTGCTCTGATTCCCAAGTCAATGCCTCCGTATCCAGAGCACAAGCTGACGTGTGTAATTGTTTCGGTAGTATCCACATTTGTATGGGGTTGGTAGGTTAGTGCGTGGTTGATGATACCTAGGAAATAAAAGCCGTTTCGTTCTCTACTAAAATTTCGAGAGCGTCCCCGGCAATGACGCAGAGGGGCTGGGACTTCCTAGCTCGGGTTGCCGTGGGCACATTGCACACGATATTTTTAACAAGGTGACAAGCACCTTTGAAGTGAACCGTCAGGATGTTGCACCCCTGTGATCGGGATGCGGGTTTGTTGTAGTGATACCAGAACTTCATTGTGGGTTGGGTTAATGTGTGGTTGATGATACCTGTTGACAAGTTGATTATTCTACTGACTGCGGTTTGGGTTGTTGCCCTCTTTTAAGATGATGCAGTCGCCCGCAACCTCTTCAACATGGAGGGAGTGAAAATACGCTTTGGTAGCATCTCCATCATCGTCAATGTAAGATACAAACCACGAACCATCGTGATCTTCGGCAAGGTGACCCTTGACCAGATGGTCGGCTAGGATGAGGCGTGCTTGTCCGCCTTTAGATTGGAGATCAATAAGTTTTTGGATCATAGGTGTTAGGGGTTAGCAGGTTGCTAGGAATTGGACTGCGGCTTTCATTCCTTTGGGAGTCGTGAGTATCTCGTTGAAACGAGTGGTCAGCATCTCGATGGAAGTGCCGTCGATGAAGTCAAACGGCTCTCGCAAATCTCCAAGGTGTCCTAGCTCGGCCTTGTAGAAAATGGGACTTCCTTTCTTTAGGAAAGTTCGGGCTTTTTTGAGGGTACTAAATTTGTACTCCGTATCGTTTACCCTCACCTCGTAGTCGGAGAGAGTGTCCCAAACTCGAACATAGTATTTAGGTTTCATGGTAGTTGGGTTGCCTTGGCGATGACTTCTTCAGATCGTTCAATAGCCGACTTGATCTGCCTGTAAGCTGAAGCGTCCTCGTAAGAGTCCATGTCTTCGGGGAGGCACTGAACCAACGACTGCAACGCCGCCAGCAATTCAGGGGCGGCGGCAATGAGTCGGGCGTTTGCTTTCCAGTCGCTCATTGTATTGTTTACTTCAGCAATAGTTCCATCGGTATAGATGACGGCGTCTTCTTTTCCAAAGGCTAGGTTCCAAGGGCCAGGTGTGTGCTGTGTGCTCATAGTCGTTTAATGGGTTGGTTAGTTAATCTCATGTAGGCTTCGAGACACTCGACAAACTGCTTGCCGTACTTGACCAAGAACTCCTTGGCTCGTGGATGAATCCAGTCGGCCTTCCACGGATCGTATTCGGGATCTACATCGTAAGGATTGAAGTCCTCATCAATGTTCTTCTCTCTGGCGTAACCAAGAGTCTCAAGTACCTCGAAGGCGCGTTTACCGAGCTCTAGGTCGCCAAGTAGGTCGATGGGAAACGGCTCCCACTGGGGATCGTTGAGTTTCTTGGTGGCCGTATCGTGTACCGCTCGGGCAAGTGATGGGTCGTCGTGTATCTTTTCTATGGTCATTTTATTTAGTGGTTGCGAGCAAACGCTTCTTTGCTTTTGTAATAAGAGTTTTTTTAACTTCTTCTTCGACTTCTTGAGGGTCGGGGGATGGGTGAACCAGCTCGGAGAGATAAATCAAGTAGAGATCGCCAAAACACTTGAGGTATTCGGATGCCACCGGGTGTACATATTTATATAAACTTCCGTACTTGCGGGTTCGTTGAACCCACCTCTCCTCGGCATACCCAAGTTTCGTAAACAAACTGTAGGCACGCTTGGCTTGATTGCTGTTTACCTTGAAGCACCTTTGAAATGGAACTAAAGGCAACTTTTTCTGAGCGGTGCTGTGGACTGCTTTTGAAAGCTTCGGCATCTTGTCGAGTAGCGTCTTCATCTTATTTGGTGGTTGCGAGCAGACGCTTCTTGGCCGCTCGGACTTGGGACTTCACTAAAGACTTTGTTGCCGCCTCGGGGGTAGTCCCCCACCCCGTGAAGCCGAAGGAGTTGACCACCGCATAGCCAGTCTCGGGAGGGTTGAAGCCGACCTTGGTTGTACGAGTTGCTCGGTTGACCCAGTAGAACTCCATGTCGCCACGATCCAGCTCGGGCTCACGCCTGCACTCCAAGGGAAAGAACTTGTGACCGAACAGCTCGGCTACCTTGCAGGCGGGTGAGTTGTGCCAGTCCTTGGGGACATTGGCCTCGTAGTCAACATTACTATTGCCCCATCCGCCGACATCACACTCCGCAGTAATGCGGTACGGCTTATCGGGGTTGCGGGTGACTCGACCATTTTTGTTGCAGGTCGTGTTGATGATTTTCTCGATACACTTCTTGGCCTGCTTGGCGATGCGATTGCTGAACCACTCACGACGATTCTTCAAAGGCTCGTTGATACGTTTGTGAATCTCGTCGTTCGGACCTGAAGCACAACTCAGCTCATATCTAAGCTTCGCATTGTTAACGAAGAACTCCTTGCGTTGAAGGGTCTCCCGAATGAGATCGGCGTGCTTGTTGACCATCTTGAACACCTCGTTGCCAAGCTCCATGCGGAGGGTCTCCATAACTTGGAGTGACTCGTCGATTTCATTGACACTGGATTGCCAACGGCGTTCGTAGTAATCACCATTATAGTGATCTTTAAGAACTGGTTTGGGTGGGTAAGAGAGCATAGTTTTGTTTAAGGTTGAATGGATTGGAGTCTGTTACTTCTTGGGAACAAGTCGGAGTGTGGCCTCTGCGACCATTCGCTTGTCCGTGTACTCTTTGGGAATCTGCAAGCCGACCGCATTGAGACCCGAGGCTTCTTCTTTCCACAGCTTGTCGGCACTTTTGTAGCTGTAGCTACCTGGCTCGTGCCTACGGAAAGATCGAACCAGCGAGTCAAGCACAGGCTTGGCAGACTTCCACACCAAGGGTTGGAGGGTTGCTAAATCGCTTGATGATAGGTTTTCGTCTTGCAGGCTATCGAGGCGAACGACCTTAGTGGGAACGATGCGAGGTTGAGAGATCTCCTTAACCCACCCCCCACTTGAGTCTCTCCCCCATCCAGAGACTTCTGGAACCTCGGTGGCGTACTTTAAGCAATTGGTCCCAGAGGGGCTGAGTGGAAGGCTGCCGTGTCGCAGTGCAAGAACGATGTTGAGTTGATCGTTACGCCGCATGAGCACACACAACTTGTCGCCAGCCCAGATGGTCTGGTCGTTAGCAATAAGAGTGTATGACCCGGTACGGAAACTTCTGGAATCTTCGGAGGTAAGGAGGCGGTCTCTCCACGCCACCCCAAGTTTTTGGGGTGACGAATAGCGTTTGAATTTGGAGTTCATAATTAAGGTAATGATAGGTTGATGGTTTAATTAACCGCCCACAGGAATGTGGACGGTATCGCCGAAGGGAGCGGTCAGCCGCTCGTTGTTGTAGACGCACCAGATGGTGGGGAATGGCCAAGCGACATCGGGGAAGCTGCCCTCAAGATCGGTCAGATAGATGACGACTCGTGGGTCGATGCCACGGCGGAGGATCTCCTCGCCGACGGGACGGAAGTCGGTTCCGCCACCGCCACGAAGAGTCAACTCGATGGGAGACTGATCGTGATACTCCTGCACATCGGTGATCGCCGCATCACACTGAATCACGCTGACCTTGGTAGGTTTGCACCTAGCGATGAGCGAGTTGATCTCGGACTGGAAAGAGCTGACAACCTCGGGGACTCCGTAGATAGAGCCAGAGGTATCGACTGCAATGACTACTTCGCCAAGGGTCTCGTCGTGAAGATCGGGGAGGACGATGTCGTCAGGTAGGAAACGGCGGTCAGGCTTGTTCCAGCTATAGTCGTTGGCGCTGGTCTGGTCGATGAACCGCTCCAAGATCTGTTGCCAAGGAACCTTGGGGTTGACGAGATCTTGAACCAATGCCTCGACACAACCGGGCACGCTACCCTGCATCTTGGCAGAGGTAGCAGCTTGGACTAAACGACGCTCCCACTCCTTCTCCATCTCGTCGGCGGTAAACTCGTCGGTCGCCGCTTGTGACTCGAACTCGCCCCAGCCGCCTTCGGATTGGGTGCGGGGGGCGTTGGGGTCGGGCTTACCCTTGCCACCCTTGGAGGTGGGGTCGGGTTGACCATTGCCGCCGTTGCCGTCGCCATCCTCGGTGTCGTCACCCTCGCCACCCTCTGGCTCGTCGGGTTCGTCTTGAGGCTCGGGCGGTGGCTGTGGCTTGCGGATGTCGGCAAGGATCTGCTCGCACGACATATCGTCGTACTTGTGATCCAAGCAACCGCCGTCGGGCAGGGGCAACGCCAAGGCACCAGCTTCCTTGTTGTAGTTATCGAGGAAGTTGTTGATGGCGTAGTCGCCAGCAATGTTGCCGTCCTTGTCTCGGGGCAAGCGAGTCAAGTGACCAAGGGCAGGGTGCATGACCTCATGCACTAGCAAACCAGCAACTTGTGCCTCGGATAGCGAGTTGATGAAGTCGGGATTGTAACGGATGACCACACCATTGGTGCAGGCAGTCGGTACGCTCGGGTCTTCGATCCGTGGCATCTGCAACAGGAGCGTTGCAAAGAACGGATGGTCGAGAACGATCTGGGTGGTAGCGGAGGCTACTTTATCTGAGGCGATGGACATAAGGTTTAAGGGTTGAGTTGGTTGAGGGTTAGGAGGCGTGACCGAAGACCTCGGGGTTGTCCGTGATCCAAGTGGTGAACGCTGGGGTCGCACTGAGGCTGGACTTGGAAGTGACTGCCGTCTTGACAGCGAACACCTCGAACTCCTTGGCCATGCGGCTGACATAGGTGACGAAGGCTCCCATCATCTTGGGGGTAACCTTCTTGGAGAGACCCGCACAGGTGGCGTAGATCGTGGAAGGATCGGTCGGCACCTCGGCGGTGTCGGGCGACAGGAGCACGGCATCGAGATTCGGGAGCTTCTCGTAGATACCGAGGAAGCCGAGGAACTCGGTGGATGCGGCCTGACCGAGAGTGCCGTCCAGCAACAGGTGACGGACGGTGCGGTCGGAGCAGGTCTCCACAATCTTGGACGCCTTGTCCCAAGTGCGGGGTGAGGCAAAGTTGCTGACGCCGTCCCACTTGGCACCATTGAAGGTGGTCAAGAGATCGGGGCGGAAGCGGATGAAGGCGATGACGATAGGGTCAACGCCGTTCTTCTGTGCCCACTTAGTCCAGCTCTCAAGGTCAAGCTTGATGCGGATGTTGACGATGCGGTTGACCACAGCCGACGAGAGCTTCTCGATGTTGACTCGATCCTCTGCACGATTGCCGAGCAGACAGACGAAGGCGTCATCGGGCAACTTGTGGTCGCCGACCCGGTTGTCGTTGAGGAGCTGCAACGCCACATTCTGGACAGAACGAGTGGCGCAGTTGAACTCTTCCAAGGCGATGACTGGCGTGGCGGTCTTCGGCCAGAAGGCTGGCTTACTGAACCGCATGGTCTTCTCACCTGCCTCGTCGGTGTGGAGATACGGGAAGCCCTGCACATCCTGCGGTGCGTAGTAGGCGAGTCGTGCATCGACGAACTCGGCACCGATGGAGTTGGCGTACTCGGCGACGACGGCGGACTTGCCGACGCCAGGCTGACCTTGGATGAAGGGTCGGAGACCTGCGGCGTGGCAGGACTTGAGGACACCCTTGAGTTGGGTTGGGGTTGCTTCGATGGTTTGCATAATTTGTTTAAGGTTGAACTGACTTGGTGTTGGTTGATGTTGAACTGACTTGATTGTTGCGTGGTTGATGAAACCTACCAGCCGAGCTTGGCGAGGATGTCCTCACCAGAGGTCTCGGCTAGAGCCTTCTCTATAAGGAAATCTTCACGATCCGCAGGGTCGGAGATGTGTGCCAATGCGGCATCGGCCACCGCATCGATCTGCTCATCGGTCGGCTCTGTGATTGTTCTTTCATCAAGAAGAGTCATGGCTGCCTTCTGCATGGCGATACCTTCGGGAGAGCAGTTTTGAGCCTGAGCCTCCATCTCTGCGAATATCTCGCTTGCGGTTAGTTTCCTATTGCTATCGGGTGCAGGTGGCGGGATCTCCCCACCCAAGTGCTCGATGATCCGGGCACAATCGCCAGCGGCAATGCCACGGAACGGGGTGCCCTCTTCACGAGCCGCATCGGGATTGATACGCAGGTGATTGTTGATCTCGGTGACGGCGGCGTCGATCACATCGTCCTCCAAGACATTCAATCCCTTGGCTCGCTCGGCGGCTTCCCACACATTGGTGAACAGCGTGTCTCGGAAGGTCGTGTTGGGATTCTGCAAGGAGGCCGACATCTTGATGAGCGGTTGGAGCAAGACCTCCTTGATGTAGGGGACCATCGAGGCGATCTGATCGTTGAAGGTCTCGTTGACATCGTTCATCACGGCGGCAGCGATGTCGCCGAAGACCCCGAGCATATTGCCGTTCGGCGTGCCCACTTGGGCGGTGCGAACCTCAGCGGCGAACTTGCTGATAACTTGATCGACGGGGGGCAAGTCGTCGTCGTTGTACATCGTGCCCAACCGAACCTGTGCTTCGGCTCGGGCAATGTTGTACTCGTTGGCGACCTCCTTGAGCAGAAGGTCACGCTTGGCCAGCTCGATCTTCACCTCTCGGGTCATGTCGATGTACTTGGAGGCGGGAATGAAGTAGGTGCCGTCACCCCATGGTGCTCCGTACTTACGGGGAATTGTATAGATGTAAGCATCTAACTTACGGATTCTTTTGATGGTGTCGGCGTTGAGGATCTTCTTGTAGACCGCCGCCGAATCCTTATCGGTGATGCCAGCGTCGGCTCTTGCCTTGGCACTGGCTTCCTTGTCGATCTTCTGGGTGCCGAAGCGTCGCAGTGTGATCGTGTAGAGTACGCCACCCGAGCAGACCCGGTTGGCTAGTTCGTCGTTAGTTAGCAGTGGGGTCATTGTAATAGTTGGTTGGAAGTTTAGGCGAACATCGAGAACAAGGGCTGAAGCACCTTGCGGAAGAGGCTGAACCTACGGGTAGGTGCAGGTGTGTTGAGCTGTTCGAGACGCTCGGCTCTCTTACGAGCATTGTATGCCCGGTTATACTCACGCTTCTTGAGCCTCGCCTTGTAGCGTTTGTAATACTCACGGGAGTACTCACGCTTCTTGCCTCTCTCTTTGCGAGCCAAGTAATTCTCACGGCACTTGGCCAGGTGCCTCTCTTTGTTACGAGCGTAGTAATCAGCGGAGTATTTACGCTGCTTGGCTTTGCGTTCTTCTTCAGTCATCGGGGGCTTTCTTGACGCTTTCATCGTGTTTTTTGGTTTAGTTTGGGTGGGTATGGTTGGGGTTGTAGGTAGCATTGGCTGAACGAGTTGGTGATTTGGTGGTAGGGACTCCATGTACTTGATGGCGTTGAGGCGGATGGCCTCCAGCCGATCCAAGGTCTCCGTGGGAATGGGAACAAGTTGGGTCTGCATGATAGGCGTGTAATTTTTACTCCTCGGTTTGCAGAAGATCTCCGAAGTATTCTCGGATCGCTTCGGGTGCGGCATCGACATCGCCATAGCACTCATCCTCATGAGTGCCGTCAGGGTTGGCAGTCAGCTTGCCAATGAATCCGCCACCCTCGTCTAGGTAGTAAAGAACCAGTGTTGCCTTTACCAGTGTTGCAAGCTTCACGATGCAGGGGATCGGTGGAGCCCATGCAGTATAAAACTTGAATTGATCGGTAGGATTTTCTGGGTCTAGGTCAGGATCGTAGGTGTTCCACTTGGTGCCCCAGTTCTCAACACGCCAGTCATACCAGTTGGGTTTATCCCGTGGTGATTCCGTGCCTTCCAGTTCGGGAGGCATCGGGATAATCTTGTTGAGATCGAGCGTCCACTGACGCCCAGAATCGCTATTGTTGGAGCCCATGTAAGGCTCAATGAGTTTGATCACATCGTCGTGACCTGGAGCTTCTAGGATGTTGGTTGTATGGTTAGGCATGGTTGGGTTGGGTTTGGTTTGGTTGAACTTGTTGCACATTATCCCGACGCTCTTTGCGAAGTTGCTCGGTCATATGATCACGACACACTTCAAGGAGCAGATCGGCATCGGTGAAAGCATCCAAGCAGTCCCGATTTAGGCAGGTTCGGATCGCTTCCTTGAGCCAGAACGAGGTGGTCGGACTATTGAGAAGCTGTTGAGCAGTCGGTCGATTGGCCGCTTCGTAGTAAGTGTTGCGGTGCTCGTCGTTGATAAAGACCATAGGATTAGTTGTTTAAGAGTTACGAATGGTTCGGCTCATAATTTTGGTAATTGATCCCAAGGGATCTCGCAGGCAGGGCAGAACGGAGCGTATAGACCGCAGCGTTCACCGAACTCTTCGGTCAGCTTCTCTAGTTGTGTGGACATCGGGTTTATTTAAGGTGGTGGTTGATTAAACCAAGGGGTGAAAGTAAATCGCTAGGAAGAAACCAACCAGCGAGGTGATGATGAAGAAGAGCAGACCGCACAGGAACCAGAGCGTCTGGATCTCAAGCTGCTCTCTCTTTATCTTACGGCGTGTCGGTTCAAGCAACCGATCAAGTTGTTGTGTGGTCATTTGGAGGTGTTGAAAAGGTTGATCCATTTGCTGACAAAGGATTTGGGTTTTCTTGGGGGCAGGCTTTTAAGAAGGCGTTTGACTTCCCCTATTTCAATGCGTTCCATATCCAACTGCTTAAAGACAATGGAATGGTTAAACTTGGAGGCTATTTCACTGACTGCTTCACCACCCGCTTTCTTCAAAAGGTTCAATAAATTTCCGATAGCGTTTTCTCGTTTTTGGAACAAGCGATGGATTGCCCGGTGAAACTCCGAGTAGCTTGTGAGTTTCAAAAACCCACAGCCCCGATACGACATGATGGTATATTCATCGTGCAGTTCGCAGATCTCTTGGTCGATGGATCGGATAAGCCGAGAGAATTTGTTTGGGACAGACTCCAAGGACGACCGACGCCCCCTGCAAGAATGAAGTAAAAGAGTTGTCTGGACGAAGTTGTCTCCGAGATATTCGAGATCCGCCTGAGTGACAACCAATGAAGGTTTCTTAAAGGAATTCATAGTTTTTGTTTAAGGTGTCCAACTTGTTGCATGGTTGATGCAACCACTGCAAGTTTTTATTTTGTTAAATTTTTACCTTTACGCTTTCTCTGCTCAAGCGTGGTGAAACGGCTTGGGCCGCCGTAGAACCCAACAAGCAATTCGAGGCTAGGAAACTCCTCGCCCCAGAGCTCGTTGCCTCCGTAGTAGCCGTAGCACAGGCACCAATTCTCACGACCCTGCATACCCCCATGGCGATATTGGCCATTTCGGATGTGGGGACGAGGTGGCCTTAAACTTTGTAGAGGCCGGGTGCTATACTTCTTATACACTTTAACGCCCAGCCGAATGCAGGCATCGATCTGTTCAAAGGTCATACACTGAAGCACCGGGCAAGGATCGGTTTGCTACTGGAAGGCATGAGCAACCGCTTCTTGTAGCCGTTGCCCACATTCAAGCTCTTGTAGTAAAGCAAGGCTTGGGGAAGGTTGCCCTTGAATCCCCACTTGGTTCGGTAAGAGCCTCGCCCTTTACCTAACTGAACCAAGAAGTCGGTCTCACTTGAAAAACCGATCAGCTTGCCGTCAAGGATTGCCGTGTGGAGTGTTACTTTTTCATTCATGCAGGTACCAGGTTGAGGTTGCGGTGGACTCGGATCTCGCCCTTGTCGGGCATCGGCACTGGGAAACCCGCACGCCAGTAGTAGGCTTTGCCGCCCATCACCGACACCGAGATCCCATACTTCTCACCGATTGCACGGAGGCGATCCCTCGTGGTCGGGGTGTTGTGACCGCACAGATCGAAGTAGAGATCGCCAGTCTCGTGATCCAGCCGTGCTATCGTGTTGCCGTGCAACACTGCTCTCGTGCTAAAGAAGTCACTGACAATTCTCGTGTTGGTTCGCTTGTGGAAGTTAAACCCCGACCTAAGATGGAAGATAGTAGCAACTACCGAGCTAATGTTTCTACTCATTGGTTGGTGAGGTGGGTGTAGAGTTGGTGGAGGGTGTCCAAGGCACAATTCAGTGCCAAGGCGATGAGAAGGATCTCAAGAGCTTCGAGGAACTTGTTCATCGGTTAATGAAAAGGAAGTCAGTGTTGCAGTGTGCCAGTGCCGCATCGGCCAGCTCCACTTGGCGAACTAGGGACTCGATGGTCTCCGCTTGTTCAGTCTCAACCTGAGCATTTGCTTTCTGACCGGGCACCCAGTGGATGAACTCAGTCTCTACAGGATCAATGTATGATGGCATGGTGTTGGTGGGTTGGGTTGTTGTGGTTACTAACAGACTGACAGAAAGAAAGAGGTGTCCTGCTAGACTCCCCGTGCACAAAAATGGCTTGGTTTAATCAACCTAGCGGTCGTTCAAAGAATGCTCAAAGTAAAACTCGGCGAAGTCCTCAACGAATTGGATGGAGCCCGAGAACGAATCGACCGGGATTGCATACCTGGCAGGTTGGTCTGGTCGTTCTTGCCGAACATACTTGGAGGGTGCCGTCGGTGCCGTTGAACGATCAACCTTGTTGCGTTCAAAGTGGAGGTAATTGTTTCTTCTCTTCATCTTATGGGTTGGTTGTTGGGTTACTGACTGAACAGACAAAAAAAGATCCAAGCACAGAAGCAAAACACCCACACCGCACCGAACACCTTAAACCACATGGGCTCGGGTTCCTGTAATACCGACCGCATCCCATTCCAGTAATAACGGCGTGGGCTCTCTTTAGGGTATGGTTGTCGCATGATGATGATAGGGTTGTTTAATTTAATGGTTGATTAAACCGAGTTGAACTGATACACGGAGGCACTTAATTAAATATGCCTCCTCCACTAAATGTCCCTTGGGACAAGATACAGACCGCAGTTGAAAATGGGACTCCACTCGTCGAGGTAGCCCGGTTGTTTGGTATCAATGTAGCCGCTGTTCGCCAGCGTAGCGTCAGAGGAAAATGGTTAACACCGACGAGACAAGCAAATCTACTTAAAGCCGCAACAAGTCAGCAGTGTGCCAGTGTTGCAGTGAATGAGTCTCTTTCGGAGCAGATTAAAGAGAGCAAAGCCCTCGAAAACCTAGCGAAGACAACGACAAGGACTTCGGATCTCGAAGAATTGTCAAAAGAGTATCGGGTAAAGGCTGCACACAAGCTCTTTCGCTTGATCGAGTCTACAATTATCACCCCTCCGAAGAACTGGAAGGACTTTGACATTGCCGACAAGATGATGCGTCGAACCTTGGGACTGGATGATGGCACGACAAAGAACAATACCATCGTGAGCCTTCAACTTGTAAATGATCGCCTAGCAGTCACCGCCCAAAATGACATTTTGGAGGGGGAATTTGTGGAGGATTCGTGTAGAGAATCCGGGCGTCAGAGTACAGGGGTAGGTTGTATACCTTCCACTACTACGGACGACCCAACTTTTGACGAGCTTCTGCAATCAGGCGGAGACGATTCTGCTCTACCCAGGCTGGACGAGCCAGCTCTGCTTCCACAATCCTAGCCTGCATGGCGAGCCTCACTTCCTTAGGTGAAGGCAAAGGCTTGTATTTTGGCAACTTAGGCATACGAAGGGGCTTCCTATAATCCCAGTCAAAGTCAAAGTAAGAGTCTTTCTTGTGGACTTGGCAGTCCCGAACCCCCGAGAAGTTAGATTGAATGCAGTGTTTTTTCATGGTTTTTTTGTAGGTGTTAAACTGACTGCAACCCCTACCCCATAAGAGGTAGAGGCTGAGTGTCAATCTGACAGAGTTAGGACTTACTTGAGATACTCAAGAGCCTGTTCGAGAGAGCAACCGATTTTGTCTGCAAGGTTCTTGGCCGCAGTGTTGAGAACCTCTTCGGAGGAAGTGGTTTTCTTGACTGGCTCATCCTTGAGCTTCTCGAACCGAAGGCAACCCGTGTTTTTGAGTTCCTGAGCTTGGACTGGAATGAATCCCTTGTGACGCATTCCCTCCATGAACACTTGAGTCTCAGCCCATGCCAAGCTCATCGAGCCTTTGCGAATCTCACGAATGGCAGAAGAGAGCTTGTTTCCCTTCAGCCCAGCATCCTTGAGCCTGCTCTTGAGTTCAAGAGGGGTCTCAGCACAAGCAAAGAGATATTGCGATCCCCGAACCTTGCCAGTAGTCGTCGAAACGATATCACGAATAGCGGTAGGCTGAGCCATGTTTGCGAGTGTATTTTCCATAGTTTTCTTATCTATTTTGTGTGCCAGCCCTCTTTCAGATTTCCCATTAAACATCATAGTTGCCTAGTGTTAGATTGAAAGCTGGCTACAAAACAGAAGTGGGGATCTTTTCGCTGAACGACGGACGCATGGCGTAGTCTTTTTGTGTTCAGCTTGCATGGCAAGCAAACGAAAAGATCCCCTTCTGGTAATAATCACGACGACTTTCTTTAATGTCGCCTTTTCCTTCTACAAGTCACCTCTCTCCGAGACTACCTTGCAGACTACTCCCATTTTTCAGGCATGGGGGCGGGAATCCTGTATTACGATTCCGCCGTCAGACAGCTTTGCTAGAGCCACCGCCTATTAGAATTTTCAAACATCCTCGTCAGATTCGGAGTGATCCGCTGACAAGTAAGCCACAAAACTACCCAGCACGGTGGGATCTTCTCCACGTCATGCCAGGGCGTGGCGGGGTGGAGGGGGTGGGGGGCATCTGACCAACGACCATCGTATACCGGGGGTCTGTAAAAATTTTTGGGCAAAAAGCCTGTCTGCCGCCTCTAGGAGGTCGAAATGCTCGTTTTAGCGGAATATGGTGGCAAAATACTGAAAACGAAGCCACAGATGCTCCTAGGAACGCAGCGAGGGGATATGGGCAATTACCGACACCCCAAAGACAACGGCGCTAATGTATCCCAATGGTGCCATGTCCAAGTTTAGGAAGTTTAGGGAGTTTACAAATGCTTGACACTTTTTGATAAGTGCATAGGATTTGTATTGCAGTCTCATGTTCCAAGGCTGGGCGAGAAGGACTCCAAATCCATCTGGGTTGGTTCGATTCCAACAGGCTGTGCCATATTTCGTGGGGATCTTCGGTGAACCACTGCTCTGATTGAGTCTGAAAAGACTCGGTTGGACGCTTATAATCGGAGGAGGCACATTGAGGGGGTCTGTGTAGGGGAGCAATCCTAGTTTACTAGTTAGGCGGAAACCGAACGACTAGCGACCTGAACCTCCTCCGACCTTTTTAACTGAATATGGAAACTGATACAACAGAGTAACTTGTTAATAAAACGGCTGCATATTTTTAACACTATGACGAAAAAGCATACACTATTTCTGACAAAATTTATTATTCAAAAGTATTATAAACGATTTATTACCAATTGGTAGTACACATTCAATAGTATTTAATGGTTCGGATTCAATAAGAATAAGTCAGCAATACCAAACACTACACCAATTTGTGCACGCTACAAAGAAGCATTGTAGTGAGCACGCTACATACTTTGCATTTGTGTAGCAGATCGTAGACATCTCTCAAATGTTCATGATCGTACACACCTGATTGCTCACCGCATTATACCCGATATGGTACAATATGCCTGATTACTTGCCGCATTATACCCGATTGGGATCACCCAACTACTAATTGTAAATTAATTAGTACATAAACATAAATAACACTGCAACACTGCGACCCGGTAGGGGGCAGTAGGGGTACTTTTTGCCATTCTACAGAGTAAACCTAAAAAATCGTAGGGGTAAACCCATTTGAAATTTTACTCCTACTACTATGCGGAGCTAGTGTTTATGCGGGTCGGAGGAGCAAAGTAGGGGTAGTAGGGGTATTTTTTTAAATTCTATTTTATAGTAGTATATGTATATGGTGCTCCACACTGCCATGTATATATATAGGGAGGATTTAAAAATAGCCCTACTGCCCCTTACCCCTACTATCGCTACCTAATACACTGCATTTGAAGCACTTGCAAAGTGTAGGTGTAAACCCCGTAGTAGGGGTAAAATCGCTAACCTAGCCTGTAATTCATGTTATAGGTAGAAATACTGCAAGAATCAGTGTTGCAGTGTAACATGGATATAATCTCCAAACCCAAGGCAGGGTTCGAGGGGTTCGAGTCATCCGCCAGCCCAAACGGGGGGTTTACTCCCCCTCGTTCCAAGGATCGAAGATATATCGGGTCACTCCCATCGACTTGTAGGGAGGCTCTGTTAGATGTGAAGAGAGCTTTTGTTCGATCACTTTTTTAAGCATTTTCCCGATGTGTACTGCCCCACCGAGTTGCTGGATAGTGCGACCCTGGCCTGCTGCCTCCAGAAGTTCCACTAGCCCGGTGGCCGAAAGCTTTAGCTTTTCGCCCTTTTTGGTGGTGGAACGCTGGGAGACCATGGCAGTTGCGATGACCTCAGCCAAGATAGACTCTCTCTGTTCGCTATTGGCTTCGGCTACTAGCTCTGCGTGGTGGAAGCTCTTAATCTCGAAACGGGGGTTGGCGTGATCGATGACATCTGGGTGGACTTGGTAGTCGGTAAGGAATTTTAAGAAGAATGGTAACTCATTGAGCACACGCTGCTCGTTCTCCGTGTTGGTCTTGAAGAAGTGTGGCTTGTAGGTCTTGCTCATGCGGAAGAGCATCAACTTGTCCTTGATCGTGCCGTCGAGGAACGGGAGGATCTTCAGAGACTCTGGATCGACATTGCAGGTGAGTATAACTCTGCCTTTGAAAGGGAGTTCGGTCGGGTTGACGAACTTGGGGTGATACAGGACTGTGGGGTTTGCCGCCATGGCCTTGAGAGACCCCGCCAAAACCTGCTTGGTTTTATAGTCGCCCTCGGAGATCGCATCATCGCATCTCCAGATGGCACACTCGGCCGCCTGTGAGTTGAACTTGGTCTTCTGGAGGAGAATGTCGTCAGCGGCGATAGATCCACCCATCATGGCTCCAAAGAGGCACTTGCTACTGAATGTTTTTCCCAGGTGTGCCTCCCCGGCAATGATGAGACACTGACCTTGTTGCGGGTTACCTAGGAGACTGGATACATAGAGCCTTTTCGCCCAGCCGAGTAGAAACTCGTGGGCTGGTATCCCGTCCTGCTGTCCGTCGAACCCGTTCATGAAATAGTCGTAGATCCATGGAAAGTCCTTTGGGTCTCCTGAGTCCGCTGGCTGCATTACCTTCTTTGTAGAGGTGTTTAGATAGCGTTTGCCCTCGTAGTAGACCACTTCGTCTTCAACAAAAAGCATGGGAACGGCTGCGGCCACTCGTCGGTTGTTCTCGATGTATACCAATACCTTGTTAACCTCAGAGTTGTTCTGACCCCTGCGGATCTTGTCCGAGCACCCTGCTTCACGAAGGTGGCGCTTTACGGTCTCTGTCTGGTGGTCGCTCCACTCTGGGGAGGCATAGTTCGTCCAGAAAGCACGTCCATCCGTATAGTACATCTCAGCGGCTCGTCCGACCTTCTGGGTCTCGTATTCGTCCACAAACTTGGCACCGAGAACGGCTCTCCATGGCATGAAGTTCGATGCGGCTCTATCCGAGTAACAAATCATCCCGTTGGTTGCCACTGCACAGCCGTCACGGGAGATACCATCATTGATCCAAAAGAGTGGACCGCGCCTGCCCTCCTCGAAGCTTCCTACCCAGCGGCCGGGAAACTGACGCTCCACCTCTTCGGCGATCTTGTCCATGGGGATCTCGGGATCTGTTCCAGAATCAATCTTTGCCGAGAGACCTCCCTCCATCATGCACTGGGCAAGCAAGGTATCGGGCACAGGGGTTGCCCCTTGTACGGCGTGCATACCGAAGCCCAGCTCGAAGTATTGGGTATCTTTGAAAGATGATTTATCGAATCCCGGCAATGCTTCTGAGATCTTGAGCTTCTTGTTTAGCTCTTTGACGAATCCTTCTGCCACGAACGGGTTGGTAACTAGCACTGGGTTCTCAAATACCCAGATGGCTCGGCACTTCCCTGGAGTAAAGGTTTCGATGATCCAACTTGGCAGGTGACCCGTGCTTGTGGGTAGAGCTTGTAGCTCTTTCATGGCGTTTATTGAGTCGTAATCCGCAATGATTCCGTGCAGGTATTTCGGAGGATTTCCGCTATTTATTCGGGCTGTTGGATTGTACCCTTCCCAGACGGAGATGAAATGCCCTTGGGTGGTAACCTGAGCACATTCGGTTCGGAAGTCCTCCTTGCTCATCGCCAAAGGGCGAAGCTTCTGAATGGCACTGAGGGTCACGTCATCGGAGATAGTGGTAGTGTGACTGACGATATTTGGGAGAACAAAAAGTTTCATTTTGTGCAAGGTTTTGTGAATTATTTTTTATAGACTTTGGAAATTGATCCCTCTGCTGCGAGGGGAAGGTCACTCGCCCAAGTGGGGGCGGTGGACATGATCTCAGTGATCTGATTGAGCCGTTCTTGAGCCGATTCCTCTGGAACCAGACATACGACTTCATCGTGAACCCGCATAATGATGGGGATTCCTGCGGCCTCGATTCTCAAGCAGCAGTCCATAAAGACATCTCTTGCGCACGCTTGGACAAGGTTCTCACAAATTACGCCTCCCCAAAATCCGAGACGCATGAGCTTTCCTTGGCGAGGTATCTCTGCTGTCAGACCCCCATGGTCAACCGATACACGGCGATAGGTCATCTTTCTTCCCGAAGGAAGTTGAACGTGGGCGTCGTTGTCTACTGGGTCGAGAGCCGTAGCCCGTAAGTTCTCCTCCAGATTCTTCCAAAGCTTTGTGATCTTTGGGTTCTTGGATCGGTAGAGTTTTGTTAATCGGTTTGCCTCAACCAGTGGCACTCCTGCTACTGAAGAGAACTTCTTGTGGCCCATGCCATACCCCAAACCGAGTGCAAGTTGTTTGATTGAGTGGCGAGCCGGGGTTCCCTTGAAAGGCCCCTTCCCATCATAGAGTCCCCAAGCCAAAGCCTGTGCCTCGTACAGATCGGGAACCTCTCGGATGTACTGGAGCATCTTCGTATCCCCAGCTAAGTAGTGAAGGCACCTCGGTTCGATCTGACTGAGATCGACGATGGCAAAAGTATATCCCTTTGGAGCCTTGATCTTTGCTCTGATGTCCACTCCACTCACCTCCCCTTTCGGTAGGTTCTGTAAGTTGATTCCTGCCTCACCAGAATCACGGAGAGTATGAGCTCCTCCGTATTTCAAACCATAGGTCATCCATCCATCTCCCCTCTCCCGTGTTTTCATGGAGGTCAAAGTGGATAAATGTTTTGCGGCCTTACGATAGTCTCGGACGGCTTGAATCCATGGGTATTTGGGTGCGTACTCCTCAAAAAAGATATCTGCCTCTGGATCGTTCTGGGCAAAGGAATGGGGAGCCTGGATGCCGACCCGACTGCACTCGTTACGCAGAGCTATTGGGGAGAGCAGCGGAAAAGTTACTTTCCAAGGGATTGCCTGTTCGTATTTCCAGATAGAGTGTTTTAGCTTCTCGATGTCGGCGTCTATCCCTGATATATCCAATGGAACCCCTCTCAGAGCCATTGTTCGGGTCATTTCACTGATTTTTCGCTCTTTTTCGGGCCATTTGTGGCCGTGTTCTGTAAATAATTTTAAGCAGTAAATAGCATCGTCGATGGCGTATTTTTCGACTTCAGAGCGAAATTCTGGGGTCATAGACTCCCACCTCTGCCCTTTCATGTTGTTTCGGGTCTCTTTGGACAGCTCCACACCCAGCAGATGGAAAGAACTCTCCTTGAGTGACCTCGGTACGGATAAAAATGCTGCGAGATCCGCAGTGTCGTGCCATGCGGCTATTAC
>Ga0007818_1000064_pt1 | contig 34904 bp, 52 predicted proteins | sample CryBogCBE08Jun09_FD_71221 | JGI IMG/M metagenome (GOLD analysis project Ga0007818, IMG submission 71221) | Freshwater microbial communities from Crystal Bog, Wisconsin, USA - CBE08Jun09 | ecosystem: Environmental > Aquatic > Freshwater > Lake | place: Crystal Bog, Wisconsin, USA | collected...
CATACTTAGTGCCCTTTAACTGGCCCTTACCTACCACGCCACCAGTCCAGTTACCCGGGTCACTTCGTAAATTGGTATAACCTGCTTCATGTCCAATCAGCCGCTCGAATGCCTGTTCGAAGGTAATCGTGTTATCAGGAAGTGATGCAAAGCCTAAAACGGTTGGTTCTGGATTAAGCTCGGGCTGAGCCTTCTTGCGACCAATGATGGTGGCCAGTAAAACAAGGATGATAGATACAATGCTTTGATAGGTCGCTGGCAGCACATTTGCATTAGATACTTCCTGCAGAACCAATTGTAAGCAGGATAAAAAAAGCGCCATATAGGCGCCATATTTTACTGAGTCAAATTTCCAGACACTTTCGTTTATTAATTTCATGGTTGATTCTCGTTTAATAGGTTAATTTTTTCTGTTGGTCAATTTGATTCCGCATTGCAGCCAGATCTGTATCCATGCGGATCTGTTTAGATTCAGCGATTGCCATTTTTTGATTCAATAGCGCATTATCTTTTTCAAGCGATCTATTGCCTTGAAAGACATACCCACCAAAAGCAACAAGAGCAGCAAGAGCGGTACCTCCAAGCCCTTTTGCAAAGGTAAGGCCGCCCTTGGCCTGGTTCATATCTGCCTGCAGCAAATCAATATCACGTCGGTTTGCTACTGCTTGTGACCGATAATATTCATCGCGTTCTGACAATCGAATCACGTTGTTATTCAGCTCGCCCATTTCTTGCCGGAGTTGATCGAGCTTTTTCTCGACTCTTACTCCATAAGTCTCACTATCAGGCATATACCCTCCTAATTTTTGGCAATAAAAAACCCGCCGAGGCGGGTTATGGTTTTTAAAACAATTTATAAATGGTATTTTTGTCTCAATACCGCGAATATTCGAATGCTTTTACGCGAGAACATAAAATGCTAAAGAAGATCTTATTTACAGCCCTCATTTTTAATTCACTTTCGGTTTATGCTGCAAATTATGTAGCTAACTCAGATATCACCGACCAAGTAAATTCTGAAATTAAAAAAGCAAAGCCAGGTAAAACTATAAAAATACCCGCAGGGAACTTTAAAGTTAATGCTTTAAAGTCCATCAATCTTAAAAGCAATATCTCTCTCGAGCTCTCTCCAAAAACTACATTAAACGTGATACCAAATAAACTCGGTAACTATCAGGTATTTAATATAAATAATGTCCAGAATGTAAGAATTACTGGAGGAACGCTTATTGGTGATAAATATACCCGCCTCGGAAATTCTGGAGAATGGGGCATGGGAATTGCAATAGACTGAACAATAACCATCCACTCCTCACCCAAATAAAGATTTTGAATTAAAACATAAAAAATTAAAGCAAATATAAAATTCTGTGCGAAATTGACTCCTACTCTCTTGCTGCAAAGAATATAGGCTAGCGAAAAAAAGCCTATATGAGCAATTAATAATGGAACGCGAAGGAATGCGAAAGCAGGTATGCTTATGATTAAAATTATAAAAATAGAGGTCAGTATAAATGCACTTATCCCAAATAGCCTTCTTAAGTCAATAGTCATTTTCTTAAAGTATAGATTAGGTGCGAAATATGGTACACAAAAAAACATCTTTGCTCTATGACTTGATATATTAATTAAACAGGCTTTGCCCTGATAAGGGCAAAGCCTTTCTGCTGTAAACAAGTTACTTTGCGACTTTTTGCTTAACAAAAATCGTGGCACTTATTAGTGCTTGCGGGCAGGTCAAAACAACTTGCAACTCCTGACCAACAGAAGGATTGATCTGTAATGATGCTGTAATTTGCACAGCATCTGTAGTATCTGAAATCCCTTGCCCTGTGGATCGGCTAGCAAATATTTTATGAATTGAATATCGACTAGGTACGCGGGTTGATGCTTTATATACATTCGCTAATGCCTTAACGATATATGTTGATGTTTGACCAGACACATCGCAACGGCCCACGATATCTAGTTCAACTATACCGCTTGCGCTTGCATCAAAGTTGCCCCAGATTGTAAAGGCAGCTGGCGAACTCGCTGCAATTGCACCTGTTTCAATCTGAAACTCACGCTCAAATGATCCGCGCTCACTACTTTTTGGCTGGTGCCAAAAATCTCTGGAGACAACACGAACCCCATTAGGAGCCGGGTTATTCACTGAGAATCCAAGTCCTAGATACAAAGCGCCTGCAACCGGCATTTCAGGAAAGGCTGCAAGTACGTTATCAGCATAACCGATACCGCGGTCACGCATAACGTATCGACCACGCCACTCCTTGGGCGACTGCTTCATGATTACTTTATCCTCAGTAAATCCATTACCAAAGAATCTGTTTTCATAACCATCATTGTAAACATGAAGCGTAACATCTTCTGCAAAGCTATGCGAAACTGTATTTAACTGGTTCGATCCGGAAAAAATAATCGCAGTGCTTACTGTTAAATCTGCTGGCACCCAACTAGGGAAAGGGAAAGGGTTTGTGCTGCTTGGCATTGATTCAGCATGCCACGCTACAAGATTATTAGAGTCACCACAACTATCCCAAAAGCCAACATGAGAACGTGCGGACCGGATTCGAGTGAATACATTTCGATTATTATTGGAATCACCACGACCTTGAGTCACCTTCCACCAGTATGATGCACGCAAATCTGTATCAATCTGACACCGTGAAAAATGAATGTCACTGAAGTTACAGTAATGATTTCCACCAGTAGCCAGCATTAAAATACCAGTACCACAACGGTCGATCGACAATCCCACAAAATTTGACTTATGCACTGCACTTAGATTGCTGGTTGCTGTAAATGCTCTGGCATAATCCTGCCCTAGGTATATGCCAACTGCACTATCTGCAATCGTCATATATTTAATATTGGTGTATGGAGAATGAACAGAAAAACATGCTTCTGTTAAATTTGCTTCATCAGACTCTTGGGTTGTGGAGACTCCATCCGTAGTCATTATTCTTGTAGCTGGTCGAATATCATTACGCTTAAAACATGATTTAACCCCGTCACCATAAACCCGGACACCTGTACCGGCACTACCAACATTGTAGGGCGTTGTATTTTGTGGCAGCTTCACCAAGTCGCTAAGAACATACGTTCCTTTAGGTGTATAAATATTTTGTGCGTTAAGAACCGCATGCTGTGTAGCAAACCAGTCAATTGATTGGCTAAGTGACTTAACGAATGGGAATTTAGTTTGTATTTCAGCTAAGTTTGCAAACTTTCCACTGTCCACCCACTCTTGCAGGGTGTGTAGCGTGCCATCGCCAATCGCGCCAAAATCTTTGATCGAAACCTGTTCTGTGATCTTGTCATACAAAACACGATTGATCGAGATTGATAAAGGATCAAAATGAAAAGCTAGATTTTCATTTAAAAATTTTTGACTGCCTTTTGATGTCTGGATAAGAGCGTCAGTCCACCCATTCGCACCGGCTCCAGCCGCGGCAGCTATGTCAATAGTTTGCTGGAATTCAGCCAGTTTTTCACTACCTGTGTTCTCAAAGTCTTCTAATGCAGCCGCTTTTTCATTCTGAAAATCACTTATATTTTTCTGAAAGTCAGTATTGAACTGATCAAGCTTTTCGATAATTGGCCCTAAATCAAGAATGTTGGATACATTGTTTTTGTCTTCAATTAGAACGCCATCTCGACTAAATACCTGAAAGCGATATGTGCCATCTAGAAAAATATCTGCTTTACCTGTTTCATCCAAAACTACTGGATTTGTATTAGGCGTGCTCATGAAAGCATCGGTATATGTGGTCTTTGGTGTAAGACTATTCCCCTCATATGAGAAAACTTTACCCCCAATCAGCGGCTTTCCGCACTTGTCAGTAAAAGTTGCGCGCAGACCGTACAGCGGATTTGCTAATGCCATTTATTTTCTCCAATAAAAAACCCGCACAAAGGCGGGCCAGTAGGTCATTAAGTTTTAAAATTTTTTTCTAGCGGAATACAACAACCCCGGCATATAGCGGATCGTAATTTCCTGTGGTGTTGTCGCCCCCATACGATGCAGAGAGTTCAAAACCTGTCTTTGTCTGAGCAACCATATTTAATGAAGCTGCATCACTACGTGCAGTGGTCGATGGAGTTATAAGATAGTCTGCATCTGGCATTGCTTTTTCAAAAACAACTTCATATCGCCCTACCCCAATTCGAGTTACAGACTTGATGTTTCCAGAAGCTCGGATAGCACCGGTCAGGCCGTTGAAATTAACCCATGCTCGAGCAGCATAAATTGGAGCTTCACCACTTCCTAGATCGGATTTAGCCAGCTTTTCTGTTGCCAGCTTTTTCCCCATTTTTGCGGTTAATGCTTCTGCTTCGCTGTCACTGGTTAATGTATTGTTTAGTTTGACCGCTCCTTTGGTGGCTAAAGTAGCATCGGGGAGCTGTGTCGCATCTATTAGAGATTCTTCACTCAATCCCGGTAAACCACCCGGCTGATCTTTTTGACCATCAATTACACTGGTCGTTACAATCTCAAGAGTCTCTTTAACATTTTTCAGCTCATCTAAACCGTCTTTAATATCGTCTTCGAACTCATTAAGCTCGGTTAGCGTGACATAGCGTGAGATCTTGTTTGTATCAACGATAAGCACACCGTCTTTATTAAAGACTTGGACTCGATAAGCACCATCGTCAGCATAGATTTTTGCCCGGCCTGCCTGATCCAGAATAACCGGATTTGTATTGGGTGCTTTGCCGTCGGGATCAGCATAGGTAATCTTTGGGGTAGTGGTATTTGCTTCATAAGTAAACACCTTGCCACCTGCCAATGGTTTGCCATTGCGATCTTCGAACTGGCATACTACGTTTGTAAGAAGTGGGTACATTGTGACCTCACAATAAAAAACCGCCATTGGCGGTTGTGCGATTTAGTGAATTAAATAATAAGAAGTCAGGAGGATTCTATGTATCAGATTTTTGGAAGCATCTTAGGTATTCTACTTTCAGCCCTTGCAATTGCAGTTTTTGCTTATATTGTTATTTTTATGTTTAACAATATTGGTGGCATCTTTGCTGTTATTGCTGGAATTGCATTCCTTTATCTGGCATGGAAGGGCCTTGCTTATCTAATGAGATCCGGATTTAACGTATATGCTAATCGAGAACAGCATATAAGAGCATTTAGCCAGATGGATAAGGGCTCAAAGATATGCTTGATCTCAATTGCATTTTTCTTGCTTGCAGCGGCTATTGCTGGTCTTTTAAGTTAGCACCACCAAGCAAGCCCGCCTTCATCAAACGATCAACTATTGACTGCTCAGCTTGAGTTACAGGTTGTTGAGCTGCATTACCCGCAAGACTTGGGCGCATTGCTTTGTTCACTGCAGTACTATCAATAATGTCCTTAACAGGTGCCAACACCATACGAACCCCCGGCTTGTTGATCACTCCACCCAAGAAATTCATCAATGCTGCAGATGTATTTGAGTTGTTCACATAAGAGTGTGGCGGTTGAGTCACTAGATAGTGGCCTGCTCTGCCAATATCTTTAATGTGTCGCAATTCATCAGGACTAAACATTGTCGATAATCTTCGATCACCTATCGAATCCAGTGCTCGCTTCATACCAGCAGGACTAAATTGACCACTTTGATTTACGGCTTTATTGGAAATAAATTGCAGAACCTGTTGCTTAATATCAGCCACGGCTTGTGGGTTGATATTTCGCAGAGTTGAAACGGTCTGGTCCAACTCGTTTACATTACCATTCAAAATATGCTTGCTGAATAACTTGTCTGGCTCAACACCTTTCAAAGCATCCTGAATTAAAGGCATTTTTTCAATCTGCTGAGCATTGAATTGATGGGCTTGTCGAGCGAACTGATAGGCCTGTGCTGCGTCATTGCCAGAATTCAGTAATCCAGACATAGCTTCACGCTGTCTGTCGACAATTGATTCGCGAACAATACCTAACGCTCTGGTTGCGCTTGTGGGTTGTCCCATTTGCAAAGATGACTTGTAATGATCATTCAGTATCTTGATTAGCTCTTCACTTTTCTTGAGTGTGAAAAGTTCAGGGTTTTGACCAATTTGGGTTACTTTCTTTGCCACATCTGGCGGCAACGATGACATTAGGGCGGCATCATCAAGCTTGGTAAACACATCATTTGCAAGACCTGCACCATTAATCACAACATCATTACCCGGTGCATTTCGTGCCGCGTTATAAGCAGCACCAATATATGCCTTATTTTGTGATTGTTGGTCTAGTAAAGCATCCGCTGCATTCTTCACCGCCCCATACTGATCTGTAGCTCGACCACCTGTTTTTAAAATAGCTTCATCAAGAAGGTTAGCAATCTGCGAATTGTCACTTATAAACTTCTCGCGCAACTGATCGCCTGCACCACTAATTTTGGCAAGTTCAGCCTCTTTTTGCCAGAGTTTTGCATCGCCAGTAATTTGAGCTTGAGTGCCTTTAATACCTAATCGATCTAGCACGGCTTTACGCGCAACAGCTTCAGGATTTAAGTTTTTACCAGATCGTAATGCCTTTTGAGCATCTTGGCGCAGTCCGTTTGCAACCTCGTCAGATAAATCACCTAAACGCATGCCTTGGGATTTAAGCGCATCATCCAGCTTGTCATCGATACTTGCTAAAATTTGTGTCTGAATGCGCGGGTCAAATGATTTGGCTTTTTGTGCAAGCTTGGCAATTCCTTCACCGGCTTTTTGGCCTATTCCAGCGCCAATTGCACCGCCAGTCGCGCCAGCAACCATACTTTTTACACGCTCAGCATTATTCTCATGAATGCCTGTTGCACCTATCAAGCCACCTAATGCTGCATTACGAGCCAAAAACTCCCGACCTGCAGCAGAGCTTAATGCAGTACCAGCCTTAAGTGTACCGCCTGTAGCTGCCAAAGGTGTTGTAAGAGCAATATTGGTTCCAAGTCGCACAACATCCATGCCCTGTTTATTGCCTTCACGAACTGTATTGTGAGCATCATTTGCTTCTTTAAGGCCCTTTGTTACGCGCTCATAAGAATTGGTATCAAGATTGGTGCCAGCTACTGCATTAACACCAGCACTGACCTTATCGCCAAGCCATGAGAAGCCCTGTACTACAGGCGCGCCGATGTCAGCCATCCCCAACAAGCCAGATTCCCAGAATTGTGTCGGACCCTGTTTTTTAAGTTGCTCTCGATAAACCTTTTGTTGAGCCTCTTTTGATAAATCAGGTGGTGTGTAGTTTGCTTGCTTTTGCGCGCGAAAGAGCTGGTGCAGATCATTCACTGAGCCCATTTTCCCGCCAGATGCAGTTTTCCGAGCTTGTGGCATAGGTGCTGTATCCCTTAAATGTGGCGGTATATCAGATGCAAATCCGGGTCGAAGTTGTCGCCCTGTGAAGTTGGCTTGCATGGCTCTCGGTTGATTGGAACTCATAAGCTGATGAAGGTCATTCATCGTAGCCTTGGTAGGCTGGGAGTTTCCTAAAAATCGATTAACGTCATTCCATGAGCGTTTATTTTGCGCATATGGTGAGCTTGGTAGAGAGGCCCATTCTTTACCAAGCTTCTGTATAGCGGCTTGATAATTGCCATTTAACACATCATTTAAGGCCCCACGCTCCGCAATAAGTGCAACAGCACCTAAGTCTTGATTCCGTGGTGAGAAATCGTTTAATTTGTATCGTTTCGCTAGACTATTCCATGTTCCATTTAGAAATTGATAGCGCCCCGCTGCGGTAGTCACATTTGTTTTGCCATCAGTCTGACGGAACTGTTTTTTAATATTTGGATGTTGGCTTAAGTTGTTAATTCGCTCATTGCCAAAAAGTGTGTTGTATCCATGTTTTACATCCTCGGTTGTGGCAATTAAGTCAAGCATCTTGCGCACATTTGGGACTTGTACTGCTTGTTCAATCTGTTGACGTGTTGCCATATTTTCACCTATCGAATTGTTCCACCCGAACTACGAACTGCTTCAGTAATCTCTTGTACCGTTCGGCCTGACTGCTGTGCGTATTCACGAATCATTGCTTGTGTGTAAATTTTCCCGGTGACTGGTGCACCTTGAGATTGAGTATTTAAAGAAATGCTGCCGCCACGCGTTGCATAATTCATGGCCTGTTTTTTTGCATTTTGAGCTACAGTGTTCATTTGTTGCGAAAGACTGGCTAAGCGCCGAGCCATTTCTTGCTGACTAATACCTGGCTTGAGATTTTCCACCGCTGCTGCAATTTTCTCACCTTCGGCGTTGGATAACGCGCCCATGCCCTGCATAGCTTTAACTGTTGGCAAGAATACTTGCGCTTTAAGGTTTTCAAGCTGAGATTGAAATTCATAAGCATCTGTACCCGGGACCATGCCAGATAAACTGGTTAGTCCTGTGCCCATGCCAATGCCCGGATGATTAATTAAATCAGCTGCGGTTTTAGAAGCTCGCGCAGCTTGTCGCGCCCCATCTGCCGCCGCAAGCGCATTATTAACCCGCTCAATTTTTTGCTCCGGTTTTTCGCCCTTTACTGCCTGACTTTCAAGTTTTTGTTTCATTAATTGGAAGTCTTGGTCTGAGTAAAAGTGAGCATCCTTCTGCTGGAAATCGGCCCAGAACTGATCTTTATTTTGATCAAGCGCATCGTACTTATATTGAGTGTCTACACCCAGCTGATCATATTTATATTCACGATCCGCATCTGCAATTGACTGGTTAATGTCCTGCCCACGCATTGCGGTTTCATTATCCAGCCGATTGTCTGCTGAGGTGTACATCAAGCTTGCTGGGTCTTTGGCATTTGCAAATACAAGGCCGCTGGCGAATTGTTTTAATGCTGCTGGATCGGTACCTAAAATATCAATTTGTTTGCTGTATTGATCATAAAGCTCAGGGGTAACCCCACCTGCCTTATATGCATTATTTAAGGCAAGTTTTACCGCCATTGGATCGCCGGTTTGAGCACCTATCATCAGCGCCCGGTCAGCATTGGCCATGAGTTTTCCAGAGTTATCCAGATTGTAGCCGCCAGCTTGGGCGTTATTTTTTGATGCTTCACTTGAGATTTTAGATATTTCAGCTTCTGTTTTTAGTTGATCGTAAAGCTGTTTTTGCTTGGCTTGTTCGTCAGCTCTGATCTGTGCGTTTAGTTCCCGGCTAAACATTGAGTTATTTGCATAAGCTTTACGTTCTTCCGGATTTTCGATTTGCATCATTTTTCCGGCTTGACGACCTGAAAGAAGTTGCCTTAAAGCCAGTCCAAACTCTAAACCCTTCTGCGCCCCACCCAAAAGATCTGGCTGTTGCTGGCCCATCAAAATAATTTCTGGATTAAGCATAGTTACCTCACTAAATCATTACACCGCCAGCAACTCCGGCAAGTTGCATTAACGAGTTGAATGTATTGGCTTGACGATTTCCAGCAGCAACTACTCCAGCAGCCTGAGCATTAGCCCCCGCCATGGTGTTATTAGCAATTGCCTGACCGGTTTGCAAACCTGCATTACCTGTTTGTGCGGCTGCGTTCTGCCCCACCCCAACAAGGTTGGCCAAGCGGTTATATTGATTGGTCTGGTCAGCATTGAAGCGGTTATAGGCATTTTGAAATTCTTGTGAAGCCGCCTCTTGACCGTAATTCATTAATGCTTTTTGCGTGGCACCGCTCAACAATCCACCCTGAGCTGCTGCGCCGGACTGAATCGCATTTTGTCCCTGCTGTAGCCGGAACTGATAAGAAGGGTCATTGTAAATATCTTGCCCTGTGTACGACTGCATGAATTGACCATCTTGACCCATACCACCCATTAGCTGTTTAAGCGCATCTGCACCGGCTTGACTGTACGGGCTTAAGTCTTGACGAGTCTGGTCGTACATATCCTTTTGTATTTGCGATGCTTCTTTTGTAGACTGGTATTGAATATTAGCGGCATTTTTTGCGGCTTTTGCCTGCTGATTTGATCCTGTGATTGCCCCGAGAACCTTAGTCATATCACATCCTCTTCATAAATATTGTTTCAGACCTTTTAAAGCCTTTTCTTTCCCATACAGCCCCTCGATAGCACACATCTAGTGTCACTAAGGCCCATGTATAGCAGCCAAGCTTTCTAATGTATTCTTCGCTGCACTGAATAAGAAAATTTGAGTGTTTTCGATGTTCAGGTGCCACATAGATTGCATCGGTACATGCTTGCCATTTGCCTTTGAAGCGCGCCAGCGGATTCATTGTGATCCAGTGAAAGCCAATCGGAATGCCATTCTCACGCATGACCAGACAATGAAACTGCCCTGATGCCTCAGACTGCTCATACAGCTCAAAATCAAAATCTAGATCAAGGCCTAACGCATCTTTTTCATCAAGATTATGAACAGCAATACAAAGCGGCATGATCTGATCAATACAGTCAATCCAGTGTTCGCGCTCAACCGTTACTTTGCTCATTGGTACTCTCCAATTCATTTAAACGGTTTATTGCCTTAGCCACTTCATCAAAAAAAAGCCGCCACGTAGGCGACATTTGATTATTAATAAACATGGGCTCATTAAATGGGGGGATGAGTTGTTTTTCAGCCATTATCTGACCCTCGCTTTAGCACCAAGAAGCACAAGCCGACCTGCATCTGTCATGCGCAATCGAAATACGCGCTTAAAGGATTGTCCAAGCCGACGGAATAAAATTCGTTTGGTAAACTCTCCGACACCACCTAGATCAATCTGACGTGTGGATGACCATGTGCGACCCCCATCATCAGACCAGTCCAGCATAATTTGCGGCTTGGTGTTATCAATTTGACCCGCCTGGACACTTAACTCCAGCTCATCAAAGATAATTCGCTGTGTGTGCGGATTAATGACTGGGGTAATCCGCTCTCGCATAATGAGCGCACCATCGTCTGTATTGCTTTCTGTGCTCATTGCATAGATGCGTCCATCTACCCTGTCACCTACGAGCTGCATGCCATTAAAAAAACAGTATGAGAGCGCACGATGGTGCTCATGCTTGTAAGTTTCGAGATTGAAGTAACTGCGCTCATGCCACATCTGAGTAGCCAAGTCGTAGCACAGTGTTTTGCGCTCAGATGGAAATGAAATTAAATAAAATGCATGTCCATTTTCCTGATATGCAAAACCGTATGCATTGGAAATCTGGTCATAGCTGGCAATTTCAGCTTCTATCGCATGATTGGAAATTCGCTGCACCTGATAGCCTTGTGTCATCACAATCTGACCCTGACCATGTTCTGACTGAGAGAGCCAAACCAGACTAGGCCCCATGGTGCTGATTGAGTTTTTTGCAATACAGCCGATAGGTAATAATGCGCCAGACATGCGCTGAAATGGCTGTTCGCTAGAGCCTGTAGGCGCCCAAATTTCTGTAGTCTTTTCGCCAATCAACCACAGGTTGCCATTATTCACAATCGAGCGAACCAGATTATCTGACTTGCTTTCAGCTGTAGCATAAGATAATGCTGTGGTGTCAGTATTAAGCAGCCCTGACCATTGGAACCGGCCAGTATTGGGTACCGTCCAAATAAATCGTGAGTCCAGAAAAGCGACATCAGATGCGCCAAAAAATTCTGGCCCACTCATTGTGCTTAAAGTGTTAGTCCTGAGATTAAAGCTATAAGCCTTATTGCTGACAATCATGACTTGAATCGAGTTATCAGCAAAATAAACCGTATTTACTCCAGCGACTTCGCCAATTTCTTCAATCTGATCACTTTTGCTAATTGAATAAAGCTTTTGACCTGCAACCACAAGTAAGCGGTCTGTTAGAGCATACATGCCTCGTACACGGCCTGATAATTCGTATTTTTTCTTTAGTCCAGGAGTCGGTAAAAGCGCCGACACTTGCGGAGCATTTCCACTTTCAACCACTTGCGGATAAAGGTTTAATGTTCGCTGACAGTCAATTGACCAGTCTTTTAAGTGATAGGACTGCCCAACGATAGGAATATCAATTATGGCCATGTCTGGGTCACTCCTACTGGCAAACTGTTTTTCACATAAAGTGGAGTGATATTACTGCGCTTTAAAAACTCAATCGCATTTGCCTGATTCTTCAAAAGCAGTCCAGACGGCTCAACACCAAACATCGGTGCTATCTCAAGAGCCAGCGTTAGCTTTAGAGCACGTTCATAATGGGGAGGCAGGTGCAATTCATCATGTGGGCACAAGTCATAAGGAAGAGTGAAAACCTTAATCTTCAACTCTTTTGCATGATCTTTGACATGAAATCGCCAGCTTGGACTGTCCACTTCATACCAGACGCGGACATAGCATGGATTACTGCTGCTATTTGTATCTCGCACCAGTGTGATTTCTTCATCATCTAACCAGGCACGCTCAGAGATATGTGAGATTTCTGCGGTCAAATCTGGCCGCTGTAAAACCTCGCCACAGCAAGTTAATTCGCACTGGCAACAATCCCCTTCTATTTTGCCAATGAGGTAGGTATTTGCGCCTTTACTCAACGGCAAGGTTAAAATAGTGGCTTTATGCACATATAAGCGGTCTGTCGCCCATTGATGCAAAAGATCCTGAAGTGAGCTAAGAGCGTCAGCAATCTCGTCGCCTTGAGCTGTTTCACCAGCTGCAAGCACACCAAGCTGCTTTAACGCTGCTTCTACAATTTTGCTGACGTTCATAGTTATTCAACCTTTTCGTAAGTCGCTTCAAATATGTCTGGCTTGCATGGATAGACTTCACCCTGAACGCCTTTAATAATGTAGTCACCCGGCATGGCTTTCATCACACCCTCTAATGTGTTGATAAGAATTACCCCGCCCGGCTCACGCCCAACATCTGCATTATCAACCCATATTGGGAACTCATTTTCATCACTATTTTGCCATGCTTCAATCACAACAGGTTTTTTACGATACTGAGTCATTGCCCGCCCCTTCATTCAGCTTTTCTTCTGACTCAAGAACCATGCTCACCAGCTCTGGTTTACCGGTACGTGCGCCATAAGTAATTTTTCGGTCATCAAGGATTTGCCGAAGATCATCAGCAGGCAGGTCCTCAATTTCCTTGTAGCGAATAGTTTTGCGATAAGAAGCGTTATCACGTTTTTCATTGGCAAGCTGTTCTTCAAGTTCGGTAATTTTGGCTACCGCTGAATCGCGCTGACTTACCACTTCGTCATATTCGGCCTGAGACACACCATCGGTATACTGAAAGGATTCCTGATCAGTAAAGCCAATATCAAGACCATTAGAATCAACCGGATCAGGTTCTTTTAGTTCAGCATGTTCTTGCCAGCCCTGATCTTTAAGTTGACGCTCAAGTTCAGAATTTTCGGCAATGATGTGCTGGAAGTTGCTTTGATCGCCCTTGTACAACATCTTTGGATAGTTCTTTTCCATTTCCTTGTCCTTTTCAGGTTAAAAAGAAAGGAGCCGAAGCTCCCCAATCTTATGTACGTTTAATACCCACACGCGCAGCATGGTTGCCACGAACGGTAGTGAAGCCATACAGCACATCAAGACGCGTATCGGTGCTGAGTGTGCGAATATCACCTCCTGTTTGCACGGTCACAGCAAATGCGTCAGATTTGAACATGTAGCCTTCTGCATTTGGAATTACACCAATTGGTACGAATGCAGCAGCGAATGCGTGTGGATCGTATGCCAGAGCCTGTTCAATCAGATCACCTTGCGTACCCACAAAAGACAATGCAGCAGATGCAGCCGGAGCCACGTCAACAGTCGCATTTGCATTGCGCTTACCATTGCTGTCCAGATTTGGAATGATTTCAGGGTAAATTTTGAGAGTTGCCGTTGCGCCACCCGCAGTGACTTTTTCAAGCACTACAAATTGCATTAAATGACTGGTTTTCTGGCGAGTAATCGGATGAATCATATAAACGCCTGGAATAGAGAAAACCTGACCGGCTTCAATCACATCGCCATTGGTTAGGCCTGTAATCGCTAGAAGCTTTCCGGTCTGGCCTGCACCATTGACAGTCATACCAGCAACCTTACCAACCTGCATTGCCCAGATGTGTTCTGATTCAAAGAAGTCGTAACCACGAGCACGGCCAATATAGCCTTCGCGGTATTGTTTTGCGATTTCGGGTTGCGGATTAAACAAGGTGCCACTGGTATCAACGATTTCATTAGTGAAATCACTTGAAATAATCACCTTACGATCTACATCTGGTGACAAGGCGCGGTTCATTGCTGAACGTGCACGGCCAAACGGTGCCAGCGGATGTTTTTCGGTTGCGCCATACAGCACAAAGTTATTTACAGTGACAATCCCTTTACGAAGAATGTCAGCATCAACAGCCGTTGCCAGTGAGTTTACTGCAGGGCGTAAGAAACGCTCTTTATAATCAGCAAGTTCAAGCTCGCGCTCATAAACACCGAAATTCAAGCCAACATGCTTATGCGTGTCGATGGTTAGAGTAACTTCCTGCTCTCGAGCATTAATGTTCTGGTCATCACTGTTAAGAACGTTGCCATCTGTTACGACAGGCACCGGCGGGATGCGGATAGTGACCTTTCCACCTGTTTTGTAACCATCAATTTCTTTACGAACATCTTTTTCGCGCTCACGACTGATAGTTCGCACAAAAACAGACTGGTCTAGCAGCATTGCCGCTGCTTCTTTTGCAATGATTGAATGCGTTAATAGTTTATTAGCCATAGGTTATAGACCCCGTGATTTTAAGAATTCTTGATCCGACATGCTCTCTGCACTACGTTTGACAGGAGCATTCGCTTGTACTGGATTGATAGGTTTTGGAGCTTTTTGAACCGGTGGTGCAGCAGGTTTTGATTGTTTTGAGCCAATAATCTGACCAATTCGCATTGAAGCCTGATAGGGGTTCATGCTGGCCAGCTCATGGTAAAGCTCTTCGTTTTGAAGAAGGTCGGCAGCAAGTGTCAGTGCTTCTTTTGCGCTTAGACCAAATTGATCTAAAGTCACAGGCAATGGCGGCAATGTTTCGGCTTTTTTCATCAAGCCTTCTACATCAACACCTTCGTCCTGCAATTCAGACACAGCCGATTCAAAAGCAGCTTGACGCTCAACCTCTGATTTTTGTGACTGCTCTTTTTGAAGTTTTTCCAAGATTTTCCGTTCAGCCTTCTCAATTTGATAAGCATCCAGGGCATCCTGATAATCTTCGTATGACTCAAAATCTTCTACTTTCGGGCGTGCAACAGGCGCTGGTGCCTTCTGTTGAGCTTCATATTCAGCAAGTTTTGCAGCCATTTCGGCCTTTTCACGAGCTAATTGTTGGATGCGTTCCTGTGCACGATTCCTTGGTTTTGGTTTATCTTCTGGCGTTTCTTCATCCTTGCCTTCACCTTCTTTGGTTTCTGGTTCGTTTGATTGTCCACCTTCCTGCTGTTCTTCATGCTCTTGACTGTCTACGCTGTTGTTTTCCGTAGTAGCGGTGTCTACGTTGTCTTGAGTTTCAGAATTGTTCTGATCCATTGTCTAGCTCCATTGGTGGCAAGCCACCTTCGTTGATCATTGCGCGTTCCTCAGTCTGATCAGGGCTGAGAGCGAGGGTCTGAGCCATTTCTTCAGGCATTAAAAAACCCTGCTCGGTGGCAGGGCTTTCAAAGCTTGACGCAGTTTCTGGTGGCGGCTCATGCCAGTCAGTCTGCGAAGTTAAATCGTTTTGTGGTAGGGCGTAATTTTCTACACCCTCACCTTGTTGCAGCCATCCTTGTGGAATGTTTTGCATCATGTTTTGCATATTACTCAGGTTTTGCTTGATCAGCTCAGTTACTCCTTTGAGTTCCTGAACATCAGCACGACTTGAAGCGTTAATCTGTGCAACCTGAATGTCTTTTTCGGCCTGTAGCTGAACCTTGAACATCTCCAGCTGACGTTCCTGATTCTTGTCGTTCAGCTGCGCTTGCAGGGCTTCAAGATCGCCTGTCATTTTCTGCACAAGCTCATCAAGCTGCATGATTTGCGCTTTGGCTTGTTCAGGATCAAGTTTCTCACCTTCACCCAACAATTTAGGCGGCATGGTGGTGCGGATACGCTCTGCAATTTCTTTTGCATTCAATAGCGGAGAGTTCTGTAGAAGAATATCGCCGATTAAGCTGAACAACTGCGGATTCATGCTAAGCAACTGCATCATCAGTGCAAAGTTTTGCTCACGTTGCGTATTGAATGACGGCCCGGTATCCATGCGAACGTCATAACGCCCAATGGTTGGGTCGGCCAATACACCATTTGCCAGCTCGTCAAACAACTGTACACTTTTTGCTTCACCATCAACACCAATTACCCGGCGCATCATTGGGACCGTGTAAAGTGCCTGGATTAAATCGAGCTGAATACGAGCACACTGGCGCACTGATTTATTTAAGTTGTCCTGCAAGTGGAACTGTGCTGTTTCAGATTGTCGCTGACGCATCCCAATTGCCACACCAGACGTTTCATTACCCTGCCCACCCATAATCGGTGCATGCATGTTTAAAATGTCTGTAATCGCCATTTTGGAGCTTTCAGCAGCATTCAGAATACCAACAGGTGGTTGAGCTGCGCCAACACGCATAGGGCGTGGGATTGGCTTGCCTTCTTCATTGTAATCATTCACCTGCACAGCAGCATATTTACTCGGGTCTTGCCACTGTTCTTCAAAGCCTGAAATACTCTCAGCACTTGCAACCAGAATGTCATCCTGATTTTTTTGCAAGATGTGTGCTTCGGTAGACTTCCAGTAGTTGTAAAGACGCTGTGGATCTTTTGCAAAGTGAACTAGTGAGAAGATGAACCGCTCATTCTCAATATCAGTAACTTCGCCATACACTGGAATAACTGGAATGAATCGCCCAGGGAAAGTAGTTTGTTCCAGAACTTGAGAGCCTGATACTTTATACCATTTGATCTCTGTGCGCGTAGTATCGCGCTCTTGAATAACAAGACCAGATTCTTCAAGCTCTTTATCTTTCACACCAAGCTCAGCAAGCAACTCAGACTTATAAAGTGTTGAGCCATCTTCAAGCATTACCAGTGTGTCTGCCACTTCTTCTTTTTTAAAGTATTCAGCAATACAAACGGTTTGTTCGGTTGCGTTGAACCACTTGCTGTCCATGTCAAAGTCTTTGAGCGCATCATCACCATGCTGGCTTTTGATTTGATCTTTTGCCACCCATTCCGCAACGATAGCCCAATTTGCATCGGAACCATCCAAAGCGCGTGAGAGCGGATCAAGTAAAACAGCCTGCGGATTGTGCACAGGCATGAATTTAGGCTCTTGATTAAAAGACAACGGACTCACGTAATCGGTCACAATGCGGATAAATCCAAGACCACCATAAACTGCGTTCTCGGCTGCAATATCTGCTACAGATTCAAAGTCGCTTGCTTCTTCAATGTCTTTGATCAAGCCTTCAATCAGTTTTGCGATTTCTGGATCAGCACCGTTATCTACTGGCACAACTTTGGCTTGTGGCCGGTTTTGACGCTGAGTGTTGATCTGCTGACGACAGTAAGCACGCACCAGGTTAAACTCTAAACTTGGCTTGCCCGCAGCTTGACGTTCTGCAACTGCGCCTTTCTCCCACTGCGCACCTTTTTTAGTGACAAACTCTTTATCTTCAATGCCGCGCTCATAGTTATCCGACCAGAATGACTGAGCCTCGTCACGTCTTTTCTTGATCTCATCAAGAATATCAATTTTTGTATCTTTTTCTGACATTAGCTCATCCATCCACTGCGTCTACCAAGTGGTATCGGTTTTGGTTTTGATGCCTCATGCATCTTGTTAATATTAATTGCGCCTTCACCAAAAGCATCTGAACCATGCGAAGCCCAGTCATGCACAGGTACCGCCTTAAACTGATCTAGTTTGTCGTTAAAGGCGCGTCTGTAGTTCTGCAATGCTCGAACACCTGCTTTGCATCTTTCAGCATCAAATACACAATTCCTGAGCATCTGGCGAGTAGCCTCAATACGGTCTTCAACACCCAGCCTTGCACCTTTGTTCATGCGATAACCTAGCGTGGCCATGGTCTGTTCACGACTCACACCACTTGATAAGTCGCGTGCTGCAATGTCATGCGGTGCAAAGTGTTTTTCATAACGATAGCCAAGCTGTGAAGCCTTCTCATCAAGAATACGGGTATAGTGTGACAGTGGCTCATTGTTCGCTTCGTAGTAATCAATGACACGAACTTCCTTACCATAAATTTGAAAGAACCAGATTGCGGTCGGGTCAAGTATCCCCAAGTCCCATGATGTGTACACAGGAAGATTGGGTTCATGTGGCACTCGGCAAATGCGGTTTTCTTTTTTGATTAACTCGAATTCAGCCTTGTAAATTGCACCATCTGCAATAGTTTTTGGCACACCTAAATAGATGTGTTCATATTCGTCAAAGCTAGATTCCTTCAACATCTCAGCAATACGTGTGATTTCAGGCGGGCAATTCGGATTATCGTAGTAATTGACAGAAATCACCTCGGTATCTTCACGCGGTGTGTCAATATAGTTTCGATAGACCGGATCACTTGGCAGCTTAGGGTTAAGACTGAAAATAATTAGTGGGCGTTCGGTACGGATTACAGTAGGAATGAGCAATTCAAGTGAGCGGTTTCCAACGGTTTGAGCTTCTTCAACCCAAGTGATAGTTGCCCCTTCAAATGATTTGACACGCTCTGCTGTATGATCAAGCAACCCTTTAAACACAAACAACGTACCATTTGCGCCTCGAATTTCTTTATCCAGAACCTCATAAAACCAGCCTAGATTCAACCGACTAATCCAGTCCTTAAGCAAAGCATGAATAGAATCCTCAATGGACTCTAAAGTTTCACGACAGCATAAAATCCGGTGTGGTCTCTTTGTGCCTTCAATTAGTAGAAATCTGGCTATTTCCCACGATTTACCACCAGCACGACCGCCATGAAACACATAAAACAGTTTTTGTGGGTTAGATTCGTATAAGTAAAGCGATTTGAATTTAGTCGGTACCTTGATTTGGCTCATTCGTAAATACCACCTCTAAACTCATGCTGATTGGCTTACCATCAGCGCCAGTATGCTCATGCTTTACTTTGTCATTGAACATACCCACATGCTTACCAATAAGCTCAAGCGACTTGTTTGCACCTGCCTGATCAAACTTGTATTGAGGCACATAATCACCATCTGGTCCCTGAATAAATACAGGATTGCCTTCACGATCTAAAACCTCTTCAGCCTGCATACAACGCTCAGCAACAGATTTTAGGTTCTTCAATACGTAAAATGTGTCTAATCCCAATTCTGCCAGCATCTCACTTTTTAAATACTTGATGCGCTCCTGAACTTCTGGCCGCAAATAAATCTTATGCGAGTTTTGACGCTTGGCCCAACCCACAATCCGGCCAGCTTCAGCAACACTATTGGTTTTGATGTACTCAAGACAGAACTTCTCATAATCCGCGTTCTCCAACTCAAGTGCACCAGGTGGAAGTTCCACTTCATTGATTTGTTCTGACATATTTCACCTTTAGAGCTTTTCAATAAGCTCCTGCAATTTTGAATTTACAGAAGCTGCTAAATCATGGTCATTCAGATAAGCAGAACTATTAGACAAGCAAGTAAGTGCATGAATCTTTTGCACAGCTACATCGCTTTCTAGGCGACGCAGTGAAGCATTACTTTCGCCTGTTCTAAAATCTCTAACAAAATCGTCTTTAATTGCGCCACCATTGGCTGAATATTTTGCTTCATTTTGAGTATTCATTTCATTTTCCTGCATGCAATAAAAAGAAACCCTCCGAAGAGGGCTTAAAATTCTTTATCTATCGAATCTTGGTAAAGCTTTTCTTTAAGTAAATAACCCTCAAGTTCCCATATCTTTTCACGGGCATTTTGGCGAGCAATCTTGTTGCCAATTTCTTGATTGAAATTCTCTTTGCTCACACATGCCGACTTACCATCAATGGTGAATCCGTTTTTCAGTGTTAATTGGCAAATAACCGTTCGACCATCAGGAAGGTTGGTATAAGTTTCACCAGCAATAACACTATCAATATGATCAGGCGTTAAACGTGGAGCATTTAAGCCTTTATCTTGAATCTCTTTTTCAATCTCTTGTTCTGACATGGTTTTTTACCTTTTTAGACAACAAAAAAGAGCGCTTACGCACTCTCACATTTCCCACACTTCCTACACTCTTTCACCCTGAACACATCATTCTCTAACTCCCAACAGTGGAAGCAGAATATCTGGCGTATGTATCGGAGCATTCCTTTCTCCTTAATCAGGCACAAAAAAAGCCCACATTTCTGTGAGCAGGCTATTGGTCTTTCTAATTATTAAAAAAGGGGGAGAGCCTAATTACTTAGGCCCTTGAGCATGCATCCCACTAATCTTGATTAATTTTAGTAGGTTTCACTGCTTACTTCCATAAACAGCACTGCCACATCATGCCCGTGGTGACTTTTAACACCTAAAACCTAAGGAGAAAGACGATGAAGCTATTAGCTCTTTTCATCTTTATTATCTTAATGATGATTTCACAATCAGTTCATTAAAATACTGGCAGCCTCACCTGAGGTTGTTTGAGCCTAGATTATAAGCAGAATATTCATAAAAAGAAATTTTTTCCGATAAAAAAGCCCACCTTTCGATGAGCTTATTTTTTTCAAAATCCCTTAGGTCTGCGCTACCGAACCGACACTAGAGCTAAACAAATTAATCGTCACACCACTAACAAACATTAAAACAGGGACAAAGATTTGATTATTCATAAGCACCTCCTTTTGACTCAGCATTTCAGTTGCAGGGTTTGTTAAACAAAACAACATGTAAGTTGAAAGAAAGGCGATTAATCCGAGCGCTAGCGATGGAGTTGAACCATCTTCGTAAGACGCAGCAGACCTAAATGATCTTTATAGTTTAAAAAGCCCACCATTTGGCGAGCTTCTTCTTGAACGCCGACTGGGAATCCCCGGTCCAAAACGTAATTATTGATTGGCAAGCTGTGAACCCTTGCTTGTGCCACGTCCGTTTAGAGCCGCTTGCTAGTAAGGCACTATCTGCATCCACATCTAATAGATGGTGCGCCGGATGCAACTCAAATTATGGATACCGTATCACCTACGGATTCAATCAATATTAGTGACTAGGTTACAACTTCGCCACTATAACAGAAATATGCCATATCTCGGTATACCAGTCAATATCTAGCCAATTTTTAGTCTGTTATCGCGGGAATGGATGAAATAGCGAGCACAGTTAATCATCATGTGAGCTATCGGCTTGCTTTGATTGGTCATATGAGCCACAGCATTTAAACTACGATTCTCCACCTTGTGCTTCACCAGACACATCACCGCATACTTGGCTGTGAAGTCCACTGACTCAGATTGAAAGATACCCCTCAACAACGCCTGCACCTGGTCCGCTTCATAGTCGCTAATCTCACAACGGATATAAGCCTTACCTTTTGGCATTTCCTTACCTGCTTCACGCATCAACCAGTAAATCTGATTAATATGCAAACCATCGGGATAGTCTCCTCCTCTCATGCGCTCAGTCTCACACCAAGCCCCGAACTGCTCCAGCCAGCCATCAATTGTATATTTTGCCCAATCCATTACTTGTGTTTTCACCGCCGCATTCATCCCGTTCCCCTTATCTATCCAACTGCACTTCACGCATTTCTATTGTGTAGAGATCACCGCCATACATAGTGATGTCAAACTTCTTGCCTGTTCTCTGCTCAAATTCCTTATTAAGACCCTCGCACAATCTGACGACCTCCATGTACTCCTCATCTGCTTGATTCAGCACGTACTCTGGTACTTTTGCGACAATCTCTCTCGCCACATTAAGAATCTCTACGGCTCGATCTTTGTCCAGGCAACGGAAGAACGCATGGAATCCTTCCTCATACTTTTCAAAGGTGCCCACTTCGTAAATTACTGCGCTCTCCATTGCTTTCCCCTTATTTCCCAAATATTCCGAGCAACACCATTGCAAGCATGAATATCGCTATGATTAATACTGTGGCCTTATCTTCACTGTTCATCACCTGCCCTCCCATCTGCGACTCTTGCGACCTTTAAATTCCTTTTCACTGCTTTTACGAATCCTCCAAGCCACAACAGCTACCACAAGTGAAGAGACCAAGCTTATGATTAGAAAGCCACTTAAAACCCATGCTAAAAACTCAAAACCATCCATTTCCCACCCCTTATACCTTCAACTTTTCAATTGCTGATCTAATCCACTCAATTACCAAGCCCTTCCTGACCTGCTCAGTTGTGCCCCGAATGACAATCCAGCCCATGACCGCTGCCGTACTGTATTTCTCGCAGTCAGATGAATAGCCCTCACCGCGCGTATGACGACCATTGCTATACACACCACCTTCCACTTCAACCAAAATCGGATACCCATCAATCCTGAAATCTGCTCTCCATTTACGCTCAGGGTGAAACCTAAACTCCTTGGTGTACTCGATTTTGTATATATCCAGATGAGAGCTAAGTAGCTTCTCACCTGGACTTACCGACTTGCGTGGCTTCGGTCTTATTGCAGACCGAGCCACCGGTTTTGATTGCACTTGCCAGCCTCTAGGTGTCTTCATTAGCACCTCGCAGGATCTCTTGAATCTCATACGCCATACTTGGACGCATTGTTGTGTAGTCATCATCAATGAGCTTTTGCAGTAAATGCCTTAAGCTCTGTGTGTGAGATTCATTACGCTTAATTAATTCGTACTGGTTATCGTTCCATTGATTTAACTCACTAACCCTTTTCTCACCCTCACCCACCTTCCCCAACAACACTGCATTCTCTTTCCGGCAGCATTCGAGCTGGGCTTTTAGGACGTTGATGATGGCTTGTTGGTGGTTCCACACTTCAGCCTGATCTTCAATTTCCTTAACCCCATAAAACAAATCCCCATCAATATCCTTAAATTTCTGAAACAATATTTTTGGTGATCTATTTGGGTATTTGGCCCCAATGTATTTCTCAAAATCTCTCATCACCCTTCCTCCCTACGCTGCCCGCAGATCATGCAGCTTTCAACTACACCACCTGTTACTTGGTTACCCCAAAAGTGCTCACACTTCAGGCGCTCAGCTTCGAGAATGGCATCTGGTACGCCTCGATTGAGTTTGTTGAGTTCGGTTTGCATGGCTTGAGCATATTCCACAGCCCAAGCAACAATTTCCCTATCATCCACATCGTGATAGCGCGGCATACTCATGTGCAGCAAGGCATACTCATGCGCCATATCCTCAACTGATCTCATTGGCATGCCTCCACGTCTGCGATGGCTTGCTTGATACGCTTGCCTAACTCAACAAGTCTTGGCCTATCTGTTTCTATGAGCTCATTAACTAACTCATCAATCAATGGACTTTCTAAATCAATAATTTTTAAAAGCTCATGACTCTCAATAATGCGTTTTAGGTCATCAGTGCTAAACTCATATTTCCCATATAGCTTTACACCGACACAACCTCTAGCGTCATTTAAAACTCGCTTGGCTTCACCGATGCCGCAGTTCTTAACAAACTCAGTCGCTTTCATAATTCCCTCTTGGCTCACGTTGTCATGCTTAGTCATGCGGTGGCTCCTAATCTTTCAACCCATTTATCCAGCTCAACCTGAGCAAACTGCTTTACTTCACGATCTTTGCTGTGACACATGTGTGCTGCCCTGATAATGATTTGCTCGACCTTCTTTTGTACGGCCTGTTCATCTAGTTCAATGATCGAAATGCCGTAACTAATCGCATTCCATTGACTCTGTGACATTCCCTTCTCCATCACTGAAACCTTGCTAATAAACTGCCTGGATACATTCAGAGTTTTAGCTAGTGCAGTAGCGCGACCAATACCCATTTCCAGCCATGCTCGAACCTGCTTATTTCTATTCATCCCTGTGCTCCAAATAATTGTTTGGTTTTATCTGTGGCCTTGTAGCCACGTGGAGTACTCCCATCACTTTGCAGGTAACCCAATTTTTGAAGCTCAACCAAATAACGCTGTGCTGATCTTTGTTGCAGTCCAGTAATTTCCATACAATCCCGCGTAGAGAGACGACTTGAACGAGAATATGCAGTTCTAAGCAAGGCAATGCTGCGTTCAATAACATCCATTCTTGTTTTCATGCTTCACCCACCCGTTCCACAATGGTCTTAATGGCCTTGAGCGTTAATTCGTGGTCATCACTCGGTACAACAAATAGGCTTGCAATCATTTGGACTTTCTTAGCGTACTTGCGTGCATCATCACGATACTTGTTGCGCTCACGATCCAGATTTTCATTAAAGGCCAGCAGTTCCGCATGTTCTTTTTGAAGCTGCTCGAGATTCATTTCTAGGTAGTAATTCACACCCCACCTCCCATACTCTCGTAATACTCGGGACTCAGGTCAGCAAAGCTAGAACGAGCCAAATCAGTTGCCAGTCTTACGGTTCCGGTTGATCCGTTACGAGCCTTTCCAATGATGATTTCTGCGGTTCCGGCTTCCTTAGAATCGCGGTTATAAACTTCATCGCGGTAGATAAACATGATGATGTCTGCATCCTGCTCAAGATCACCCGACTCCTTCAGATCGGCATTAACCGGGCGTTTGTTTGGTCGGTTTTCAAGATTCCGGTTCAACTGCGCCAGAGCAAATACAGGGCAATCAAAATCACGCGCCATACGCTTAAGATCTGCTGAAACCTCACCAATATCCTTGTCACTACGGCCAAAGTTATTTTTAGTCAGTGGTGTCACTTTCTGGATGTAATCAACAAAGATTGCACCTAGCTTTCCGTACTTCATTGACATCTTTCGAGCCGATCTACGGATAGTTGATGTGGTGGTCCGGGCATTGTCATCAATCTCAAGAGGCGCCTTTTCAAGAATGGCTGCGGCTGTATTGATTTTTCCGCAATCTTCCATTTCGGCATGACCACTTAAAACTTTGCGAAGTTCAACCTGTCCGATGCCACTAATGAGACGCTGAGCAATTTGCTTGCCTGACATTTCGATTGATACAAACAGAACAGGCAGGCTTTGGTTGATCATCATGTCTGCCGCCAGATTCTGTGCAAATGTGGTTTTACCCATACTTGGACGAGCGCCGATAATAACCAGATCACCTTTTCCGATTTCACCAAGCTTGTTATCCAGTTCAATGAAACCTGTCTTGATTCCACCTTCAAATGCTCTGTTTTCATGAAGTGCAGCATGGCGATCCAAGAATTCACCAATGGCTTCTTTAGAAAACTCATGAGCATGTTTCAGCTTGTCATCGACCTGACCTATGTCCAGACCTGTAACTAACGCCTGTGCGCGATTCAGTGCTGTTTCTGAGGTATGTGAAACCATGTCCAGTGCAAGTGCACTAATCTGCTTACTTGCATCCTGAATCTTGCGACGAGTTGAAAAATCCTTAAGTTTTTTAATGTGAGTACCCAGCAGACTGTACTGAGCAATACGGCTCATCAGGTTCACCAGAAACTGCTCATCAATCACAGTGTTCTCAAGCCCATTAGAGCGGATCAGTTCCCACAAAGTGACTTCATCGTAAGCTTCGCCTTTAGCGAATTGATTCTTGATGTGAGTACAAATGACTTGATGCTGTACTGCATAAAAATCTTTCGGGTCCAGCTGCTCGATGTATTCATCAGTGCCCTGTTCTGCACCAATGATCGTTGCCAGGATGCTTTGCTCAACCGGGATAGAAAATAATTCAATCATTGGTTCATCCCCTTAAATTTTTTGGCTACCCCTTTGAAGGCGGTAACTGGTTGTTCAGGGACGGTTTGAGTAGGCTCTTGCTCCTGGTATTCAGCAAGATTGATATTCTGCAACCAAGATGCATTGAAGCCCTGCCATGAACGTTCGATGCAGATCTTCAGCACAGTGTTGATATTTAAATTTGCTTTGTTGAATTCACGTTCAAAACCTTTGAAAGCTGTTTCGGTATTAGCAGCTTTTTTGTTTTTGCGGACAGCTAACCAATCTTTGATTAACTGCTCATCAGCACCTAGATTTTTTAGTGATTCAGAGAAAGAAAATTTAATATTATTTTCTTTTTTCTTTCTTTCTTTAATAGAGTACGGATTTTCCGTACCAACTAAGTACGGATTATTAGTACCAACTTGGTACGGTTTTTCCGTACTAGCTGACTTAGTACTATTTTTCCGTACTAGTACGGTTTTTTCGTACTGATCAAAAGTAAGGGAAAAAGTATTAATGTGGGTACTACGATCAACAGAAATGATCTTTAATTGCTCAAGTTCACGAATTGCATCAATCACTGTTTCCTTGCGTTTAATGCCAGTGATTTCTAAAAATAAAGTTTGTGCAATTTGATAACTGTCACGTTGATAACCAAGTGTGCAGCGAATAATAACGCTCAGGCATTTATAAGCATTTGGGCTTATGTTCTGCATGATGCTATCAATCACAATATTCGGCATCTTTGTGTAATTCTCTTCCACAGTAACCGCCTGTTGTATGAATTTTTCAAAATCCACGCCAATATTCATTTGCCACCTCCAATAGTGAAAGCAAGCAACTGCGCTTTGGTTTGAGACACGGCCTGAGCATTAGGCAGGGTTTTTTCTACCGCATATCGCTCTACCGCTTTTTGAAACAGATAGATCTTTTGGTTTATTTCTATCTCTGCTAAAATGTTTTTGTTCATTTAGATTTCCTAATGTTAGTGAACAACCGGAAAAGCCTGATCTCAGAAATCAGGCTTTTTCTTTGTCTAAATCCCGCTCAGTCCCATCAAATCCCTCTTGTTCCCACACCTCAGTACTCAAGTCCCTCACCAAAGCCGTTAATCCCAAGCGCTCAAATGATTTTGCTTGTAAATTAAGAACATGCCACTCACCAACGATTTCCTTCTCAAGAAGAAAAGCCAGGTACTGTGCAAGCTCTTTTCCTTTGATCAGAGCAAGAGTTTTAGCCCGTTCATGAATTTCAGGGGACAACCGGACATGTGTAGATTTCTTTTCCAGACTCATATTTTTTTCCTTATGCAGCAGTTGATTTACTGCGCTGAATATTTGGATTTAAGAATAAGTGCGGATATTCAAGCTTTACTCTTGAAGGTATTCCGCGAACCATCCAGTTCTGAACTCTCTGCCGACTGTTGTAGCCAAGAAGTTCTGCAACCTTTGCAGGTCCGCCTAAATTCAGGATGGTTTCTTTATCGGCTTTAACTGACAGAGCCATAAAAACACCTCAACACCACGTTAACTAAATAGTAAACACTGCGTTAACTATTGTCAATCAACTTGTTTAACACAAAGTGTTTACTTTTTTAGATAATGAAATTGCAACTAAACAGAGCGAAAATAAAAATGCATCCTTCCCTAGAGCGCCTATTGAAAGTTAGTGGCCTTAATCAAGAAGAACTTGCTAAAAGAATTGACGAGTCTCCACAAACAGTGAGCAACTGGAAAAGACGTGGAGTGTCAAAATCGGGAGCTATTAAAGCTTCTGCTGAGTTTGGCGTCTCTGTTAGTTGGATTCTTGACGGGGATGAGTCTGGTGAGAATGTTGAAGTATCAAAAGTACAAGGATGGGACTCAAACACTCCATTAGATGATGATGAAGTGGAGATCCCTTTTTATAAGGATTTTTTAGTGTCGTGTGGGTCAGGAAGTACACCAGAAATTATTGGTGAAGCAACAAGGAAATTGCGTTTAAGCAAAGCTACTCTTAATAAATACGGGGTTTACGAAGGAAATGCCTATGCGCTTACAGCATTCGGTAACTCTATGTCCCCTATTATTAATAATGGTGCAACTGTTTATGTAGATACAGGTAGGACACAAATAGTTGACGGCAAGATTTATGCAATCAATCATGGTGGTCTGTTTAAATTTAAGTTTCTATACCGAATGCCAAAAGGTGGCGTTCGCATCGTTAGCGCCAACGCTGAAGAGTATCCAGAAGAAATATTAACAGCAGAAGATATTATGGATCAGGAATTTTGTGTCGTGGCTTACGCCTTTAACGTTCAAAACTCGCTGCCATAATCTAGTTAAAACAACAGATACCGCCCCAGTGGCGGTTTTTTATTGCCTCAACAAAAGTAAACAAAATAGGTAAACATATAAATCAACAAAAAGTTCACATAATGACTTGACTATAGTACACACCATGTTTACTATTAATTCACAGACAACAAAAAAGCCCCTAGCTTTCGACGGACAGGGACTTTTACTCAGTGAGTGAATTAATTATGAATGCAAAACTTACTTTATTCAATAGCCTCCTAATTGCTTCAGTGGTATCAGGCTGCAACTACGCCGATGCAAGTGGGCCTGCACAAGAAGTTGAAGTCTCTATCAATCAGGCTAAACCATTCGTTGCCCTTCAAGAGCTATCAGTTCAGGGCAAGCTTTACCCACATGAACACGAAGGCACGGAATCTATCGGCAAGGCAATCGTATGGCTAGAAGGTCAGGAGGATTGCTCACTACAAGTTGAGGTTCTGCAAGTCAATGAAGATGGTCAGCAATGGATTGAACTTGGGGAAATTCGATTTATTACACCAGATGACCGCGATTTAGGTGCACCTGATTTTGAAGAAGGTATGACCAGCAAAATCGTTGCAGAGCTTACTACTGTGTTTGAAGAACAGCTTGTTGTGATGAAGGAGGCTTAGTGATGGCTAAAAATCCAATAAAAGTCATGTCGTCAATGCTGACTGGTCGAATTTATGCAGGTCGCGTTAATCCTAAAAACCAGATGTTTATTGGCGAAAAAGATGATGTGACTGATACCGCTGTTAGTGCTGTGGCGCAGCACCTTTTGAAAGAAGAAATTTGCTTGCAGTTTGAAGTAAAAGGCAAAACTTACAGATTAGAAGTTCGTGAGGTGCAGCAATGAAAATCAAAACCGCTTTTGCCGAGCAGTTCAACACTCACGACTATGACCCTGATTTTGCAGCTCACTATTTTGGCCGCATCGAAATTCACTTAGATACGCAGTACATGCTGCTTGATGACTTGCACACCCAGCGCGTCACGCTATCCATCTTAGTGCTGCAAGACGGTACGGTGGATACAGACCAGGTGTGCACAGTTAAGACTTATCGTGGTCTGCCAGATGACTGTGTGTTTAACGATGAGTTTATCGCAATTGATGAATTGACGACCCGGCAGTTTGATTACTTCACGAACTTAGAAGAAGTGAAGCGCGAAATTGGATTGTTTGGGATGGAATTGGAGACGGTGTGATGGAAGTTCAACATAAAAGAAAGCTTCTTGAGGCGATCGATATTTTAGTGCGTCGCCCTGCTGCTGCAAATGAAACCACACTTGCCGAGGCATTAGCTTGTTTCAAGATGCTAGTTGAAGAAGTAACGCAAGAAGAAGTGATTGTTCACTACGTAAATGCATCTGAAAGCGATTTGCCATTTTAGGAGAAGAATATGAATGCACCGGTAAAAGCAGAGAATCAAATTGCCGAACACGACCCAAAGTCCATCAAGGCTTATGTGTCAGATGCAAAAATCCGCCAAAAATTTGAAGAAGTTCTTGGTAAAAAAACTCAAGGCTTCCTGGCTTCGGTGATGCAGGTGGCGAACCAGCCACAACTTAAAGGCGCAGTACCAGCAACTGTAATTAATGCAGCCATGATGGCGGCTACGCTTGATCTGCCAATTAACAATAACCTTGGCTTTGCATACATCGTGCCTTATAAGCGCAAGTTCAAAGATGCTCAAGGCAAGTGGTCTGAGTCTTTAGAAGCTCAATTCCAGATGGGATACAAAGGCTTTATTCAGTTGGCACAGCGTTCAGGTCAGTTTGCACGTATTGCAGCAACACCAGTATTTGAAGGTCAATTGATTTCAGCAAATCCCCTGCTTGGCTATGAGTTCGACTGGACTATTCCAAATCAAGGTGAAGCTATTGGCTATGTGGCCTTCTTTAAGCTACTGAATGGCTTTACTGCTGAGCTTTACATGAGCACTGCTGATGTGAAAAAGCATGCGGGCAAATACAGCCAGTCATTCAAATATGGTTCTGGTGTCTGGAAAGATAATTTTGAATCCATGGCTCTTAAGACTGTGACTAAGCTCTTGCTATCAAAACAGGCCCCACTTTCAATTGAAATGCAGACAGCACAGCTGGCGGATCAGGCAATTGTTCGTGATGTGGAGACCAATGACTTTGATTACATTGATCATAACGAGTCGGTAGGATCAATTGAGGCACCAGAAACAACCCTTGATCAACAAGAGTTCCAGCAACTTATAACCTCTATTCAGTCTGGTGACCTGGATAAAGCGTTTGTTCTCTCAGGTGAGGCTGGCTACGTGTTAAGTGAAACACAAAAAGCAGAACTAGCAGGGGTTTGATATGAAAGTACATCCTCATGCGCTGCATGAAATCATGGGTGAGCCAAAGCAGGTAGATCCTGCTCTGGTTACTCCAGAAATAGAAGCAATATTGCGTAAAACTAAGCGCACTGATGAAGAAAAGGCCTTAATTAAGCATCTTAAAGAACACACATTATCTGAAGGTGCTAAGTCAGCTATAGAGCGCTGGGTAAAAAAAGATATTTATGGCTTTTGTGACTTTCAAGGCAACAAGTACACCGAAAAAGGGCTAACGCTTGAAGATAGCGCAATACGCGCTGTACAGATTCAAAACTTCATTGGCATGCAAAAGAACGAGAAAACGTTCAGCAATGAATATCTGGAAGGCACACCTGACATATTAGTTTGGAATAAGGGTTATGGCCGCGACACAAAGTGTTCATGGTCGGGTATACAACATCCCTTTTTTGAGCGTGAAGCAGTGAAGAAAGTCAGAGATAACGGTTATGACTATCAAATGCATGGCTATATGAATCTGACAAAGCTTAAGCGTTGGGCGGTGGATTTTGTACTACTTCCTACCCCTGACCACTTAATTTTTGGTGAGGATCAAAGAGAGCAACAAGTTACTTTGATCAATCAAATACCGCTTAAAGAAAGGATTACAACCATCTGGATTGAATACGATGAAGAAGTCCAGCGGCTAATCAAAATCAAATGTTCACTCGCTCAAGTGTATGCACAGTCACTAAGAGCAGAGTTGGGTAAAGGCCTAAAAGTCGCATAAACCTACTTTAATAAAAAAGTAGACCGGATTTTTAGCACAGTTATTTATTTTAATAAAAGATTATTGAGGCAGCAAAATGAAAATGAACGCACCAATTAAAATGGAAATGAAGGTTTATGCGGTTGAAGAGGAATCTGGCCAGCAAGCGATACTCACAATGTCACTTCCTCTTGGTCAGTACCCTACCCGAACTACGCTAGAAACAATATTCAAGCAGGCTCAGGACGCTCTTCCAGATGGCTTTCGTGTGATGGATAAGTCAGAGTTTTTCAACGCTTATCTTCAAGAAGAGTATGGAGCAACTGAAAAATTCGCTACTCCAGGCCCTTGTGATTTTACTGACGAAGTAATTGAAATGCAGGAGGAAGCGTGATGGATATTCAGAGAGAAAGAGAAGTGTTTGAAAAGTTGCCTGAGATAGCTAGGCATATAAATAAGTTTTTCTTCCAAGATGATCTTAATTGCTACCGCAACAAGATTAAGTCTAGTGATATTCATTTGGTCACTTGGGTAAATGGCGCTTGGTACTCATGGCAAGCCAAAGCCCTAGCGGTGCCGGAAGGATATGTTCTTATGCCGAAAGAGCCAACGCAAAATATATACCGCACTTTTTATGGTGCCTTTAATTCGGCTGATGCAGGTAATACAGCGCAAAACTTCAAGGTTGCATATAAAGCCATGATCGAAGCACAGGAGTCCACATGAAAAAACATCACATGGAGCACCTCGAATATCTGTTTTTGGGTTGGCTGTTGTTAGGGCTGATTGGGTTTGGTCTGGCTGCGATGGGGTTTTGAGATGGGAAATAAAATGAGTAATCCGTATATCGAAGCAAACATTGAATTTGCCGAGCGTCTTGTAGAAAGTCTTGCCCCTCGCGTTACGAATGGCACAGGTTCGCAGCTAACTTTAACGGCTGGTGAAGTGGGCGCGCTATATCACATTGCGCAGAATTTTCTGTTTGAAATGCAGGAGGATGAAGCGTGATATTAAAAGACAGTGATTTGCCTGAAACCGTGGTCATCAGTTTGGGAGAGGTGGTATGAATCTGATTGAACAGTTGGGCGGGTATGAACGGGCTAAGGATGCACTAGAGCTACCACTGAATTATGGTTTTTCTGATGGCGACATTAAGGCTGCCCTTCTCGAATACCGCCGCCAGCACAATATTTTTGAGATAGATGATTTAATAACTCATCCCTTATATGACCGGAAGATATTAAAAGTCCATGACCCAATAAGAGGTGAGAATTTACTGTTTGCCAAAACCAATGACCACGTAAAACACCATTGGGGTCATGGATTGGTATTTGATGATAGGCATGTAGTTGCTGTTTCTTATTCTGAGTGCAGACACGCCACCGATGCAGAAATCGAAGCGGGTAAAAGATTGGAGGTGGTTTGATGGGTATTGCATTTGATCTGACATATACCGAGCGCCGAATCTCAACAAGCGAGTTTGCTCTCCGTATGAATATATCCGAGAAAGAACTTTATGCTCGGATTAACGATGGGCGTATACAGCAACCTTATAAAGATGGCCGAAAAAACTACTGGCTAAACAGCTATGTTTTGGAGTGTATTCTAAAAACAGAAGGTGGTAATATAGGTTCGCTAAATGCATAAAATAAGAAAAAAGAAACTGGTCGCATTTAGCGGCCTTTTTTTCACAACAAAATTAATTGTGAGTAAGATAGTGAGTAAGAAGGTAATCTCTACAATAATTATTATTTAAATACACCTACTTACATGCACGATGTTGAATTGCATCCATACACAACATTCATATTACCTTGTATTACCTTATCTTTATTTTTGTTTTATCTTACTGATTTTTCAATACTATTATTCTTACTGTGCCTAACCTTTTCTTGAATGACATTACTTTTATTTGTGAGTAATATTGTGAGTAAGGGCTTTTAATTCATTACGGACGTTACTCACACCATGTTAAACGACTTAAAAATCAAGCAGTTAAAACCTAAAGAAAAAACCTATAGAGTTGCTGACCACTCTGGTTTATGTGTGGAAGTACGTCCAACAGGTAAAAAGTTCTGGCGCTTTCGTTATCGCTTCCTCAATAAACCGCAAATGCTGACCATTGGGCAGTATCCAGAAATCAGTCTGTCCTATGCCCGAACTAAAACTAATGAGTTCCGGGAGCAACTTGCTAAAAATATTGACCCTGCTGCAGTTAAGAAAAATGAAAGATTAGAAGCCTTGCAAGCCCAGGAAGAAACTTTTAGATCCATTGCAAAAGAATTCTGTGAACATAAGAAAAACTCGAAGTCGGAAAACTGGCTGTATATTCGACAGCTATCATACGAAGTAGATATTTTCCCAGTCATCGGAGATAAGCCTATTAAGGATGTTACCTCTGTTGATGTTAAAAACATTATGGACAATGCGGTCAAACGAGTATTGAAGTCTGGGAAAGGCACTGGTGAGAATAAAGCCATTCTGGTGCGACAAAATATTGCCGAAGTCATGCAATATGCAATTATTTCGGACAGGCTAACCAACGACCCTACTTATGCATTACGCGGCTACATTCATGCACCTGAAACCGAGAATGCTCAGCCCATCAGCTCTCATGACCGTAAAAAGATTATGCCAAGCATCAGCAAGTATGACGGTTCAATTAGTACCAGAAATGCACTTAAAGCACTTATCTATACAATGTTGAGAACAATTGAAATTCGCAGAGGCTTAAAGTCATATATTGATTTTGATGCTCGCACCTGGACTATTCCGATTGCAACCAGATCAGAAATTTTGGCAGGCAAGCGCAACATGAAAAAGAACCGAATCCATATTGTGCCTTTATCTGATCAGGTAATAGAGATACTAAAAGTCCAATTTGCTGCCTACCCTGATAGTCCCTATATTTTCCCCGGGGTAAAAAATGAATCTATGATCGGACCTACAACACTAAATCAGGCATTTCGCAATATGGGATTAGGCCATATCACTATGCATGACTTTAGGGCCACAGCGTCTACCGATCTAAATGAAGCGAACTACAATTCAAACTGGATTGAGCTGCAGCTTGCTCATGTTAAAGGTGATAAGGTCAAGGCTACATATGACCACGCTAAATGGCTGAGTGACCGCCGGAAAATGATGCAAGACTGGGCTGACATGGTCGATGGTTGGGCGAAATAATGAAACCCTGGGAACAATTCTACATCGAGCAAATGATCAAACGGGCCAAGCCATACAATAAAAGTCCGGGATGGGCGTTACGGTATAATCCGTGGTTTTCAGAACAAGAGCAGCTGGAGTTTTATGAAGTTGGTGGGGTTTGTTGATCACTGCGCTAAACACTGCACGCACACTGTCACGCTAACATGATTAGAGATTGAGTGTGCTGTGCAGGCGGAGAGAACCGCACAAAGCAGAATACTAATTATCCTTAGCTGCATAAACCAGATTATCTGCCACACGCCGAACCCACCCCTTACCGAAAGTTTTAAATGTGGATAAATCTGTGTAGAACTTTAGACGTTCCGCAGTCAAAGTAAGTAGCACATCATTTAGATCCATAGCGTTTACTGCAGCAATTGTTTTGGGCCCAATGATGCCATCAGCCGGAACCCCTGCGACTTGTTGCAGTTCTTTAATAGCTCGGCTTTTCCCGGCATTTACCGCAAAATCCCACAGCTGGAAAACAATAGCTGAATGCAGTTGCTCGGCACCTAATTTTTCCCACCAGTCGCGTCGGTAAATTTCCTTCGCTTCAGCCAGAGTCAGATTCTTAATATCGATATGTGGATAAGTGTTAGCAGCGATACCATACTTAGTGCCCTTTAACTGGCCCTTACCTACCACGCCACCAGTCCAGTTACCCGGGTCACTTCGTAAATTGGTATAACCTGCTTCATGTCCAATCAG
>Ga0007818_1000079_pt1 | contig 31930 bp, 34 predicted proteins | sample CryBogCBE08Jun09_FD_71221 | JGI IMG/M metagenome (GOLD analysis project Ga0007818, IMG submission 71221) | Freshwater microbial communities from Crystal Bog, Wisconsin, USA - CBE08Jun09 | ecosystem: Environmental > Aquatic > Freshwater > Lake | place: Crystal Bog, Wisconsin, USA | collected...
CATAAATTCGGGGCCACACGGATCGTATATAAAGAAACGATGGTCAGCGTCAGGGTGCAACTTAAAGATGTTCTGTTGTGTCATGATTTTTCTTCTGTTGCTTTGGCGATGGCGGCGAGAGCTTTATCCAATCTCTGACGTTCAGTTAATCGAAATTGCTCATTATCAACAAAGCACATCAACGCCTCAAGCAAATCAGGTGCTGCTGCGATTAGTCTGGCATTGGCTTCCGCTTCTTTTGGTTTATCTTCAATGAGCGCAATACTGCTACATAAGTCCCAAATACCCTCGCCATCAAGCAATACAAGAGATCCTCTTTTTCCAACCAATTTAGTGCGTTTTTCATCCCATATCCAAGGCCCCGCTGTGTGCTTCCTCATTCTTGCAGCTTTCATAAATACACCTTGAAATTTGGTTCGCCTATTAACTGAATATGCACGTATTGACTGCTATCCACATTGGTATTGATGCCAGCTTCCACGACTTCACCGCCATGCACACGATTGCCGTAGGTGCTCTCGTCACCATCCTTACATACCTCTAGCGAAAAATACACGGCATCGCATTCTTTGATACGACCAGCACGAATACTTTTACGAGCTGCGGCAGCTACATCAAGCAACTGCTTTACGGTTAGCCCTGTTTTTCGTTTGCTCATCCTGTTGCCTCTTGAGTAGGCGCGTAGAGTGGCACAACCAGATGCGATGGTGAAGGCTTATCAAGCATGACCATCATCAAAGGCTGTTTCTCTGTCGGCCTTGTGTTGGCGATACCCCACGCCACGGGCTCACTTGGTTTAAGTGTTTGGATCATGGCAAGTGCCTTTACCCAATTTGACCAAGGTTGCTCTTTAAGCAATTTAGAATCTTTTATTTCTTGAAGCGCAAACTGAATCTGCTTGACTTGCTCCTCACTTATCAGCGCGTATTTCATTGTTTCACTTCCGGCATTGAAAATGGATTCATGCTTGTTTTCCTTATCGGCCGCGCGTGCGCCGCCATGGATGAATCAGGGGCACCCCCATCGGTGTTTGGGAATCCATTAATACGTGGATCCAACCAGACATCACGAGGCCAAGAAAAAACAGATTAATGTACGTGGGCTCATCAAATGTTTGCCATAAGACCAACCCCATCACGGCACACCACAAAACAAACCAGTGAGTAATGGTGCGATGAGGAATTAGACTATGCCGCACGCCTTCTGCATAATGAAGAGTAAACCAACCTCTTTTAACGCCTCCCCCCGTGTGCCATGCGATCTCTAACTGATCAGGAAGGGATGACCCTAAAAAACTACCTGCCGCGATAACGAGAGCACTTAACAAGTCATGAATCAGCGCATAGACTGCGACAGCGGTACAGGCGGCCAACACTACGCCAGCTCTGACGTGCTCTTTTTTAGATGACATAGCTAACCACCCAGCCTCAGCTGACCAGATTCAAGCAACCGATCCAGCTGACGTGCCTTCTGATCTTGTGCCTTTGCTTTGGTGGATTGAATGCCACCTTTTCTCGATTGAGCGTGAGACCGTTGGCTCCCCTGAATAACTAATGGCGACGCAGCGTTAGGCGCAGGGACCAGCCTTCTGGGAGGACTAAATACACCTTTTGCATCAGGCGGCTTACCAAGCTCAAAGCCGTTTTCTTTGGCATAGAGCACTCTCGCATCTGCACCAAAGACATCCCGGATATCGTCAATCACCCGAGCAACAGTCGGCATGTTGAGTCGATTACTGCTACTCGAATTTGACATACAACCGCCTTGTTAATGACAACAATATCGATTAACCCATGCGACTGAAGACTGCACTTGGATGGTGGCCAACGGAGGTTGGCGGCAATCTTCATGCGGATGAGTCCTCGTCTCTCCGAGGCGTCACCGCGTGTCGTTCAGCTGCGGTTGCCGGGGTCTGTATTTCAGGAGATGCGCAACAACGACCAGTTGCGATTCTTAATATTCGTCCCCGTCTTTCCGGAGCGTCACCATCTGCTGGTTTAAGGTATGGTTACCTGTTGCATCTAAGGAGATGAGATCATGCGTACAACAAGACAACCAGCAATCTTTTTCACAGCCACTTCAGCAGAACAACACTTCACTTCTCAGTCATTTGCTACAGACGCACTAAGTAATAATTAGCCAGTCAGAAAGGTATATCATCAAGTTCATCCACGGGAGCTCTGGCCGCTGGCGCTGGCCTTGTAGCGGCTTGTTGACGGGAGGGCGGATTGGCCGATGGCAAAGGACGGGGAGCAGCCGAGGCGCTCGGAGCCTCCTGGCCAGAAGCATCCTCAGATCCACGACCGCCCAATAACTGCATCGAATCTGCAATGATCGATGTTGAGTACGTATCAACACCGTCTTTTTGGTATTTGTTGGTTTTGATACGGCCTTCGATATAGACGGCCGAACCCCTTTTCAAATATTGGCCTGCGACTTCGCCCAACCGACCAAACAGTGACACACGGTGCCACTCAACTTCTTCGCGCTTATCCCCTGTGCCTTTGTCCTTCCAGCTCGAGGTGGTAGCAATCGCTATATTACAAACAGCGCTACCCTCTGCGGTATAGCGCATCTCTGGATCGCGACCCAGATTTCCAACGAGAATTACTTTATTAACGGAAGCCATTTTTATCTCCAATAGACCTGACTTAAAACTTCATAATTTACAAACACCATGAGCCTGTCTAGACAACCGGTTGATCATTCAACCATTCAATGACGCTTGTAAATTACCTAAGAATCAATACAACAATTTAATTATAGCTTCTTTGACAATGTGTTGCAAGCATAATAATATAACAACAAAATTAAAGTCAAAAAATACAACACTGATGTTAGCGACAAATAAAGTTTTATCCTAAAACAAAGCTAAGTCATTGATTCTTATAGAACCCTATTTTCTTTAAAAAATGTAAAGTTCTATCCTAAATTTTCTAATATTTAGATAATCTCTGAAAGCCCATAAAATAAAGTTTTATCCTCATTGGCCAGCACTGAATCTAATTTCCAGTCACAACTTACCCATAGGTTTTATGGGAAATAAAACGCTTATAGTGATCATTTACTTTCTGCCGCAGCGCATTCGAGCAAACTGTGGTGTGGTGTCCGGGTAGTGCTCGGGTAAGGCCAGCGAAAATTCAGATTATTTAAAAGGATTGGCGACAGATGTATCTGCGGACAGTGAAGTTGAAGAACACTGGGCCAGTCGAAAGCTTCGATGTTGCGCTCCCCTTCGAAGGCGATCAGCCAAAGCCGGTGTTGCTGGTTGGTAAAAATGGCAGTGGCAAGTCCACTGTAATTTCGTTCGTTGTCAACGCGATAGTCGGCATGAAGCAGCATGTGTTCGACGACATCGAGGTTGATAAGGGACGGGTTTATCGAATTCGCTCGCCGCTCGCCATAAACGGTGCTGCGGAGTTCTATTTTGCGCGCCTGACTTTCGATCAGGGCGTGGTTCTTACCGAATGGCAGCTCAACCGCCCCAGGAGCGAATATCCCGATCATAGCCACATGCGGGCGCTGGATCCCGCTTGGGATCATTTTCCAGCCCATGAGACTAGCGCCTTCAGTCTGAATATGGGTGATCTTACTGACGCTCGCCGCATGGAAGAGATGCTTGATAAGACTTGCTTACTTTACTTCCCGGCGGATCGATTCGAACCACCCGATTGGCTGAATACCGCTGATCTCTCGTCAGACTTGAAGTTGCCGGAGCCGGAAAGGATAAAGGGGAAAACCGGCCGTCGTATCTTCTCAAGGAATCGGTTAAAGCCAACTCTCGACTGGCTGAATTCAGTCATATTCGACATGATGGTCGTAGAACATCAAGAGACCATACTCCCGATTGCCATGCGCACGCCAGAAGGTTCCAATTCGCAGCAAGGAAGTCAACTCGTACCTGTGAGAATTAAGACCCCAGGGAAAGCGCATGTCGTATTCGCCTCGGTGCAAGAGGTCTTGCGGAAGGTTCTCTGCGAGAGGGACACCGATACGTTATCCTTTGGGATTGGTGATCGAAAGTCGCGCATCATCAATGCAAACGTGGCGAGGGATGGCAAGCCGATCAAGGTCATTAAGGACTTGATGAGTCTGTCCGCTGGCGAGAGCGCACTGTTTTGCATGTTCGCATCAATTGTCCGAGATGCCGATCTTTCTAGCATGGCTTTTAACTCGCCAGGCGATATCGAGGGACTTGTTGTGATTGATGAGGCCGACATGCACCTGCACGTCGGGCTCCAGTACCGCGCTCTACCTGAGCTGATAGCTTTGTTCCCAAAGGTCCAGTTCATCATTAGCGCTCATGCACCGTTGGTCGCCATCGGATTGGAGAAAAAACTAGGAGGCGATGGCTTCGAGATCATTGACCTGCCAAGTGCTACCCGTATCCCATCGGAGTCATACTCTGAGTTTCAAGAGGCTTTCGACGCCTTCTCCAAATCCAAGGCATTCCATGACGAAATCCTCATGGCAATTCGTACGACACCAAAGCCGATTCTCTTGTTTGAAGGAAAGTCCGACTCCCAATTGATAGCGAGTGCATGGTTAAAACTGAAACCTGGCGAGGCGATGCCGTTTGACGTGATGCCTTGCGGTATCGAGCCAGATGAGGAGAAAAGGTCTGGTGGAGCAAGCATGCTGCGCCGAACCTTGGAATTTCTCTCAGCCGTAATTGACGGGCCATTGTGCGGAATATTTGACTTTGACAGGGCAGGTTACGAAGGCTTTGCCGGTCTAAATAAGCACGTCTTTAGCGTCGGCATTGATGCTGAACATAAACGCCATGCCGTAAAGAGTGTGCACGCATTATTGCTTCCAGTCCCCCCGCACCGTTCCGACTTCGTCAATAGTAAAAAACCGATTCACAGCTTTATGTCAATAGAACATTATTTTGCCGACGATGTGTTGAAGACAGGCGGCTTCCACCTCACACCAGTTATCGCCGGATCAACTGTGTTCGAGATCGACGGCCCTCCCAAGCAGAAGATCGCGTTCGCCAATGCAGCCGTTGGGTTTGACGCCATCAAATTCACGAATTTCCAGGTTCTTTTTGACAGGCTTAAATCCATAGGTTTTATCTGAAAATCGTAAATCGTGGCACCAGCAGTCCGTGCATGGCGCGCTCCGCTAGGCTCTTGGTTCGTTCGGCTTCCCCGAGCCGAGCCCAAGTTCAGGTGTATTAGAAAACCAAGTGAGAAATTTCTTTGATTAAATACTATCCCCGCGCCACACAGGACAGACAGCATGACGAAAATCAGCTCCGCAATGTGACGCTATTTGCAGGTGATGGGGGTTAAACAACTAGTTCGTCTTCAGTTTCATATAAAAGAAAGTGAAGTTTGTTATTTAAAGGAGAAACCAAAAAGCTAACTTCACCTCGGCTTGTCCGCCAATCGCATAATGGGCAATCCCTTGCACGGAGTTGTCCGAAAAATGAGTCAACTCACACAAAAACAGTCGACGCTTAGTCCGTCAAAATTTTGAGTCCCCACCACACGTAGTCAGTATTTAACAAACTCGAACATATTCATGGATATAAAATGACATTCGAAACACGCGCTGTAGCGTTTCTTGACATTCTCGGTTTCAAAGATCTTATCAAAAAAGTCGAGGCAAACGAACAGGAGGCGTGCAGGCAATTTAATGCATTTATAACTGTCGTAAATGCATTCGTTTCATTTGACAATAAAAGCTTATCAACGTTAATGCCAAAAAATGTACAACCAAAGTATATTTTTGTGTCGGATAGCATCATCCTTTCCGCCCCTCTACAGGAGAATGGATACGATGGACTAGTGGCTGTGACTTTGAAGGCAATTCAGCTTACACACAAGCTGCTTGAGTTTGGATTATCAATACGAGGAGGAATCGCTGTTGGCAACGTCTTGCACGAGCCGGCAAACATTTTTGGCTCCGCGTTCAGTGAGGCAATAGACCTTGAAAAAAAGGCGAATTATCCCCGCATTCTCTTGTCTGATAACGCTGCGAGTCACCTCGATAGAGCAAATCAGTTTACGACGCCGCTGAAAGAGTTGCCTTTATGGATTAACGATGAACAGCAACGAATCGTCAATACCTTTAACCCTTATTATATCAATGGCACCGAACAACATGGACGCATAGAGAGCGCTTTCAATCAATATCGAATCTACATATCTGAAAATTTGAATAAATATGAATGTGATCTAAGAATAAAAGCAAAGTGGAATTGGCTAGCTAAATCGTTTAACAAAGCACTATTGGATCATGGTATTGGAGTTAATCCAATTGACCTCCCCCCAAACAAGGGGGAGATTACCATTGGTAATCGTCCCCTAGATTAACGAACTTAGAGGTTGAATTTTCTCATTGAGATTTTCAAGTTAGTTGCAACTCGACAGAAAGACTAGGACTCACGACATAAACTAGTCCAAGTCTTAAGTCACCCCTCGATGGCCGATGTTCAACCGGAGCAAACACCTCAAAGGGCAAATTGCAACTTCAGCTTGCTTATAAGTTTCACTGCCCACAAAACCGTCTGCCCCGGCTCATTGACTTTGTCTCGTGGGATTAGCATCTTGGGCAAACGCTCGCAAATACACTTGCTCTTCAACTTTCCTTCGAGCTCTGTAGGCCAACGACCGCTACTGTCGACCAAACCATCAAAAGCAAGCTTCACCGACTCCTCAACCACATTGAAAGACGCATGTTGGTGAAAGCGCAGTGCAATTAACGATAGCGCGATATTACCTGTTCGCTCTACATCCAACAAAGCAATGGGTGGATGACCCGTTGAAGTAATTGTCACCACAAGTCCTACCCTCGGTTTCCTATTTGCCATAGAAAAAACCCGCCCAGTTTTAAGTTGGCATAGTGACATCGCAAAACGCGCCTGCGTAAGTTTGCGCGCCATTTGGTTTATCGTACTCGCCAAAGCTTCCAGATCCCCAATGCAGTCCCAGCTTGCGGGCTTCAAATGTCGAAACTCCAGCGGTGGTAATTTCGCACCTAGACTTTGCTCTGCCGCGCTAACCTTAACAGTCTTATGTATGTCGATCCGCTTGCCTATTTTGGTAGCCTGTTCGATCCTCTTTGTCCCATCTACCTGACTCAATTTAGTCATCAACTTTTTGACCGTGATAGAGCTGTCAAATTCAGGGTACTTGAAATAAACATCAAGCGACTTCTGGCCAGCTGCCTTAGCGCCATCCGAACCATTATCTAACTCATAGTCATATATGATTTGCTCATTTTGTACCTCTGCTCCACCGTTAACAGAATTCGCACCTGCCTTTTCGTCCAATGCGCTACGACTGATTTCCTTCATCGAAGGATGCCCATAGAACAGTTGCTCGCAGGGATGGTTCTTGCCGGTGAGGTGCAAAAGTTCAAGCACGAGCCACTTATTGCCAAACTGTAAACCTCTGAATCTCCAAGCGGAGTTTTTCAGTGGTGGTGGGGTGAACGTCACGTACTGTTTTCCTCGACTTTGAAGGCAGACACTATCCCACGCTCGTCGTGCATCTGGGTCAAGCGCAATCCACGCGAAATGTTGTGCAAACTGATGCGACAGAGAGCTCTTTGGAACTCGTGCGGTGAAGCGCAACGTAAATTGACTTCTAAAGCCTGGAATTTCGGGATGAAACAGCAGATTCAGCGCTCCTGGACGCATAACGGCGTTAGCCAACGCACGGTTGTGCAGAAAAAGGTGGCGTATTAACTCAATGGTAGGAATCAGAATCTCACCTTGCTCCGTTCGATATCGGAGTAATCGCTGGACTCCTCCTCCCTTTCCCCCGAACGCATAGATCTCTGCTGGGATATCAGCAGAGCTTATTTCGTCATAGCTGGACAAATCTATTACTGACGCATTAGCCAGGGTTCCACGCGCTGGCAATGACAGCATCTCACCGTCAACAAACACATGACTCAACGAGAGCAATGGTAATAGACCAATTGGTAACGACACCATCCTGTACCGAAGCGACTCCATGTCGCGCATTACTGCGCGAACGAACCATGCATTTTTTTCTTCGTATAACCCCGCAAGCCAGTAAAGCTCAGTAGGATCAGGTCCCAGTGTGAGAAGAGGTTTGAGAAATAGTCGGCTCATGCAGCAATTTTTGAGTATGTTGGAGTAGCCTCGATAATCGCCTTGATTGCTCCCATCTTGTCAGAACGCAAACCCGCAGCACGCATGACCTGCCAGGCCCTGACTTGGTCGCCACGGCGCTCCAATTCGGCGATTACCCAGTGGACTCGCCGAAGCTGAAAGTCCTCTGTAGTTTCGACAACTTGGCCCAAAAATTCCATTGTGCTCGGCAAACGCTGGCGCCGCTTGAGTAACCAATCACGTTTGCCGATTCGGCGCTCCAATTCGGCAATGGTGATCCGAACTGGGGGAATTTCTTCAAGTACAACAATGACCCATGCATTAAGCTTCGCCACCCAACCGCGATCGATCTCAACCCAATCATAGCGAGGCCGTCTCTGCAATTTTCTAGGAACCGTTTCGACCCTGATAGTCTGCTGCATAGGCACGACTGGTGTTTGAACAATCGCTGTGGCTACGGGGTGTTTCCCCTTTTTTCTTAACGGTCGCTGCCATGTATTTTCAATGCCCAGCTGAATTGCCAAACGAACGACAGTTTTCGGATCAAGGTGCAAATATCGGCCGACCGCACGTAGTCCACTGCCGGCACGCACCAGCTCGCGTAGTGCTGGTTCCAGCAGAGGACCATAGGAAAGAAACCGAGGTAAGCCTAGCGAGCATTTGGATGAGTCAAAGCATCGAGTGTAGACATAGCCGCAAGTGCATGTGAACACTCCAACTGTGTTGCCACGGTTACGATGTTGAGTGAACCCTTTGATTGGCGTTTTTGAGTCGTGTGTTGCAAGCGGATTCGCGCAGGGCCAAGGGCCAACTCCAAATGGCGATTTCGACTCAGACAGCTCCCGCTGTGCCAGAAAATCTTGAATCAGCAGATGGTAAAGGGGATGATTAGCTTTGCGGTGTTTGCGCACCATAGAGGCCAACCAATCACCAGCCATACGATTATTAACTATTATTGCCGGCAGCTTTTCCAAAGCATTTCCATAGAAATTTCGGAAATCGTCTACTAAGCGCAGCTGATCCATTGACCTAATCGACTTGGCCAACCCTGCATTAAGCATCTGATTTCGATAAAATGCCGTCCAATTCGACAGGGTACGAGCAGCAATTGGACGGTGCAATAATTCGGCGCTGCGTTGAGCAATTCGCCACAAGTGCGCTTTACACGCTTGATCTGTCATTTGCGCCATCGGTCGACTCCGCAAGGGACAGTTTTTCGAAGTCGCCGCAATAAAGACGTGTCGACTAATTTGCGAAAACGAGACCGTGCTGTCCATCAACAAACCGCCATGTTCTGGACATACCTGCACACTAGGAAGTTGATCAACTCTGCGCCACCAAAGCTCACCATGCTCCCCTTTCATCTCCAACACACAATCTGGACAGAATCGTAGTTGAGGATGACGCCCAATTCGAAACGCCGATAGTCCAAGGCGAACATGCAGTCCGTCAATATCTCCGTTGCGCATGAGGCTACGGGCCTTTGCTTTAACCGTAGGAGGTTCGAAAGCCGTAAAGTAGGGAAATAGTGTAAGGTTGTCGATAATGCAATCGACGCTTAACCCCCGGTCGGACGGAATTTGATCGGCCAGTGACTGTAGATGTCCGGGCAGGTCAAAAGTTGCCGTGACATGGCGGTTACCAAACAACTCTTCCAATGTGTGTGACGGACTCGGCGCCCCGACATGCCGATGATATCGAGCAAGCACACTGTAAAGAAGCTCGTCAGGATAGACTTTCGGAAAGTAAGCGAGCATCTATTACCATTACGCCGCAATATCGAGTAAGGGTGGCTTTACGACTCCTGCAACGAGCAGTGATTCGTAGCCAGACCGACCACTGTTGTTGCCTTGCGCTACGATGGAGCGCAGGTCTTGCGGGGACGATTCGTCATGCTTTGACTGTTTGAATGACAAGGGCTTCCGCGCTTTTTTGGTAGGTCGCGCCGCCAAGCGCTCAGAAATCGTGGCCATTAACAGCAATGGATCAGCAGATGGATACAGCGCCATAGCATCGGCCACTAACACGTGTGCGACATCGTCCGCTACGCCCAGTGCGCGCAAGGCACTTCTAATTACATCAGACCCATCAACTCGTGCCAACTCGGTTACTGGCTGTGATTCGACGGACGATGCTACCGCTCCAAGTGGTGGTGGTCTTGTTGCTGAAGCGAACACTTGATTTACATGTGCCTGAAAAGGCAGCAGATCATCGTATTTCCGTAGTGTTCTGATATCGTTTGCGCGTAAAGCGTCCAACATTGGACGAACAATTCGAAAGTCTTCCTTAGCTACCTTTTGTAGCAACTCTGCCGTCAAAAGTTCAGGGCCATGCCTGACTTCACCAATACTAACCACTCGTAACTGCGCCAGCATAAAAAGCTTGACTACGATGTCTAAGATGCCTTGGCTCTCTTCGTAAAGAACTACCTGAATGTCAGGATTCAGCGCAGTCGGTTCGCGTGTCCATTGATACTGCCAGAGTTGACCGATAAAGTAATCCCAAGCCTTACCCTGCGGCATGCGATCCCAGATCAACGAGCCTAGCCCGCTGGCGCGTCGGGCCTGACGAAAATTCTCCTGCAACAGCGGAATCGCGCTGAGCGTGCCAATCAGGATCACGGGCACGCCGATCGTGTTCACGAGCGTGACCAGGAAATTCAGCAAGGCGTCCGGACCGATCTTAGTCTTGTTCAAATGCTGAATTTCGTCTATCACTAGGACACCCAAAGCATGAAGGTTGGCAATATGCGCCATGTGAACCATCATTTCGTCGACGCTAGCGCGTCGACTGCCATACCAATTGAAATAGTTTGTTCCTGCGAGTCGATCGACGGCTGAAAAGAAATTGATACAGAGCTGCTTCGGGGATCCTTGGTGGGGGCAGTCCAACTTCAACCAAGTAATTTGTAACAAGCTAAAAGGTTCAGTGTGCTGGATGCATTGAGGATAAAGATGAAGAACCTTTTCAATTGCCTTGGACTTGCCAATGCCAGAGCAGCCCACTAAGGCAAAGCTCGTCGCAGTATTTTCAACTGGCTGACTAGTTGAGGTCGTCAACGACTTTGCCTCGATGCGCTCCGCGCCGCTTTGAAGGTGACGGATGTAATCATGTGTAAGTGGGTTTCGTCCGATATATCCCTGACGAAGTAACATATCAAAGCGATCCGCTAGTTGAATCTGGCGCTCCAACGGTTCAAAGTAACGACCCAGACGCATGATGCAGTGCTTACGCAGGCCAGCCGGATAAGCTCTCTCTTTCACATCGTATTCCGGCCTGGCAGCTAGAAGCTCATACAACTCCAGTTGCGACTGCAGTGGCGGCAGGCGCCCGATGAAAGGATTTTTCTCGTACTCAGGCAGCGAGGATTCTGACGCTTCAGGGTTTGTTGTCATGGCGAGGACCGCTACCCAATATTTCAGTGATGTCAGGCTCGTTAAAGTCGTCAGACGTCGCCCTTGGAAATTGAAGAATGTCAGCGCTCCTGCCGGCCACGGGACTTGGCGAGTCGATGTTAAAGCGGAATGCTTCGGTGGCTCGATTCAACTGTTTTTCAGCTGCGCGATTGATGCGGATGTTCTTGGTACGTTTGGCCGCACTATCAGTGCTAGATTGGTCCTTTTGTTTTACCGCGCCTGCCACCACCGCTTCGATGCTAGCTGATAAATCTGCACCAGCTAGCTGCTGGCTCGGCTGGCGCTTTGCAGACGTCTGCTTCCCTGCCTCATCCGACAATCCCAGTTCCCATATTGATGTCTGCTGATGCGTCCGACTGCGTTCAGTCAATTTGCACACTTGAAACTCCATCAAAGCTATGGAATCGTGTAAGTAGATCTCATCTAAGTTGCGAGGATCAAATGAGACCTTCACCTTCCAGTTTCCACGCTGTCGCGCCTTGTCAAACCATCTTTCCTCCAAGGCTTTTTTACACGTGTAGAAAATGCCTCTTAGCCGTATGCCATTGCTCGTGACAGTGGCCTCATCAACCGGCAGTAAACTAAAACGTACCAATTCTTCTGGGTATTGACGTAAGCTGCCGCTACGGTTAGCTATGCCCCAGTTCCAAAGATGAATGGGCACAATTGGAATGTTATCGGCGGCGAGATCGGGATCCTTATCGTATCTCTTTATTTCATGGTGATTGTTATAGTAAAGAGCGCATTCGATAACGATGCGGGTAAATTGATCAAGATCCAACACAGCATCTAGCCGATAATCTTTTCCGCCGCGCGCACGATAGTCGACATCGATGTAGCCTGGCACAAACGACTTGAATTTTGCTGGTAGCAGCCGAAATCGCTGTTCAACAATTCCCTTCCAGTCAGCACGGTAGGCAGCTGCGTTTTCAACTGTCACATTGAAATTGTTAATTAGAGTTTCAATCATGCGGCCTTCGATTTCACCGCGATCCGCCAGAAGAACAGCGGGTAGATGGCGGCAGGGCCAGTCTTCAATCTCAATCGTGCGACCATTTTGCAGGCAATAGTTCTGTTTGTTAGATGCCGTGTTAGCCAAAGCCATCATGGCGCCAACCCAGGATGGTCCCTCCAGCCCAACATACATTCCAACAATCATTCGGCTGAATACATCGATCACGACGTACAGCACAGGGCGTCCAATGATTTTATTTCGGTCAGAGCGCGACACGAGAAACACATCTGCGATGGTTGCGTCAATCTGATAGCGGGAACCGGGCCCCCATACCTCTGCTGTGGAGGTGCCTAGTAATCCACGAAAATCTTTGTCGTAGATTCGTGGTCGCAAGCGCTCACGCTTTATATCTAGCCTATCGTTGTCCTGTCCAAGCCAGTAATAAAACTGTCCAAAGCTTGGGAAGCCCGTGCCTAAAACGTCCGCGTTCGGCGTATGAATGACCGTACCTTTGACACGGTCAATCATGCGATCGCAAAAGAAGTCTTTGATCATTTGGTCGTAGGCACCACGCAACGTGAACTTGTTTTGTGTGGTGTAGTAACGCGCCACAGCCACACGGAAAGTTTTACGCATCTCTTCGTCGACATTTAAACCAGACAAGTCTCCTAGTCTTCGCGGACGGCCGCGCTTTATGTTCAAGTTGGGAATCCGGACTTTACCTTTGCCACCCGAGTTGGTGAAGTCGGGCAGTAAAGCGTTAGGTGTCTGACCACGTTGCCAATAGCGGCGAAGATACGAATAGATTGTGGCTCTAGTTGCCAATCCAGCAGCCACGCATGCAGCGACCTTTTTCGCACGATGGTTCGGCTTGTAGATTTCCGGTTCATTAGCAATCAAATCCGCAACAATTTCCCATGCGCGATCCCGCCGATTTTTTTGAATCTCAGGCAACGCCGAATCGTCCACTATTTTCAGATGCGGATCGGTTGTCAACAACTTGCAACGACCCACTTCCAAATCTCTTTGCAAAGCGTCTAATTGAACGACTTGGGGTAATGCACCGTGCGCGTGGACGTCTATGGCAAATCCGACAGGCTCTATTGAGTGCAGCCACAGCAACCGAATTGTTCGCAAGGGCGGTTCGCTGTATTCAATGAGATCGTTTCGTAATAACATCATGCGACCTTGCGTGAAGAGCTCACATTAGAGGATGATGTCGAAATTGTTAGTGAATCAATCTCCTTGTTTAGATCAAACTTTACGTCGAGATCTATAGTTATCCTCTTATTAGCGCATAGGTGCCTGATAACTGTAATTGCCTCTCCTATGCCAAAGCCCTGCGTCTCTTCTAGATACCGAATGAACTGTTTTACTGACACCCTCGACGCCTGCGACAAGCAAACCAGGAATCTGCTGCACCTAATATCCCAGTAATCAGAGGGTGATACTGCCAGATGCTCCAGCGACTGCATTTCGTGCAACCATCGCAAATTCTTCACGCGCTGTACGGGTAGGTCGAGATCGGTTACCAACCCCCAATCGACACCCTTAAGTTGCCAATAGCGGCGTTCAATTTCTTGTTTTTCAAGGGTGCGAACGATGTCCAGTTCTTTGGCTGGCTTTACTGATCGTGCCACTAGATTAACGGTGTCACCAACTTGCACATCCACCAAGAAATCGGTTGTCATCACAATATCGGTTCGGCTCTGTGCATCGGCTGGGTGGCGAACCCCCATTTCAGCTGCAATGATGCGAGTGTCATCTCTATCCAAAGGAAATTGCTCTCGGATGTCAATCACCGCGTCGGACCAATCAAATAGTAGAAATAGGGCTGTCTCAATGTCTGACAACAAGTGATGCTCACGACCCGTCTTGCGGCTATAGATGCGAGAAGACCGTCCGATTGACGATACGTCCTGGATCGTAAGCCAGGGTTGATAGTCCTTGCCGCGACCTTGTCCGCGACCTTCTTGATGAAATCTTGCTACTTTATCCTCGTCGAAGGTGTACCTGCGCTTTGCCATTAAGGCACTCCTAGCCAAAATTTCTGTTACGACATTATTTTTATTGCACTCAATACCCTATCTATGCTTTGCCCGGTAACGAATTACATGTTGTGAATCTTGTCCGACAGGTTGAGAAATACCAGCCAAATAAGTTGATATTTCTAATTTATATTCGTAATAAATTTCAAAAGGTCTTACTAGATAATTTGATCGGATATGAGTAAATTCCCGACAACTCCTGGTTATCCTCCGCCTTTTCCGCCATTAGTCGTTCTGAATTAACGTGAATTAAACAAGCTGGCACACTGGTCTTTATATTGATCTAGGCAGACCACATCACATCATTCGCAAGGTTGAATCACCTAGTTGCTCATCCTTATAATGTGGGCAGGTCTCAGGGATATGTTGAGGAACTGGCGGCTCAAGCACATCATTGCGACCGTCATACTTTCTGTAATAACCCCTTGTTTTGGGTCTTTTGGTCCAGCCGGTTACTAAGTCGACAGCGATTCCCACGGCGGTCGATGCCAATACACCGTTAGGCCAGACTACTTGTGGTTGGGCACCTGCTTGATCGTATGCCGTGCCTTCCTTGGCTAGATTCTCAGTGGTGATGAAACCCATGCACTTCATACAGGGGCTGTTAGGCGAAGATAGTATTATCTGACCCCCGATGGTGGGGCCGTCATGCACGTCCATTCCAATATCAATGTAGTGCGCAAGATACCGTCGACAGTGCTGTTCAACTTCGAGGCGCCCAAGATATGTTTCGATGCATCCAAAAATAACTTGACACCGCTTCAAGGCGTCTGGCGACTCTTGCCAGCGACATAAAAATCCATCTATGTTTGCATTGGGCTGCAGACCCAGAATCATGTTTTTGGCTAGATCTACCTTTGATGTTTTCACAGACACGTCAATTGCGCGTGCTCCGATCAAACGATTTAAATTTGTGTCGGTCACCACGTCATGGTCATAAAGAACAAAATTCTTAAAACCAATATGCGCTAGCTGTTGCACGATATGCGACCCACCACCACCAAGACCGATCACTCCGACGATTGCGCTTTCGATTGCTGTCTGAGAATCTGCACCGAGAAAGGACTGTCTTTGGTATCGCTCAGTCATGATGTTTTGACTTTCTGAAAGTTAATAACGACGGTCCAATTACACTGATTAGGTTAACCTCGTCCAATATGATTTTGCTTTGGGCGGTTGTTGCGCACGCAAAGGCATGATTCGTGCTAAATATAATGAAACCGTGAGGCGCGTTTGCATTTGTCTGTTGAAGCCCATCAACAATTTGCGGGATACTAGACCGGTCAACGCGACTCATTGCAGGTAGCCCTTTATGGTCATGTAGGTGTACATGGAAAACACCCGTGCTGGTTTGTCTTCCTTGGTAGGCTAAATGCACGGCTGCTGTTATCGCCTGCTCGCCGATTCTGGCACCAATGCTCGGGTCAGGAATATAGTGTTCATCCGCGACTGGCCAATATCCAACTACTAGCAAAAGTGCGCCTTTATTTGTCTGTGTTTGCCGGACTTGGCAAAACCCCACGCGCTCGGCCGCAAACTCATGAGGTCGACGCAAGTCATTCAAAATTCCTTCGTACAACTTAGCTGTCAGTTTCATTTCTAGGGTCATGTTGATTGCACCAAGCCGGTAAGGTGAGCACTCAATATTTCGCCAAGAGACAGACCATTGGGTTCTACAATGAAGGAAAATGCTTGCCAGTTTTTCTCTAAGATCCGCCCCGTATAGTTCCAGTTGCGATCAAAGGGGCTAGTGATTTTTTGATTGAAAAACAGTCTGGACGGATAGCCCGAGGCATGAGTTGTTGAGCACAATAGCGCGTCGCAAGTTGCAGGTATGCATTTAGCTGGTAGTCGCAGATTCGTGAGAAAGTAGTACCTCACTCCGAGTTCCTCACCGACTAGCACGTCCTGACAGTAGAGTTTGAGCGCATGCTCCTGCTCTTCCAATGTTGGAATGAGTTGACCGACAGTCATGAAGATTTTCCTGACTTGACCTGATAGGTGAAAATCTCACAGCCAACAATGTTGAGCATTTCATTTTCAGGCACAGGCATTGGCGGCTGGCCTGGCTTCTCTTCATACAAGTTATAGCCTGCAGCCGTTTCACCAACTAGCCCTAGGATTTGGTCAACGGAATGATGTCCGCGTTTTATTAGATGGGATTGATCTTTAATGAAGATTGTCACGGTTTGACGATGCGCCGTAATAAATCGCCGCACCCGGTGCTCATCGAGTTCAATTGGGTCTCTTGGCCCGATTTCACAGTTTTCTTCCTGTCCACATTCAATTAACTCATATGCGCAAGCCCTATGACCTGCGAGTTCCAGCAGATATTCAGCGCTAGGATTTTGATAGGCTATCGAATGTATTTCGTCGTCAATTAAGACCTTGTAGTCACTACGGGACTGATCACAAGGACTTTTGTGGTTATCGATGAGCAACGCTGTGCTTTCACCGTCGTTATTATTCAATTCCGTAACATTAGTATTCATTTTTTTCCTTTTTTAGAAATAAGTTGATTGAGATATTGGCGCTTGAATGCGATCTATCTCACAAAACTCGCTCAAAAGGACTTGACAAGTGATACCCATTTACGGAAACTGAAGGCTTCCACACCGAGTCTGGTTTCGTACTGGATTCACTAGGGGCTAGCTTTTGAGCTGGCCCCTTTTTATTTTGAATTCTGCATCGCTACTCCTGTTCCGTAATTCAAGCTTTGGTAGTTTTACTAGATATGTGGGCTATTATACAGCTATTTTTTAGCTAAGCAATAGCCTTGACGTAGCTTCTTTTGGTTGATACTATGCTTGCATAGATACATAAACTAGTGGCGAGATGGTTATGGCTTTAAAAAAGACGATGACATTGAATCTAACTGATGCTGAAATGAGTGCGTTAGAAGAGCTGTGTCTTAAGAAGGATCTCAACAAGACTTCCTTAATAAGGCAAGCTCTACGACTTTATCAAGTTGTTGACGCACGCGCAGGGAGAGGCGATAGGTTGTTTTTCGAAGACGATAAGACTAAGGAAAAAGCCGAGTTCATGATGCTATGACTAGTGATAGATCAGCGGTTTTTTTATTAGATGTTGCAAACGATATAGCGGTGGACGCAGAGATCTGCGACGGGATTACGGAACAGCAACTAGTCGATTGGGAGGCCGGATGGGTACCAGAGTTACATGGTGCTCTTCGGCGTCTGCGAGATGCGAATGTTGCAAGACAATATTGGCCGCAAAGCCGGCATTGGGATTGGCGAAAAAAAACACTAACTCTACAAAAATTTCTGACCGCGCAAGGTTTTAGTGTCACGTGTCGTGGAATGACAGAGGGGATGATGGTAGTAGACAGCGCGATGCACCGCTGCCGAGCTCATGAGCAGCTGGGGCAACATCTCGTGTACGTTGATTATTTAGAGACCGCGCCGTGGAATCGGAAAGAGTTGCTATTCGATCCACCGCGCTACAGAGGTGTTGGAAGCATTTTAATGCGTGCGGCGGTTGAGCTGAGCCTACAGGAGGGATTTAAAGGAAGAATCGCTCTTCACTCTTTACCCCAGGCGCACGATTGGTATGCGAAAAAGTGTGGAATGACGACTTTAGGGGTTGATCCCAATAAAGAAAACTTACACTATTTTGAGATGACATCGGCTCAGGCGGATGCGTTCATAGGAACAGGAAACGTAACGTGAAGATCGATTTTACGAAAGAATGGTGCATGCGGATGTCGTATATCGAAGGCGATTCGTTGATCGGTGCTGGACTTTACTCGCTCGACCCTGCGACTGGCCATAATAATGACGTCGCGTTGGAAACTGCAACATGCGATGATTCGAACGTGGTATTCGGTCGGTTCGTAAGGTTGTTGCGACGACGCCAAGGTCTAACAGTGGAAAAGTTAGCATCTGATGCTGATGTAGATATATCCGAGCTGGTCGAAATCGAGGATGACACGCGCTATAAGCCAGCGCCCAGAACCGTTTATCAATTGGCTAATTTTTTTGGTTTAGAGCAGAACAACTTTATGCAAATCGCAGGATTGACAGCACCGAAAGACTCTCGTTTAAATAACGAGGCGATTCGCTTTGCCGCCCGATCAGATCCAATTGCACAATTGACACCAGAGGAACAGGCAGCGCTTGAAGACTTTGTGGCCGTTCTCAACATGCAAAAGTGATCAGTTGACGCTTTGGCCAAAAATATTATTCTTTCGGAGAAGACAGCCAGAGATATCGACGATCGTGTAGCGCGCGTCCTGCGAGGTCTAGGAAACCCAGAGCCACCTTTACGACTAGCAGATGTTCGCGAATTACTGAAGCTGGATCTCGGTTACTACACGGCAGACAATCCCGGCTTTGCGAGCGAGACCATCAGCCGCATTCGGGTAGCCACCATCCAGATCTATGAACGACCGACATTGCTCATTGACGCAATTAGGAAGTTGTCACTTAAGGCACTCTATCTCCCAGATCGAAAGAGGATTCTTCTGGATGAGTCCTTGCCAGTGTTGAAACATCGCTGGAATGAGGCACATGAAATTGGCCACAGCATAATTCCCTGGCACGAGATGATGATGCACGGCGACAATGAGCATACCCTGTCGCGCAACTGCCATGAACATGTCGAAGCCGAGGCAAATTTTGCATCGGGGCGGTTGCTCTTTCTCAGAGACCGATTTGTCGATGAGGCACTTTCACTGGAACCACGATTCAGCACAGTTAAACAACTACACAAGACTTTCGGAAATACTTTATCAACGACTCTGTACCGCTTCGTCGAATGTATTGGAGAGGAAAATCCCGCTTTGGGAATGATCACTTGCCATCCGCATATTGATCGCCGGCCTGTTGATCACGATCTAAATAAGCCATGCAAATATGTTGTCCAGTCAACATCATTTCAGGCTCAATTTGGAAAGTTGACAGAAATAGAGCTATTCCGTGCGGTCAGTTCATATTCGGGAAGGCAAAAAGGCGGAACCTTGGGTCAAGCAGAGGTGATCCTAGCTGACGATAATGGTGCCAGTCACCGCTTTTACTTTGAAACATTCTTTAACGGCTACGATGCCCTGACTCTTGGCACTTACTTAGGGTCTGAACGTGTATTTGTTGCAGCAGCTGGATCAGGTTAAGGGATGACACGCGTCGGTTTTAACTAATTCGGAAGTGCATCCAGCTTTATATAAGGATCATATCTTTTCTCAGGCCAACCTAAGTCCAGAACCTAGTCAATATCTAACTACTTGCTAGCATCCCGTTTGTAACGGTCCCGTGAATACGGAATGCCAGAGGTTTGCGGTTAGATCGACTTCCCTTTGCTTCCGTTCTTCCCACTCATTAAATTCTTTCGACACAAGCCTAAGGTTACTATCCGAGCACCCGCCAGGGAGCAAGCAATTAGCTAGTTCATAAGCGATAAATTTGCCCCACCCTTGTGACTTTGAATCTCGGCAAGCTTATCACTTGCTGTCACCGCTTTTTCAGAAGAACTAGTTGACTCAGCAGATCTCAGAATGGCCACAATATTCAGCCGGCGCGAACAGATTGAGCCATTCTTGGTGTTTTACTTTCCGCATCCCACTAATGCCGCCATTTGCTCCGCCAAATGTGAGCATCGCAGCGTTGTCACTTAACTGGGTGCCTTCGGAAACAAATAATGGTGCCTGATTTATTTCGCGAAAGCGTTTAATAAATGATGTCACGTCGAAGCCGAACCCATAACCCGTCGTGCTTTTATACGGCGGGTCAACATACACGACGGCATTACTAGGAAAGGGATCACTGAGCGTTGTCATGATGTTCGCTTTGAGGCAGGTGACTCCTTTCATTCCGCTCACAAGTGCGCTGATTCGTCGTCGCAGCTCTGTCGGAGAAGGTTGCATCGGATTGGCTGGGCTGCGACGTATACTTGTTGCAGTTGGCTCCCAGTAATCCCTGAAGCAGGCGTTTACCCAACGATCTCCATCGCGCCAAATCTGTTTTCCACCGAAGGAGCATGCCTGAAGCACTGGATATAGCTCTACTTCCTGGTCACCCACTGGGAGTGCTGATAACGCCGACATATGTGACTTAATATCACGCTTATCAGTCGGCAAGTCGGACAAAAACCGATCAAATGCGTCCATGTTGAATGTGCCGGAGCCGATAGCGGACCAAAACGTACCCCAAGAGCTGATGTCGAGCATCCAAATGCGTGATGGAGCTATGCCCCTGTTGACCAGCTCGATAGATACCGCGGCCGATCCGCAGCATAGGTCGTAGAATCGCGAATTTGGACTAGGAGCGGCATCAAGAAGAAGGTCGACAATCTGAGTTGCTACACGCTGTTTGCCGCCCTGAAATGTGCAGGGAACTCGCATTTGACCTCTCATGAGTACTTCCTGCGGATCAGAATTCGCGCATAAACACGCCGACCGTTGATGATGCCAACGCCACCTTTATCTTCACAATGCGGGCGATACCCGACCTCTTTAAGGATCTTTGAAGATACGTTTGTACGTGCGTTGCCGTTGGCGAGCATAACGATCTGGAACTGATCAGGGCTGTATTTGTCGAGGAAAGTGATCGGCACACCCATAAATCCATCGTAGTCGGCAGGAATATTTTGAGTTCGACCGACATCGATAGCATCGTAATTTTCGTAACGAGGATATTCATCCGGTGTGTAATGGCAGGTCAATGCTATGGGCTCGTGCCGCTTTATAGTTTCCAAGTTGGTGAACCATCGCACCCCCTTCACTCTAATAAAGCGACGTCCTCTCTCGTCTATACCGCAGCCAGCTGCGTTTAAAGGGTAACCCTCAGGGACGTAAAATTTGCGATCCCCGGAGCGAATGGATTCTCCATACCAGACTTTATTATCCCGAAAGAGCGGGAAGACCTCCCTACATGTTGCTGCGTTCATGTTGCCAAGAATAATAAAATGTTTTTTGTGGCGCTCTAGCAAAGCCATGTACTCGCGAAAGAGGCTGAAGGGCGGATTGGTGACTACAATATCTGCTTCCTTGAGCAAAACTTCACACTCATCTGACCGAAAATCACCGTCGCCAGCAAGACGCACGAGGGAATTCTCTTGCATGGCAAATAGAGATTCTAAATCCAGTGAGCCGTCCGGCTTCAGCATAGGCTCGTCGGGCACTTCGGTTATTACCGCCTTGTAGGCTCCGGTCCCTCCCTCTAACGGATATTCCCGTCCAGCCATTGGAGAACCGGCGTAGCAGGTGGATGTTACCCCCGCGAGTCCGAGCTTGTTGAAATTAATCACAAAAAATCGGAAGAACGCCGACTCAAAAGGGTCATCACAGTTACAAAGTACGGTTTTCCCCTTTAGTTGCTCTCGATGCTTCAGCATTTCTCTAGCTACGTCCTCGTACTGCGTATAAAACTCGTCTTTCTTGACGATAAACGCGCGATTGAGTGTTGCATTACCGGATTTCGAGTAGGACTTTGGATGTTCCGTTTTTATATCAAACGGCATCGTACCCTCGCGAACTACCGCTTTAAGGAAGGTATTAATTGCGGCGGACATTCCGATACCGATCTCGTCGAATACCTCGTTGGCACGTCTCTTGACATCTAAGTCGAGGCGTATTGTCGTGGTTGGTTTGATTGCCATGCTTAGCCTCCTTTTGATGAAATACAATGTAGCACAATATGAAGTGAAATACATTGTAGCTCAGAAAAAGAAAGGCTGTTGCCCCTTTTTCGTTCTTGTAAATGGCAAGCGGACAGACAATTTCACCACCCAATTCAACTCAAAGACAATTTAATCAACCGAAAATCTCGATTTCTTTATGCTAAATACTTTGGCCTCCCCCGTGCCTGCGGTCACAACAGATATCAAGAAATATCTCAGTTTTTTCAATTAAAGTGACGGAGCCATGTGGCTAACAATCAATTGAACTCGCTTTACCAACCCCAGTCGATCAGGAGTTGCAACATTTCTACATTTACAAAATAGCAACTCCATCTTAAATTCGACCAAAATGCCTACCTCCACTTTTATTGCAGTCCCAGACCGAGCTAGATGTCTTGAATATGAGTAGGTCGCTTCGGGGGCTCACCAGTGAAATTTCATAATGATTTGGCGCGATAGGGGTGAATAACAATATCTTTTGGACGAAGTTTGAACAAAATGACGTCAGTTTATGACCGCTTGGGTCGATGCCGTTTAGTTGTAACCGCCAAGTTCCATTAGATGCGCCTGCTCGGGTTACAGGAAACTTAATCTGGTTGTTCGCGTAGTCGACACCCGCATATCTGATGGTTACAGGAGTCGAGGCACCAGTCGCGCCGCTGTTCACTCCGAACAATGTGACGCTGCCGGGGATATTTCCATGTGTTGTCACCATGGAAAGGTCCAATTGATTTCTCGACCCACCCGTAAGCGCACCCGTCTCAATCCAAAAAGCATTTTTATTCGCAAAAGTTTGTGGAGTTGGAGTTGGTGTTGGTGTTGGTGTTGGAGTTGGCGCAAGCGCAGGACTAATGGCTGTACTCAGTGCGAGAGCGGCAGCAGTTGCAGGAGCTACCATCGGTACTGGTGATTGATCAAAATCATCGGCGCTATCGGCATCTACTGCAGCAGGCATCGGGACGGTCGGCAAAGTTGTGAGGCGTGCGAGTTTGGGGTGGATCGTACTAAGTCCGATACCACCGCCAATCTGTTTTGGCAGAGGTGTTCTGGCAAGGATGCCTTCGACGGTAAGTTGCTCGATTACATGTAATTGGTCAACCAACTTAAAACCTTGTCGTAGAGGCACAGTGAACCATTCATCAATCGCCGCAGCGACTTTTGAAACCTCAGTATCGTTGTCACCGTCTCTAGTGTCCAGTGAAATGGCAGCCTCAATATTAAGGGCCAAACCTTCTCTAGTTAGGTTTGCGGAACCAACGTAAGCCGCTTGGCTGCCATCAGTACGGCGAATGTGATAAACCTTCGGATGAAAGAGTCCCGTCCCAAAACTAACGATACCAAGGTGAGCGTTGGTACGAGGCATCCCCAATAGTTCAAACAGTTTCTCAACGTGAATCTTCAACGTGGAAGCATTATTCGATCCGAGAAGGCAGTTTATGAGTAGATTTGATTGTGCCGCTCGTTCTAGGAAAGGCAGAATTAATCCGAGAGACTTCGCTGAGAAGTAGCCTGTTTGAACACGAAACTCGCTAACTTCATCACCTAGCACTTCCTGAAGCCAGTTTGATAGCGCTTCTGAAGGATTGCGTGAACCAGTATCGTGATATCTCACGGTGTGACATCCTTTGTCCAAGTCAGATGAGAAGAGTATAGGGCTTTATTTACCAGCAACATGACGTCAACTACACTTACACAGACCTAAGCTTTGCTTTCTCACGCAGTCACATAAGAAATCCTTTCTGTTGGCTGTTTCACGCGTGAAATGAATATCAAACGCTCCTTAATTAATAAATTAAATTTAATACAATTTAAAACAATAATTTTATTTAATTCTTCAATAAACAATTTATGTTTTTTATAAAAATAAAATAATATTTTAAGTTAAATTATTTACTTAATATATTGATTTTATTGAACAAAAATTTATTTTATTTTTATTATAAAAATTCGCTTGCTCTTTTAAAAATATATTGATAATCTGAAATTAAGGATCGCGTTTGATCATTTGTTTATTAAATTTAAGCAAATAGATTGGCGTTGTTCAGTTGAATTTATATTTCATTAATTAATACTGATTGGCTCATTTTTACTTAACAAGACTTGATGCTCGATTAGTCGTTTTTACCGGAGACACGCATGTCGCATGCACAAGCTAGTTTCGATCAAGTTGCCGACGAAAACCTTGCCTCGGTTTGCGAGACAGAGGAGGACGATGCCGATTCTCTCGGTCTGGCGAGACGGGATGAGCCAATCCGTGCTCCGCTTGATAATTTTTTCGGAAACGACCTGTTTTTAATGCTCTTTCATTCCCGAGCCGTTCTCCCCAGTCGACTGACGGAAATAAAGCAGCGGCTTCATCTGGTGACGCAGGAGTCTACATCGAAAAAAGATAGGGCGGTGGCGGCAATTGAACTTGGACGCTATTTGCAGTCATGTCAAGCAGACCACACCCGCCGAGCCTTTACCTTGTCTCAGCCGGGGTGGTGGTTTGACTTCGCACTGAAGCGTTGTGAAAGCGTCCTAGGCGCGCAGCAACTAGCAGCAGAAATACTATCCGCTGACGACCAACTCGTCATTACTCAAAATCTGGAAGCCGAATGGATACCGTCCTTAACTGGACGAGACTATCCTGCGCGGAAAAATGATCAATCGGTGAGTAATCGCGTGTCGGAGATTTGGAAAAAGGGAATGGGTCTTGCGCTGCACGGCGCGACAACCGACTTTTTAGACTGGAACGAAGAAAGTGTGCTGGCGGCTATTGCCTGCACCGTTAACTTTCTTGTTTTTAAGCCAAGGGTAATTCTAAACCCGCGTAGCCCTAATGCTCAGCCTATCAATTCAGATATCCTGACATGGGCGGTTCCAACATGGAACCGGCTGATAGAAACACTTTTGGATCGAAATCTTGCCAGACAACTCAAAGCCCAGCAAAGGGTCATTTTGATGATGGTAAAGGACTCCAATGGCATTGAGGCGCCTGATCAAATGCAGCCCGTCGATGAGCGCGACACATCGGATCATGATTCTGTCGTGGTGATCAAGGGCGTGATCGCCACAAGCCCAGACAGGGAGGACGCATCACAACTTGATCAATACAGCGTATTGAGAATGCCAATAAAGTTAATTTCATTACCGAGCTTAGATGCGCTTACGGCCATCCGTAGAACATTACAGGCTGAGTTCCCTTGGGCAAAGGATGCCATCTCAATCACGATGAGTGAAATATTTGCACGCAAAATCCATGGTGCTAAGCGGCTAGGTATGCAGCCCACACTTCTAGTAGGTCTGCCAGGCACCGGTAAAACTCGCTTTGCTCAGCGGCTTTCAGAATTGCTGGGCACGCCAAGCACCGTGATCAACATGAGCGGCATGACCGATGTCAAAGTACTAAAGGGTGTAACCAGAGGCTGGTCAAGTAACAGGCCTTCACGGATTGTTGAATTCATAAAGCAGAGTCGAATTGCGAATCCCCTGTTTATTCTTGATGAAGTTGATAAAGCCCACGGCTCTGGCAACGGCGGTAATCCGCAGGATGCGTTACTTGATTTGCTTGAGGCGGGCAATGCTAAACGCTACAGCGACATCTACCTCATGACTGAATGCGATGTGTCACACGCACTCTATATCCTGACAGCGAACTCATTGGAGAAACTCTCAGAGCCGTTGAAGTCACGGTTGCGGATCGTATTTTTTCCAGCCCCTGGGCCAGAGCACACGTCCGTGATCGTCGAAGGAGTCTTAGCTGATTTGGAAAAATCATGGAATGTGCCCGCAGGGACACTCAGCTTGGACCCTGAGGAAATGCAGCTTCTAGTTGGATTGTCTCCTAGAGAAATAAAACGGGCAATTCTCGAAATTACGAGCAAGCTTAGTGATCGCAAGCACTATGTGTTGCACTAACCGAAGTAGTAACCAACGAGATCGAAGTTGACTAATGCGACCGATATTTACCCCACGCCCTTTGTCACGCCTAATGGGTGCAATGAAAGGCTGGAGAGATGTCCCTGCATCACTTACTCCTTTGGAATCCCGACATAGCCTCACTCTTAGAGCACAGAGCAGCCCAGGTTTTAACTGCACCTCTTTATCAATAATCGGCAATTCATATGGATAAAAACACTGGCTAGCCATTCAAACTTTAGGATAAAACTCTATTTTTTAGGATAGGCCTATATTTGTCGGGATAAAACTATATTTTATTTCAACAACTGAGTCAACAGAATTTGCTTAACGCGAACAACGTGCGCATAATTAGAATTGTGGCAACACACTGAGTCTTGGCAGCTTCCAAGCGTTACTTAAAAGGTAGCAAAAAATGAAAATCGATATCCAAACAGATAATTCAATTTCCATTGATGGCAAACAAATTGGCTTATCTGTCACTCAGAAAGCCGATAAAACTGTTGTGTACGTTCCTGAGTCAATGGTGTCAGGTGTGCGCTACAAAGAGTATCCGATGCCAGCTTTGCGCTACTCGCTTGCGCACGACGCACCAGCATCGGGCGCGGCAGGCCGTGGGGACTTTGAGCGCGATTTGATGGACTTGATTCAATCGCGTCCTGTTGTAATTGTTGAATTTGACATCCATGGAAACGATCGCCAATACCTCGATCAAACTTTTGAAACAGAAGCTGAGGCCGAACAGTACCTTTCTAGCTGGATCAAAGAGCGTGCCCATGATGATTTTTGTCCAACGCGCGGTGATTTTGCAATTCGCCGTAAGTTTTAAATAACACCCTTGCCTTTTGAAATCATCACCGCCCGAAAAGTCGCCGACTTGACTTAAACCAAAGTGGCCGCTTTGGTCTATGTTTCGATCTGAAATTGACAACAATGGAAGGCTAGGACCGGCGGATACACCCGGGACTGTGGGAACTGTTTATTTTAAAGCTTGCTTGAGTGCCTTGCGGATGCCTTCGCTGACGTTTCCGTTGCCGAGGCGCGTGGCGATAGCGATGCTCTCGGCGTCGAGGTAGGTGTTGACCTTCTTGCCGCCAGCCATCTCGGACGGCCTGCCAATTTGGCCGGTTGGCCACTCGATTTCAACCAGTTTGTCCCGCCAGTAATCGGCATCTCCAGGATTACGGTCGAAACGATGAAACGCGAGCTGCCCGTTGTTGTAGGACAAAACAGCTGCGAATTTCTGGCCGTCGAGAGATGTGCGATTTACGAGGTCTGAAAATGCAGACTCTGCAGCATCTCGGTCGGCGGTAATGGTCTTGGTGGCGGCATCGACTTTTCCGTCGAATGTGCGAAGGTAGGCGCGGAAAACAGCGGCCATGATTAACTCCCGAAAAGCCCCGCCGAAGCGGGGCTGGTATGGTTAGTAACTGTTTTGGATGCGCTTTTTTTCGCGGCGCATGGATTGATATTCACGACGAATGATATTCGCGAGCGGGATTTTTTCGTCACAATACAGCGTTGAGCCGCGATGGCGTAACTTGTCGCAGACTTGTTTGTTTTCGCTATTGCAAACCCATTCAATGACGTAGCCGCCGCGTGTCGGGCGCGAGAATTCGCGGGTGATGCGCTTCGTTACAAACCCTGTTGAATAGTCCTCGGCATCGTAGGAGATGATGACGTGAGATTCGCTCTTGACAGTGATGGTTGTTTTCATGTTGTTACCCCTTTATCTGAGTATCCAGGAACCCGCCTGGTCGGTGGTCTGTGTTGCTGACCAATTGAGATGTAACGCTTTCATTAATTGTCCGCGCTTGCTGCATCCCATGACTGAATTATATGCGCACAAAATTAAATTGCAAAAGCTTTATGCGTATAAAACTAAATATTTTTCATCAACCAAGAAATTCGACAAGCGCGGTTTTTCTGTTAGCCATCCCGGCGACCGGAATCAACCATTAAATCCGAATAACCTTCAAAAAATCAAGGACTCAATTAAACTGAAACAGAACCGCTCGCTTATCTTCGTCAACCTTCAGCTTGGCCGTAAATAACTTACCGGCCCTGCTTTTGAAGCCGCTAATCGGTTCAGTCTCACCAGATTCAATAATTTGATCGATATTTAACTGAGGCAACTCTTTGCCTGCAATCGTTTTCCATAGCGTGAACCCACAGCGGCAGGCGAGACAAACCTGACGATCGACCAATTCTTTTTTACACAACGGACAGGCCCACTGCCCAGAGCCAGCCCGAGCGCCTGTTACAGCACCGGCCACGGGGGTACGGGCAGCAGACCCACTACCCGCTGAAGGCCCAAAAAAAGACCAGTTCGGAGGAGACTTCTGGATCTGCCCCACCATCTTTAGAACAGATCCCCGCATGGCATCCATAAATTCCAACCGACCGAGACTACCCTGCTCCATGATCTTCAGCTGGTGCTCCCACTGACCGGTCAAACTTGCGGAAGTTAGGGCTGGATACGCTTGGTTGAGATAGTCAATCACAGCGAGTCCTTTGGGCGTTGGAATCAAATTGTTCTTCTCCAGCTTGATGAAGGGTTCCTTTTTGGCGCCATTAAAGCCGCGCGTGTCCTTTAACTTTTCGATTGTTGCTGCCCGGGTAGCAGGCGTTCCGATCCCGCGCTCTTTCAGTGCTTGCGCAACCTCACCCTCTTCTACTGTTTTACCTGCAGTCTCCATGGCTCGTAACAAGGTGGATTCAGTCAACAAAGCAGGTGCCTTGGTTTTGGACCCCTTCACCTCAAACCGCAATGTCTCGCCTGTTTCACCGGGAACTAAAATTGGCAGCGAGGGTTCTGCATCTTTCGCAGTCTTTTCATCTTGATCGACGTGGGCATCGCCTGCGTACACCGCTTTCCAGCCAGGCTTGACCAGCACCTTTCCGGTCACGCGAAACACCTCCCCTGCGGCGATGGTTGTACGAACTGTTTTATCGTATTCGGCCGGCGGATGAAATACCGCTAAAAAGCGCTGACAAATCAGCTGATAGACCAACTGCTCCTCCGGTAACAACGAGCTCGAGATGGCCCCAGTCGGAATAATTGCAAAGTGGTCAGAGATTTTGTCGTTATTGAAAATCTGCTTATTTGGTACAACCCAGTGCTGTTGAATGATCCGATTCGCGTGAGCCGCAAACTTTGGGTAGGCGCGCCCAAGTAAACCCACGACCTGTGCGCATTTATCAACATAGTCCTCGGGCAGTGCTTGACTATCGGTTCGAGGATAACTGGTGACCTTGTGTTTCTCATACAGTGCCTGAGCGATCTCGAGTGTCTTAGCGGCTGGAAACTTAAACCGTTTATTGGCCTCGCGCTGCACCGTTGTTAAGTCAAACAACGGTGGCGCATGTGATAGTACCTTTTGGGATTCATCAGTGATGGCCGTCGGATGAGCGCTCCCAAGTTTGTGCAGAAAAGCATTCGCTGTACGTTGGTCCATAAAGCGGGATTTATCTTGTGCCGGTGTCTTTTCATGAGAGCCATCGGTCTCAGCGCCTTCGTCGCGACGGGATGACGGCTGGGCACTACCTCGGCTTTCATTTTGTTGAGGAAACCATTTGGCGGTATAGGTACCAGCGCCGATCCGGAAATGACCGAATACCTCCCAATAAGCGGTAGGTACAAAATTCACATGATCCAGGTATGCCTTGACCACCATTGACAAGGTGGGCGTCATCACGCGGCCAACCGCTATGCGACACACGCGCGACCCGTTTATGCCAATCAACCAATCCGATTCTGCTCGAGACCGCGCAGCATCTCCAAGGGCATCGTACTGTGCACTATCGACTCGCGTTTGCCAGGCCTTAATAATGCCCTGCTTGGTCATCGTTTGAAGCCACATCCGGCTAGTGAGCTTGCCGCAACGAGCGAGCTCGGCCGTTAGTCTAAATATAGCCTCGCCCTCTCGACCAGCATCGCACGCATTAACAACATGGCTAACATCGTCGCGATGCATCAGCTTCTGAACAAGGGCAAACTGATCGCCGCGACCAGCGATGACACGCAAGTCAAACTCGTCAGGAATAACAGGACATTTACGGCGATCCGTCTCTGCGTCTGCACAGAAGATTTCAACCAGATGCCCTACGCAGCTACTGACAAGGATATCCGCTGATTCATAGTGTTGTGCAAATTTTGGGACATTTAGCGCTGCTGCAATGTCTTTGGCAACCGAAGGCTTTTCAGCAACGATCAGCGTCTTGGTCATCGACCTTCGTGTTCCTCTATGGAATCTGCAGCATGCTCTGTGATGTCCTCTGTCGACTGGGACTCCACTGTCTCTTCTGCATTTTCTGCCTCTTTCGCTTCCGCTTCACGCGCGGCAAGGAGTGTAAGCACCTCGCTTTCCAGAATCCGGCGATGCCCCCCAACGGTTTTAATAGCGTGAAGACGCCCGTCTCGGATCAGACGACTAACCCACGAGCGACTGACACCCAACCGTTCTGCAGCCACACCAACGGAAATATAGGTAGGCCAAACAACCGGCTGCTTGGGCAACCAAGGAATAGAACTTTTATCAAGCACCGAAATAATCTCTCAAATGATGTTAGTTATTATAATCGCAACAACAAACTCAAACAATTGTCGTCAACATTCCTTTTTCTTTTTGAGTTGAAAAATGCGACTCTAAAAGCCTGGTTGCATCAACGGTCCAGTCCCAGTCAATTGAAGAAATAATATCCAGGAGCTCGACTGAATATCGCTTGTGCAGGAATTCAAGCCCTTGACGACTCTTAACACAGAGCATCCGTATGGACTTCATCTCCTGAATCACTGCTTCGCGGCGCAAAAGCAATCTGCCCAGTACCTTAAGAATTTTGACAACAGGCGGATCCCACCTTAACCCCTTGCCCACTCTGAACTCATGAAGGTTTTCTAGATCAACTTTTTTAAGCCAGATAAAGATCCATTTTCCAGTGCGGGTTTTAACCATTTTTCCAACGCAAGGCTCCATATCGTAAAACTGTTGCCCGAGGAGACGAACCTTATTGCGAGCCGAATACTTCACCAATACCCGGCTAGAGAAGAGCGGCTGTGCGCGCTCGAGCTCTTTGGCATAAGCGTGGATCAGTTGATCCAGCGCCTCAACCTCTTGTATTAATCCTTCGGTTGCCTCGACAAACCCCTTTTTTAAAAACTGAATGTTTGGTTGAGTCATGTTACGCCTCGAGTGCTCGTGCCTCATGCGATTCGGCCCGTTCAGCCTGGCGTGCACGCACATGCCCCCAACTATCGATCAGGTTCAGATAAGCGGATCGCAAGCGGTCCAAGGCCGCAAATGCTGCGCTGCTTGATGAGCCCGCTGGATCTACAGAAAAAGCGCTGAGTTGCTGGTAGTGCTGGATCAGGTACTCTTGATCGCGCTCTATTTCCAGCAGGCACTCGGCCGTCAATCTTCCATTTAACGGGATCCAATGAATAACGGTGGACAGATCTCTGATTTGCGCAGTCAGAACAATGCGCAGGTGGGACATAGTGATGAGATTGACCCCTGCGCAGTAAGCCATTTCCATGTGCGAACGAATATGCTGCAAGCGATGTGAGAGATCTCTCTTCATGCTGTCAATTAACTGCAGGTCGTGTAAACGTCTCAAAACAAGCTCCATTAACGCTGCGGAATTTCAAAAGATTTTGATTCGGTACTCAGCGCCATTTTTCTCTTATCTTTTTCATTCAAGAACGCGTTTTTAAATTCAATTGGTGATTTCACACCTTCGATCTTTTCTTGTTTGGACCCGGTACCAGTCACCAAAACATCGCCCACATTCACGGTGTATTCAAAAAAGGACTGGGTAACCTCAACGGACTCGATCATCTCCAGGCTGATCTCAATTGTGTTTAGGCGGAAGACCCCTTTTTTCACAA
>Ga0007818_1000092_pt1 | contig 28606 bp, 49 predicted proteins | sample CryBogCBE08Jun09_FD_71221 | JGI IMG/M metagenome (GOLD analysis project Ga0007818, IMG submission 71221) | Freshwater microbial communities from Crystal Bog, Wisconsin, USA - CBE08Jun09 | ecosystem: Environmental > Aquatic > Freshwater > Lake | place: Crystal Bog, Wisconsin, USA | collected...
GAAGGATTCTATGTTAGCTAGTGCCAACTAACTATTATGTAAGTCAGCACTAACTAACTTGTATGTAAGTGCCAACTAACTATTAGATAATCTGAAGATATTAATTTTGATTATTCATCATCACCGTTAACAGTTACTCGATAATAGGTATCTGGTAATGGCTCTAGTATATACTCACCAGCTAGATCACTGTCATCAAAAGACTCAAAGTCACAGCAGTAGTTGTTGTACTTGAACACACGTATGTGATCACGCTCTACATGTAGATATACAGTGTGTGTGGGGAAACGAATTTGGCATGTGTGTTCAAGCATAGTGAGCTCCCGGTTGATACTGTATTTAACAGTTAGCTCAGTAGACACCGTGATTTGATTGTGATGCTCACAGTGATTAGACCTTGATGATCAAGTGTGAAAAACCCTGATCTATCCTGGCTTTTGTGTGGATTCAGGGGCCAAAATGGCCCCAAAATGGCCTGGATTGTGTGACAAAGTGTGGCAGATTCGCGACAGTGATCCACGATCTAGGTTGACAATCCAGAATCATGAGATCTAGAGTTTTGGAGCACCGTGGTAGGCAGAGGCTATACTAAAATGGTTACTCGCATTACATCAACAGCGGGGCCAATCCCGTACCACCCTCTTAGACCCCCTTGATCACATACATCAACAGCGGGGCCTATACATATACACAGTGCTACAGCCTATAGCCTGTTATTCTGATCTATTTGAAAGAGTTCGCAGAGCTCTCTCGCCAAACAGCTTGTAGTATTCGTCCGGTCTCGTTATAATAGCTAGTATAGTAGATCTAGCATGCCTTTGAGCTATCAGCAGTTTCTACTATATACGTACAGCGGGGCCTAGTAAGTATTAGTAATTTAACTAGGATTAAGGCAGCGTCAGCACGAAAGCCAATAAGATAAAAAAGCTCAAGCCTATGTGTACAGTCATAATAGTTCCGGTCCCGTTATTATGACAACATAATAGCAGCTAGTGTAGATAACCCAATAGGCAATAGATCACAGTCCATACCAATAACAGTGCAATGCCTATAACTGCTATACTAGTGTTACTCATAGATTAGGAGCTCATCTTGCTTATGCAATAAAACATAAGAGCTTCAGGTAGTGCTAGAGTGCCTAAACAGCCATAGACTATAAGGTATAGTTTAACTTCTTTGCGAGTCATTTTCTGTTTCATTAAAACCAGTGTCCTGTGATCATGCTCAATAACATGTAGAGCAAGGCCAACTCTACTATGACTACGGTCAATATCTTATCTAGCCGTTTCATTGTAGAATCCATAGTAGTTGGTAATAGGATCTTCAACCCAACGGATCTGTCCTACCCAATCACCCTGATGTCCTTTAAGATCTCTATTGCACAAGCCAGCAAAGCCATCAGCTACTTGCTGTGCTAACTGTGCTTCAGTAATGGGCTTACCCACAAGATCAATCTGTTGTTGTGTTTGATTAAGACTAAGGCTATAGGCCAGTATTTGATAGCTCATTGTTAACTCCAGTATGTATATACTGTTATTTACCGCAGCCCCATGCTCTTGGGTGCTGTTGACACCACTTAGCTCGCCCACGCTCGTCACGCAGTTGTTGTCGTAACTGCTCTAGAGCTTGCTCAGCCGCTGTTTTTTGCTCTTGCTCACGTTGATCTGTACGCTGATTGTAAGCTGCTTGATCTTCAGGTCTAACACCGCATACGGAGCAGTTTAGTATGATTTTGGTCTGTCTAGGTCTAGGTGTGAACTCGTGTGTTACTATAGCAATCATGGCGATGGCTAGGGCTATCAGGCTCGCATAGACTAGGCACTGTGCACCTGCGCTGAGGTTAACAAACCAATATTTGATGTCTCTATAGGGATCTGCTGGGTTGTATATGTACATAGACTCTTAATAACTCTTAATAACTGTTGCGATTATAGACCCTGCTGATGTCGCGCTCTTCACAGTAGTAGTCTCGATCCCGGCTGAAGATCCAAGCCCACCCATTACAGTCAGCACCCGTTACCACAGTAAGAGCTCTGTCAGTAAGGCCCTTGTCTGTGGCCGCTGCCGTGCCCAAATTGGCCGCAGAGTAAGCATAGTTAGCAGTTTCGAGTGCAGGCGCCGCACAAGCAGTGAGCAGGACTGTAGCTAGGACTATTGTGGTCTTAAACATACAGTAATTATACACTCTTTTGAGGTTTTGTGCAATCACTATGGATTATTATAGGTTATAGTCGACTCCCCGAATCTAGTGCCGGACGCTGTCAGGTGCTAGACTGAGGGTTTTGACTACAGTGGGCTCAAAAATTTTCGCGCCGCCGCTTCGCGGGTACAGACACTTGACTGAGCTAGAATTGGCCCGAATATAGGGTAAATGGCCCTATTGTGTAGGAGTGTGCGTCGCCCTGACCTGAAAAGCAGTTTTTAACTGTGGGCACACCCTGTTGGCAAACATCGGGTATGTGCGCCTGTATTATAGAGCAAGCTGATAGGCCGAGAGCTAGTGTGAGCAGGATTATGTTGCGTAGCATGATATAGTATATATGCTGGTAACTACTGATCAGCTGAAAAAAATCGCTGCCGCTTCGCGGGTAGAAAATCTACCGCGCCGTTCCTTTCAGGCTCTTTGGCTAGTTGACCCTGGGGCGGAACCTAAATAGAAATGCATCTAGTCTACAGGAGTACTCTTGCTGACTAAGAGTATTGGCATACTTGACCCAAGGATCTGGCTCCTCGTTTGGTGAGTATACGGCTAGAATCTTGAATTCTTCAGTTAGGCTAGTCCAAATAGTGCCTTCTTTTACTTGATGTGTCATAACCAATCTCCTGGGTTGGCCTGCTCGATCTGATCAAATTTGTCCCATACAAACTGTAGTAGTCCTTTGGCAGTGGCAGGGTCGTGCGTCATTAATAGGGTGATACGGCTCAGCATTACGCCCGTGATATTGTGTGGCTCAAACTCAGTTTGCCATTTCAGTATCACTTGGTCCAAATCATTACAAAGATCTACTAGGGCCTGTTCGTATTGTGGTGAGTCTTTGTCTAACATATTATCCTTGTTTGATTAGTGGGTGTCCGCCCAGAGCAGCCGTGTCCAAATAGACGTTGCCCGCGGCCGATATACGATATTGATTGCTGGTGTAAAATGGGTATACTTGATGCATAAACTGTGCTGGAAACATGATCATGGTACCTTCCCAAGTGCTGTCTAGCTCTATGGTATTGGTAGCTATACGACCCAGGACATCTGTGTATAGGAACTGGAACGCACCGTTTAGGCAGGGCTTACGATCAGGGAACACTGTGTCTTCTGCAGGGCGGCTATAGGGTATCTGGATCCAAATTACCCAGCTGAGTAGGCCATTATGAAAGTGTGCAGGGTTGTACTCCGTGGCCCGTTGAAAGTTCATCCAAGCTGTGCCTGTTGAGATGTTGACGTTATGGGTAAACAGATTGGTAGTAGAGCTGATGTTGTACATGCGGTTGTACCAAAGTGCTTGATCACGTATCCACTGATCCAAGGCTGCTATACCGGGTACTAGCCCATACTGCTCACGTAGGTGCCCAGCCAGTTCTGAGTTCCATGAGGGTTGATCCCCTGGGTTGGCCTGTATGGTGTCAGCTCTAGCTTTGAGCTGGGTCATGATCTCCAAGGGCACGTTGACCTTGACGTAGTCAAAGTTGGCCAGTCCTCCGGGTTTAAGCATTGAACACTGCTCCGTGATCCCAGGCTTCACAGCGTATGTTCCAGCTGAGGCTGACCCTGTCTAGATCGGTTAGGTTATGTCGGGTACCATGCTCCAGCCACCCTGGGAACATGATCAAGCGACCCACCTTGGGTTCAAAATCTACCTGGGTGGGCTGTAGGTGATATGGGTAGCTGTGTTCTAGACTCTTAACTGGACTGTTGATATAAAGGTTACCCTCAGTACCCTGGGTCTCAATATAGTAAACACCAGCTATGTCTACACAGCCGTGATTGTGTGGCCTGGCATACTGACCATGGCCTGTATGGGTGATCCAACTGTTGCTGACCCGCCATTGGGCTATCTGCTTGTGGGTACCTAAGGCCAGCAGATATTGGTTCACATGATAGTCTAGCTCATGCTGGAATAGGGTCAAGGGTTCCTGTTTGATGATATTGCTGCCAAAGTTAGGATCTGTGACCTGGTGCTGACCCTGGCCTGCTGGCTGTAGCCGATCACGATGACGTTCTAGCAATGGCTCTAGCTCGGCCTGTACCCTGGCCAGCACGGCACCCTCTAATTGGGCTGTGTACAAGGGTGTGGGAAAGTAGTACTCTAACCCCATAACATCCTTACTAATCCTGTTGAGTCTATGCTGACTAGCAAGATGTAGTTAGCCAGCATGCCAAATGATTTCCTAGTATAACTAGCCCAAGCATACATAGCACAGCCAGAGATCCAAACAGGGTAAAGATACAGTAAAGGCGGATTGGGAACGGTGAGCGCCATAGTAATGGAGCAGCCAATCGAAATAGCCCAAGCCAAGAGCTCAACAAAAAAGCGAAAAGGATTAGTGCGATAGTCATCTCGGATCCAATCTAGGGTGGGTTTAAATAGTGTATCTAGCATAGTGTATTTTAGCAAAAGTTAGGCCGTTGAGTCAACAAAAAAGGCTGCGAGTGCAGCCTTTTCCATGAGCGTCTTTAAGTATTAAAGAGTAATGCCCATTGCGCGAGCTTTGTAACCCAAGGCTACGATTTCACGGCTTGGTTTGCCCATTACATATTCTGTAACTTGAACGCCATTGCCAGCTTTGCGGCTGTTTGTGTAAACAGCGTAACCGCTCTGACGAATACGGCTTGCTTCAGCGGCTAGGTTCTTTACACCAAAACGCTTTTCAGCTTGGCTAGCAGTTAATGCGTCACCATTGTACAGTGCGTTGAAAACCTTGTAAGTCTTAGTTTCTGGATTAAAGTATTTCATTTCTATTTCCTCTTTAAAGATTATGCTGAAAACGATCAGCTAGAAACATTATACAACAGTGATCTAGAGATTGCAAGTCTATTTGGCAGAATCTTCTTGATTAAGATTACCAATAAACTTGCGATCGGGAAAGCGTGAATGCAGAACCTTGAAAACGTCGGTCATTGTAGAGCCCTGTGCTAGGAACTGCCCTGTTTCTTTTGAGTAGGCATACAGCACATCGTTTCTACACTCTACGTCCAAATGCTCATAAGCAGTTTTTGAACGGAACTGTTCTAGACGCTCTAATAACTGTTCATCACCCATTGATTGAGCCGCACGAGCCAATTTGGCAGCACGTTCAAATCGTTCAGGATGTTCTCTGAGTAGATCAATAAACCAGTGTTCATGCAAGCGCCAACCCCAATTGAAACAGATGACTGCTATCAACAGGTTCAGCACCCAAGGGTTTTCTAGTAACCAATTTACTATATCCATATTATTATTTACGTCGTTTGATTGTCCAAAGGAACACTGCCAGTACAGGCAGGGTGATCACAAGAGTACTGGCTAGCCAATTAATGGCTAGGAAATTGATAAAGATTATACTCTGGATCCATAATTCTGTTAGTATTTGGTTCATTCTGATCTTCCTGAAGTACAAGAGTCTGACCAAAGATCGGCTGCTTGTCGTTGGTATTCTGCTAGTTCGTCATCTCTAGCCTGTTGTTCCTGCATGAAGGAATCTAATTTACTTTGGTATTCAGATTCGCTTAGACCATGCCAACCAATACACTTACCTGTAGGACTACGTCCACAACCACAACGGGCAAAGTTTTCATCTGCTTTAATTTGCATTATTCATCTCCTTTTAACAATTCAACAGCTTTGATTACAGTAATTATCACCACAAAGGCCGCGGCAATAATTACCAAGGCCTCAGCTACCCAAACAGTATCCTTCATAGCCGCATTATCCTTTCCAACTCACGTTTAGCATCTGGAAAATGGCCTTGCTCTAATCGGTGTTCGACTAGTTCTTCATATAGTTTATATAAGTCTTGAAGATACTGATTGGGTTGATTGTAGGGCTGGGTCCACTTGATTGAATAGAGATATTTTTTCATTATGAACTCACATGTTTAATAAACTTAAACAAGTCCTTTTTGTTCTTGGGAGCCCAAAACTTACCTTCCTTGCCACAAGGGCCAAAGCTGAATCGGGCCATTACACAGGATTGATAGTGTGCTTTTACAGTGATCGGTCCTGTAACTGGATCAATTTTGGTTTCGGCAGGAACCATTTCTCTCTTGCAGTACCAGGTGTAGAGTTTAAGTGGATTCCAACTGGCATATTTGCAGTCTTTGCATAATACATTGTCGCTCATACGATTCTTTCTATACGGTTACGATTTTGTTATTATACAATAAAGGGTGCAGTCTGTCAACTACGTCAATACAGTTGACAGCGCCCCTGGCTTAGTATATAATGTACACATGTTAGATTAATTCAGAAAGATCTCGATGAAAGCATTGCGTGAAACTACAGTTTGGACAGAAAAAGATTATCGAGTGCCAAACCATATCTATTTGTTAGATGGTGATAAAATGGTTGCCTATGTGCCAGAAGGCGGCGTAGATCCATTTTATTTTAAGAACCCAATTAAATTCAGCCGTACTGGTCGCAAATTTGAAGAAGTAACACCTAGCCCATTCAATCAATGGGACAAATTGCTCAAAGCACATATCGATGTAGCAGAACCCCTACCATTTATCAAGAAGGTACAGGGCTCAAAACCCAATACCTGGTACGAAGTAAACACTAATGAAAAGACCTGTACCTGTCAGGGCTTTACCTTCCGCGGCACTTGTAAACATGTTAAGGAATTAGAAACTGAATGAGCCAATATACTCCAGACCGTTGGATGATTGTTAAGATCGATCACAAGGACACAGTACACTATAGAGTGTTCGCCTGTTGGTACGGCGGATACGCTGGATCCGATTCTTGGAAATTGAATTCGGGCATTACTTCTGTTGTCCTAGAAGACGACTGTTATCACTTTACTGGATCTAGCGGTTCTGTTTATATTTGCCATAAGGATTGTTATGGTGCTAATATGTATGGTCATAGTGTCCTAACCCATCTGATCGAAGAAGGCAAACCAGTTGGAACTATCATTGAACCTTTACCTGAAACTGTTAACCCACTAGAACTACCGTATGAAACAGATCATAGCTAAGATCCGTCAAACTCAACAGAGTAATGACCGCCGGAAAAAGTTTGAAAAGATGCGTGAGCAGTTAGATCCACCTAGACCACGCAGACCTGCTGCCAAGAGTGTGCCCAAACCATGAAACAGTTTACAGTGAACAAATTGGATCGTAGGCACAATGGCTATAAACAGTTCACACACTATATTACACCCATACCTCAATGGGGTATAGGTCAGTTAGAGTATAAGTTAAGGTTCTTTGAATGGCGCAAGTGGTGTTGGGAAACCTGGGGGCCAGGAATGGAACGTGATATTGCTATCGAGTTAGGTAGTCGTCAGTTTGAAGTATGCCGTTGGGCATGGCATACAGAAGATCGTGCCCGTAGACTGTATTTTGCCAGCGAAAAAGAACTTAGTTGGTTTATTTTAACATGGAGCTCAGAATGATAGTAGATATGCAACATCAAGGTGAAGAACACAAATGTAATGTATGCTCATGCGAGTTTACAGATGATGAAGGCGGCACTGTAGGCTACTTTGGCATTTTGCCTGTGGCTTTTTGCCCAACTTGTTATTCTAGTATGTACGACATGGTACAACAAGACATGGCATTAGATGAAGGCTGGGACGATTGAGTACTGTCGTTCTTACCACTAGCCAATGGCAACGGATACGTGAGGAGTTACACACAGAATATCCAAAAAGTGTTTTCATGATTAAAAATAAAATGAAAACGATTTTGGGATTCACTGTGCGTGAACATACCGAATGGATTGAAAACCATAAAGCAGAAGCTGAAGGTGACTACGAATGGAATCAAGGATACAGTAAATTTTCAATAAGACTTGACTTTTATAATAAAAACAAGTACACTATGTTTTTATTAAAGTTTTCAGAAATAATTAACGACAAGGGATTGCAACTGTGAGACAATTGATATTAGACAAGCTCGAAGCAATTTGGGACGAAAGTATCGATACCTTGTTGGATATCGGTCTTCACGATGCTCACTTGATGAATGATCAAGAACTACTCAAACTGTTTGTATCTGTAATTGAAATTGGTCCAGGCCCTGCTGCCGAAAAGAAAACTGCTGCCAAGTACAGAGAAGAACTTAAAAGACTCTATGGAGTAGATCGCCCATTTATTTGTGGCACTGCTGGACCCTTACAACAAGATAACCTACATGAGTATGTGCTAGTCTGTCCAGCATATGGTGCAGATGGATTTGCCATGTATAAAAAATATAAAGACTATTCTGCTCCAGGATATTAAAATTAAAAAGGAACTACCATGACACTACAAGAACTAGAACACATATTCCGCTTTCAAACTACACCCGAAGAAGACTATGTACCAAAAGATCAATTAGACTATTTTTTAATCAATGGCTACGATCGTATGGGTAAAACGCACCTAGTTACAGAACTAGAATCATTGGCTAAAACACTAACCGACAGTGGTTATGTGTTTGAAGGCTATCGTGATCGCATGCCAATCTTTATCGTACCGGAAATCGTACAGCCTCTATGAAAAACGTAGAAGTAGGCATGTTTAGATTGCCTGGCATTGCTTTTGAAAAAGGTGAACTGCCTACTGAACTGATTCAAGATATGCAGGCCTGGGCTGAACAAGAAGGTGTTGGCATGAGCATGACTGAAACTCTTTGGTCATTTAAGAAAGAATCGCATCGTGAATGGTTTATCTTACGATGGAGTGATCGTATCCCCAAACCCGAAAAAGATGAGTAATGCCGATACCGGGAGAACGCACAGAAACATCTCCTAAATGGGAACGTCACTGGACTATATTCCCACGTAGGATAAACGGTCGTTGGTATTGCAGAGACTATGTTTATCGCAAGTTTGTTCTTAGCCCAGGTGGCGGATTTTGGAAGTACGGTGATGAGTTTGATGTGATAAGGGATAGTGAATGATTAACTATAGAGGCCCAGAAGGTGATTGGAAGCCTATGTTTGCGTGGAAACCTGTTAGGATTCGCAAGCGGTGGTATTGGTTGACCACAATCTATCGTAGAGAAAAGAATAGAGTAGTATGGCCGCATCAAGGATGGGATTTTGGTAATGCAAACGATTTTATAATTGATAGAATTAAAAATCCATGATCAGAGTCAGTGTACTAGATGATCAGTTTAACCGTGCGTTTTGGAATGCCAAGCGTTCTTTGCCTGTTGAGCATTTGGAGTCGCCGAGACAATATGGCCAGCGTTGCCGCGAAGTCTTTAGGTATAGGGTTGATCACAATAGTCCGCGGGGAGCCCTTGATACTGTGTATTATATCTTTGATTGTGACGAAGATTATACTTGGTTTATGTTAAAATGGTCATGAATTACAGTCCCGAAGTTATGGCCAATATGGCTGAATGGATCGAAAAACAAAACGTTATTCTGGAGGCGGAAATAATAGAAGCACAAGCCAAAGAGTTCCAAGCATCCGTTGATAGAGAAGTACTTTGGGGTATGCTAGAAAATATAGGGTGGACTCGAGTTATTCTGTCCAGATTCATAGACAATAATCATGCGGTTGATATTACCTATTGGCTCAAAGACAACTGCAAGTATGCCTATGAGCGACACGGGCGTGATTTTATGTTTGAAAGTGCTAAAGATGCTAATTGGTTTAAGTTAAGATGGGTAAGTTAATAGATTATCATTGTGTTCATGTTGACAGAATTCCTACACCTGTATTAGTATGGTTAGTAGAAACATTTGGCCCTGCCGGTATACGTTGGTGGCATAGCAATAATAAAATCTATTTTCGTGATGAGCGTGATTGGATTTGGTTCGAGCTAGGAACATAATATGGCAATACCACAAGAACGAGAAGATATGCGTATCGCGATACAGCTCAAAGAAGAAGGTTGGATAGCTGAACTAATTGGAAATACCGCTGTAGATTTACAAGACAAAGTAAATTGGTGTAGAGAATCCTTTGGGCCCATGTATTCGCAACTGTACCCTGATGCATGGGCTGGTAAATGGTTTGGTGCTGAACTGCCATTCCAAACAGGCGGTATTGATAGCAAAAGAGATGTTGTTCTCATGTTTAGAGATGATAAATTATACACAATGTACAGGATGATGTTCCCTAATTGAACGATACTATATTACCTTTACCAAATGGTGACTTTACCACAGTAGAGCATGTTGAGCAACACGGCCCTCTAGAAGTTATAGTACATCGCTTTCGTATGGGTGATGTTGAAGATCCAGACTTGTATGCGGCTGAACCACTTTACCAATGGCAGAATAGTGAAATGGGCGAATGGGTAATGGCCAATGCTGTCCAAAAACCCATATGGCACCGGCACGTTGATCCTAGCAGTTTTGGTTGGACATATACAATACGAGCAGAACTTATGCCAAAAGACTATACATTTTGGTGGATGAAGTGGGGTTGCGACTTGACAAAAATAAGTTGACGATCGTATAATAACTAACATGCACACCGTTGTGTATAATTTAAACAAAATGGAGAAACCAAAATGTTAAGTTTAGCAAATAACGGGCAGGCCCAAGCCGCGTCCACATACGCTAGTCAGAGAAATGCCCGTTTTAATGATGAGTCAAGTAACATCCTATCTGTAGAAGATCGTTGGATATCTACTTATAATAATCTTCCAACTCAAGTCCAACAGACAGCAGTAACAAACACCTTGGCAAGTGCTATTGACGAGTTCCGCCGAAATAATCCTACACTAACTTCTTGGGCAGACTTAAAAGCTCTGTTACCAGAAGCAAATGATAAACCAATGGTGTGGATTAAGATTGATGCTACTATGCAACGGCTCCTTAAGATGTTTTGGAGTATGGACATTGTAGGCGGCTTTAATCCAATTAAACTAGTACCAATCCAAGTATACCGCCCAAATCCCGACGAAGATATCTATGTAGCATGGGATGGTCAACACACTTTGGTTGCATTGTGGCTAATCGCTACACAAGTATTCGGTGAAGACCCTACTAACGTGATGATTCCAGTGAATATTTACAAGACACATCAAAAAGCTGAAATGCGTGATAGCTTTGTAGGACATAATGGTGGTGAATATAAAGAAACGCTTGATCAATATGACAAGATTGAACAAATGATTTACGGTGTTCGCATTGACAACAGTAATAATCCGGAATGGGTAGTTATTGAGCAAAAACAACGTATCATTGAACACTACGATTTATTCCTAACTAAGAAAGATAACGGTGATGCAGAGCAACCAGGCGCTATTAGTCGTATGCAAGAAGTACAAAAACTAAGTGTAGAAGCACTAGGTTGGTTGTGTGAGTACTTGGTTGCGGTAGGTTGCCACAGCCGTGCAGTAGAAGAAAAAGAAATGGTTATGATGAGCTATTTCTTTGATCGTTGCCGTGCCGCAGGTATTACTGTAACTAAACAGTTTATACAAGATATTGCCATAGTTGCTAAACGTCACTGGAAGGCAGACTTTAGTCCATTCAGTATTTTTTGGACCAGAGCTAGTATTGCCTACAATGTGTGGCATAGTCAGCACGTAACAGGTGTACATGCTAGGTTTAACAAGGAACCAATACATGGTTATCCGTTTTTAGTTGAACAGTTTAAAAAGGATTTGCCACAGTATCAGTTTCCTATCTCAGCTAATAATTCAAACTTTGTCCCTACAACTGAAGACTTGTTTATATGAGATTGAGAAAATATGACAAGATGAAGAGCCAAGGTCATCTACTCCTAGATGTAGGTAAGTTATGCTGTGTAGACGGATGTGGCAAGCCTCTAACTCCTTACAAAGGGCCCGGTGAGGATAAACTCTGTAGGCAACATCAAATAGATCAAGTTTCGTATGGCGGGTATGGCAGACATGATAGGCCTCACACTTTTCACAGATCAGATGTTTGTGAATGTTGCGGTCAGGATATCAATGCTGATCCCAGATGGGAGAAAGCACAACTATTCTTTGGCATAGAACTGACAGAAGAACAAAAGCATGAAATCAAACGCCGCTACAACCATGGCGATCATGATCATCGTAAAGCAGACGGTGGGGATAACAGCGCCAACAACACTAATGCGTTTTGTTCGTTCTGTCATTGGGTAAAAACTGTTATTAATAACGACGGAAGAAAGAAGGAACTATAATGAAACGTACTAACATTAAAGAAGGTTTTGGCGGTGAAGTGCCGTTTACAAAATTTATTGCAAGCGATTTAGAAACATCAAATCGTTTATTAACAGCACTGGATCTTGGCTATGAGGATGGGTATACAGTTACTCCGGAAGAGCATACTTCACATTCAAAACGTGTAGACCTTGTGATCCGTGATGCTGATCAAGACGTAGTCCTAGTAGTTGAAAGCCAAGACGCAAGTGGCTGGTTAGATGCAGTACATGCCAGTAAGATTACCTATTATATGTACGATAAAAAGTGTGACGACGGTGTTCTAATCTGTGAAGATGCTGATGAACATATCAAAGGATTTGTCAAGTGGTTAAACGACAATACTCCGTTGCGTATCACTTTAGTAGGAGTAATGATATTTGAAACAAGTGCCAATCCACATTGCGAGTTTACTTGCCTAATCCGTCCGAGTGATCTACGTGATAAGAAGGTACGTAGAGTTAGTGCCGCCGCCGGCATTGATACTACGGTTGCTGATCGTACTCAAGAATTATACGATTCGAATCCCGATTTGTTTACCAACATTGCCCGTGACTATGTTAGTAAAACTAATGTAGGCGGCAGTGGTATGACGGCTGCTATCCATCCGTATAAGACAGATGGCTACTGGGTAGAAATTTGGCACGCTGGTAAATTTGATACAGATGGTTTTAAGAAGTCCTTTACTGATACTGTGGAATCAGCAGGACTTGAAGCAGGATTCCAGGCCCGTCGAGGATATGTTAAAGTGCCCAACACTAAGTCCGCTATCGACACATTCAATCTCCTAGTATCAGCATTAGAAACTAAGAAAATCCACGGTTAATAAATATCTCATGAAGATATTAGTAACTGGCTGTGAAGGTTTCATTGGACGAAATATGACTGCTTGGATGCAGGCAGAAGAAGGTTGGTCGGTAGACGGTTATGATTACGACCCAAACGAATTCCCTGACGTAAGTGAATATGACTGGGTAGTGCATCTAGGCGCCATAGCTGACATGACTGATACAGATGTTGACCGCATTATGAAGCAGAACTTAGAGTTCAGCCAACGTCTGTTCAATGACTGTAATCGACATGGTGTTAATCTACAGTACGCCAGCTCTAGTTCAGTCTACGGAAACACCAAAGACTTTAGTGAAAGTGCCCAGTGCCACCCACAGACTCCCTATGCTTGGAGCAAGTACCTATTTGATCGTTGGGTGTTTCAACAGAGTCCTAGCATCTATGTACAGGGATTCCGTTACTTTAATGTTTATGGCAAATATAATCACTTGCGTGGGCATCGTGCTAATGTAATACACAAGTGGCGCGAACAGGCTCGCAACGAAGGCAAGATCACAGTTTGGGAAGATGCTGAAAATATCAAACGTGATTGGACTTGGGTCGGCGATGTTTGCCGTCTACACATAGATTTTATTAAAACTGTTAACGGATCGGGTATTTGGAACTGTGGTGCAGGACTAGCACACAGTTTTCTAGATATAGCAGAAGAAATAGCAGAACAAGAGCGTGTAGACATAGAATTCGTACCAATCCCCCCAGATGAACAGTATCGCATGCGCCATAAAACTTGTGCAGATTTGACACTGCTAAAGAAGACTATAGGCAAACGTAAATGGTTAAACGTCTTTGAGTTTTTATCACAGTAGAAACTATAAATACACTACTATGCGTATAATTGATATTTTAACTGAATCGTCAACACCTAATCCTGTGGCCAAGGCTGCACAAAAGGTAGCTAAAGGATCGGGTCAACACAAAAATCCTAAACGTGCTCTAGAAGTTCCACGTAAAGAAAAACACAAGAAATCGATCCCAGTTGCTGAAGCAGGCAAAACTGCTCGTGAAAAGTGGACTGCGGCGTCAAACGCTCGTGAAAAAGCACATCAAGAACGTGAAGCCGAGATAGCTAAACTTCCGCAAGAAAAGCGTTCAGGTGCTGCTATAGATGCATTGGCTAATCATCTTGACAAGGTAAAAGAACAGCATTCAGATGTTATGAAAAAAATATTCAAAGACAAGCTAGGCAAGCCTGTAGGTGAGATTGGTATCGATCCAGAAGCAAGTCCAGGCGGTGGCAATTGGTATGTTAAACATTATGCATCAGGATATGATGTAGTAGGTTTTGACAATGCCACCGAAGCCAAAAAAGAATTAATGTATGCCCATAAACATGCAGATGTATTAGGTGAAATGTTCCTTGATGAACATGGCAAAGCATCACGTGCATTATGCCTAAGTTCAAGGTCAGACTCAGACCTGGGTGCTAGTCAGTTGGCTAGTTGTAAAAGTCAAGGGCTCCGTGCTAGGGATGGTAAGAAATCACACAAGTTAGGTAAAAGTCCTAATAGTAGAATCACAGTAGGTGGTCATAAGATCAAAGGCGCCAAATATGGGGGCAAGTTGCCCGACTGGAGTTAATATGCGATTTAGAGAATTTGTTGATACTAAAATATTCAATCCTCGACCTCAAATAGTTGGCGATAAAGATGTGTTTGCCATGCAACAAGAATTAAAAGCCAAGGGTGAAAATTTAGGAACCTTTGGTCCTAATCACGATGGGCTAGATGGTCTGCTAGGACCTTACACTCGACATGCAGCTGATCATCAGCCAGAGATTGCGGCCAAATACAAAACTGTTTTAGATCGCCCTAACAGTGCTGATGCACAGAAAATTGATGTGTCAGCTATCCAAGATCCAGACTTTAATAAAAAGCTAGATAAGATTGCCAACGACCTAGGTGTTAAGTCTAGCGACCTACTGACCATAATGAAATTTGAATCAGGTGTTAATCCAAGTATCTATAACAAGGCAGGCAGTGGCGCAGTAGGATTGATTCAGTTTATGCCTAACACTGCTCGTGACCTAGGTACTACCACAGCTGAATTAGCGCAAATGGATGCTGTACAACAGCTAGACTACGTCTACAAATATTTTAAGAAAGTAGGTGTAGGTAACGGCACACTAGGGGACCTATATATGGCGGTGTTTATGCCTAAGTTTGTAGGCTATCCTAACGATACTGTACTAGGTCAAGATGGTGCTGACGGATTTGCCGGTAGAGTTTATGCACAGAACTCCGGATTAGATAAAAACAGAGATGGTGCTATCACTGTCGGTGATGTAAAAAATTCCATACAAAGAACTGCTTAATAAATACCTGCATGAATATTGTAGGTAACTTACTAATCGCACCCCCAGCTGTAAAAAATAACTTCTGGCACAAGACAGTGATCATGATCACTGAACATCACACACGTGGCAGCGCCGGGTTGGTGCTAAACAAACGTAGTGAATTAACTCTAAATGAATTTGGCGCACAGTTAGGCATACCTTTAGACTTGCCAGGATACCTCTATGTAGGTGGTCCTGTGAATGTTAAAAGTCTAAGTTTCCTACATACCAATGAGTGGGTCAGCAAAAACACCATGCATGTTAACAACGAGTTTTCAGTTAGCTCTGCAGAAGATATCCTACCTAGACTTAGTGCAGGAGATTGTCCAAAACAATGGAGAATCTTCTTGGGTATGTGCGGTTGGGGCCCTGGACAGTTGTTAGGTGAAATCAAAGGCGAAAACGGTTGGGAACACAACAACAGTTGGTGTACTGTAAACAGTGATGCTAGCCTAGTGTTTAAGTCAGATCAAAAAGATCAATGGTGCGAGGCACTCGATCGTTCTGCGCAGGAATTTGCTCAAAACATCCTAGCATAGACTGTAATCTGTAGTACAATAAATAATTAAAAGAGGTTATAATGGCGGCAACATTATTGCTCAATGCTGACGGCGCACCCGTGGGCTACATGCCATTGAGCACACTAACTTGGGAAGATGCAATCCGATATATGGTCTTAGACAAGGCCGATGTACTAATGTTTCACGACAATTGGATTGTGCGCTCTGCCAATTGGGAAACACAGGTCCCTAGTGTTATGATGTTGCGAGAGTACATGAAACCTAAAACTGTTGTACGTTTCAGTCGCACAAATGTATATCTACGCGATCACGGTCGTTGTCAGTACTGTAGCAAACATATCACACGGCAGGAGTCAACTCTAGATCATGTAATACCTGTGTCAAAAGGTGGAAAGACTACTTGGGAAAACTGCACCACAGCATGTGGACCATGTAATTCAGCCAAGAGTGATGTTACCAAAGGTTGGAAACCTAAAATCAAACCCTACAAGCCAGACTACTATGAACTGGTAAGTAAACGTAAGAAAGAAGAATTCAACATAAGGTATACAGAATGGCTACAATTTTTACAGTAAAAGTTAAGAAGGCACTGTGGTGCGCACTAGGGTTCCTATGCCTAGGGTTAGCCTATATTGGATTGATTACCCCCGGTATCCCTTGGTCAACTCCTACAGTAGGAGCAGCCTATTGCTTTGCCAAGGGCAGTGATCGTATGCATAATTGGCTGATGAATCATCGTATTTTTGGACCATTCCTACGTGGATGGGCAGAGAAGCGTGTATTTCCAGTTAAGGCTCGCTGGCTTATGGTATTAACAATGGACAGCAGTCTTATCATCATGTGGTTCACTACACACAATGTCAAAGCAGTGGCCTGCACAGGTATCTTTATGGCCTTGATAGCATGGTGGGCTATGGCCTACCCTAAATCAGCAGAAGAATACGATGAACGTAAAGCAGCCGGAAAGAAGATAGGCTGGTTCGGGTAACATCATAAATAGTAGTACTTTATAATAGGAGTACTACTCATGAAGAAATACTTATTAGGCTTGGTTTTAGCCTTAGTTGCTACTAGCAGTTTCGCTTGGACACAACGCCAACCAAATCCTCCACAAGCATGCCAACCACATGCTCCATACGGTTTCCCACAAACAGCTGGTGTTACACCAATTTGCCGTCAAGCATATCTAGTTGGATATGATGCGGCAGCCAAGTTGCCTAAATATGTAACATATGAACTATTGCCACAAAACGCACTAGGATGTGTTGCTCGTACTAATGCATTTGCTGCTGATCAGTCCGTGCCAAATGGTGCTACACCAGCTGACTATGCTGGTACAGGTTACGATAAAGGACACATGAGTCCAGATGGTGACTTATCATGGGACGTTCAAGTAGAGTTCGAAAGTTTCTTGATGACCAATATGAGCCCACAAGCGGGCAGTTTGAACCGTGGTATTTGGAAACTGTTAGAAACATCAGTACGTGGTTGGGCAGTACAACGCGGTCAATCATATACAGTTTATGTAGGTGGTTTATATGGCCCAGGCGACAAAACAATTGGTAAAGGCGTAGTTGTACCACATGGTTTCTACAAGATCGTTATCAACAATCAAACTAAAGAGATCGCAGGATGGGGCTTTCCGCACACAGCACCGTATCCAAACTTGGGTAATGACTTAACCAAGTTCCGTGTTCCAGTTGCTACTATTATGAAAGATGCTGGTGTGCAATTTGCGTTTCCACAAGGTGCAGTTGAACTTGCGCCGGGTAAAGAATGGCCAGTTGATTTTGGCGCTTTAACCAATGCTAAACGTGCTAAGTGTGGCGCAAATGCAAGTACCGACTAATCCAGATAAATACCCTGTGTATCCCGAAGATGACGGCTACGACACTCCAAAGAATCCTTATAGCGATGTTTGAGTGTCTAGCTTGTCTAGGATGTGGGTTAGGTGGATTGGAATATGATAAAAAAGACGATTGAACGGGATTTACTGCTAGGGTTATCTAAAAAACTTGGTGTTTTATTTGAAGAAATTGCCAAGGAATTGTACCAACAGCAACTACCAGGAATACCTGAGCCAGTGATGCCTCCCGAGGGTGAAAAACAGTTTGAACCTCATGAAAAGATTCCAGGAAAAACACTACCAGGAATCGAGCGTCCTTCACAGGTTTCCACTACCGTACATAATCTAAAACAGTTTCAACCTTATCTAAAATCAGCAGGAAGAAAAGTATATCCATCAATGGGGGGCAGTCTACACCCTAAAATGATCAATCTACAAGATGGAAATGTGATGTACGTGTTTGACAGAAATAGACACTCACATGGAAAACATTCTAAGCCTCTGGCTAGCATTATTTTTAATCCAACAACTGGAAAGATCCAAGGACATGATGTGGTAAGGCTCAATCCACAAGAACAACAGTATGTTTTTAATTGGTTAAAAAGAAACGCTGGAAATAGACAACAGTTTTACCCTTCAGTGATTCCTACTAATGTGCATGAAGAAGAAAATCATAAGGCACATAAAAAAGATCAAGATACTGATCGTCAGACAGCTGATCCTTTAAATTATCACGGAACTGATCCTGCTATTAGAAGTTTGTTGTTTAAGGCTGCACAGGAAGTAGGACCTAAACAAAATCACTTAGAAACTCTGCTAGCTTTCTTATCCAGAAAAGAAGAAGAACATCAGGGCATGATTGATAACCTTTCTGCAGAAAATGAACAACAAAGAGCAGAAATCAAAGGACTTATCCAACAAATAGAAAATCTAGTCACTGACATTAGAGAAAAAGAAAAACGTTTCCAAGACTTTAATCAGCAGGTAGCTCAACAATCAGATATGACTGTTCAGCAACAGGCCAAAGCTGCACAGGCGCAAGCTCAAACACAGGCTGCACAACAACCAGCGGCACAGGCTGCACAACAACCAGCGGCACAGGCTGCACAACAACCAGCACCTGTGTCAAATGTTGTACCAATGAGAGCTAAAAGACAACAGCCAACTGCTGCTAACGTAGCTCAATATCGTCAAGCTGCAGAATCTGTTCAAGGTAGTATTGAACAGGTACTACTTGAAGGATTAGCAAATCACCTAGGTGAACTATGGGAAGGTGCTTTTAAAAATATAGATATTGATCGACAGGAACAAGGCCATACAGCTACATTTGAAGTAGGTCGCTACAAAGATGGATTTTGGATTCCTTTACAACATCACGCAAGCCAAGAACAAGCACAGTTTCATGCTAAAAATCTAAAAAAGAAATATCCCAGTATGGAAGTCGGTATTAAAGGTCAAGACGGACAAGTTAAACTTGTGGGACTATGAGAGCTCGTGAAATACAGCCTCGCAAACTAGTTATATTTGACATAGATGATACTTTAGTTCATACACAAACTAAAGTTCATGTAGTCAAAGACGGTCAGGTGGTTAAAAGTCTAAACAGCCACGATTTCACCCACTACAAACTGCAACCAGACGAAGAATTTGATTTTGGTGATTTCCGTGATGCACGTGAATTCTTTGATAATGCCAAACCTATCATTCCTATGATCAATCAGCTGAAGCATGATATTAACACAGGCAATACAGTGATCATGGTTACTGCACGTGCAGACTTCAATGACAGAGAACTGTTCTTAGATACATTCCGCAAGTATGGAATAGATATGGATAAGGTTCACGTGCATCGCGCAGGTAATCTTGTTGGCAAATTTTCAACAGAAGAAAAGAAAAAGATTATTATCAGAGATCAATTAAAAAAAACACACTTCACTAAAGCAATCATGTACGATGATGCTGAACCTAATCTGCATGCGTTTGTCAGTTTGAAGAATGAATTCCCACACACTAAATTTTATGCGTGGCATGTTAGCCTAGACGGCGATGCTAGTGAATATCATAGAACAGATGAAGGTGCATTTGGCAATCTAGTATGGAAGGGGCAACAACAGTCTACTCCTAGCAAACAACATGTAGAACCACGTAATAGTCTACAAGATCTAGGCTCTGAACATGGTTCAGGCAAAGAACTTAGAGCAGCAGAATATAGTCCTAGGGATTTACAGCGTCAACGAGAAGCAGAATATTGGCGTAAAAAGGACATGGCAGATCGTATGGCTTGGCATCACGATGACGGTGAGCAGGATTGGCAGGGTGAAACTGTTGATCCAATAAGCGGCCACGGAATTAACGTGCCTAAATCAAATATAAAACAAACTACTAACACTCATGTTACCCGTAAAGATCCAGCTGTAAAAGTAGATATACAACAGCGACAACCAGATCCGCATGCCTACACCTACAGCAAACCTAGTGAAAACTTTGCCGATGGTCGAGGTCCAGGACGTCCAGGCGATAGCCAGCGTCACGGTATACCTAAAGGTGCTACTATGGCTGAATTAGAAAAAGCCAGTCATAGTAAAGGTCGTAAAGGACAACTAGCTCGTTGGCAGTTAAACATGCGTAGAGGACACAAAAAATGAAAAAATTATTAATTGCACTGTCTTTTGTAGGTCTTACTGCTTGCTCAAGTATAACCGGACTAATTCCCAGCAAGTGGGACGATAATCAAAGTCGTGCCGCAGTAGATCTACAGGTAGATGTTCGCCATTTTGACTGCACAGGCGATCAAAAAGCTCAGTTGGCTGCGATTGCTAGACAAGTAGAATGGTTTAATCTGTATGCGGCTAGTAAAGGTACCGATGACATGGCTAAACTGAATGCTGTGTTTGCCACAACAGTTAAAGAGTATCAGGATCGTTTGAATCAAGGACCCGTTAGTCCTATCTATTGCGACTTAAAAAAGAAAATTATGATTCAGCAGGCTGACATAATATCAAAAGCAGTTCTATTTAGATTCTAAGGAAAATATCATGAGCGATATATTAAATCAAGTAGCATCAAGTGGTGATCAATGGGCAGCAGAACGTGCTCAATATGCTCTACAAGTACATGACGCAGTGGTCAGTGGACAAATGAGCAAAAGTGAAGCGACTGAAGTATTGCAAGATATGATTGCCACACAACAACTACAAGAAGCTGCACAAGCTGATCAAATCAAAGCTGCCCTATTCTTTGGAATTACTCAGCTGATCAGTATGTACGCTTAAAGATTTCACTTAGGGCCTGTACTAGGTCCTCAATCATACCATCATCATGAAACGGAGTAGGTGCAAAACGCAACCGCTCCGTTCCCACATCAACTGTAGGCGAGTTTATAGGTTGTACATAAATGTTAAAATCATTTAGTAAATCATCGCTCATGGCTTTACATTTTTTAGCATCGCCTATTAGCACAGGTACAATGTGCTCTGTGGCACATTCCATTACAGGAATACCAGCTGCTCGCAATCTATGTTTTAATTTACGAGCTCGCTCTTGATGTTTCTCTCTTAGCTCATTGTGATCTTTAAGATATTTGATAGCTGCGAGTGCTCCTGCACAGGTAACAGGACTCATACTTGTTGTAAAAATAAAACCTGCTGACATTAAGCGAATAGCATCTAGTACAATAGCATCTCCTGCAACATAACCACCTTGTACTCCATAGGCTTTGCCCAGGGTTCCGTTAATAAAATCTATGCGTCCTTCTAGACCCAGTTGCTCTACCTTACCGGCGCCGGTTGCACCATATAAACCCACAGCGTGTACTTCATCGATGTAGGTCATTGCTTCATATTTGTCTGCTAGATCGCATATTTCTTTAATCAATCCTACATCACCGTCCATTGAATATACGGATTCAAATACTATGCAAGGTATATTGCCAGCTGCCTTACTGGCTTTTAATTTTGCTTCTAGATCTTCTAGATTATTGTGTTCAAATACACTTTTGGCTGCACGGCTATGCAGTATGCCTACCACTAGACTATTGTGATTATTCTGATCACTGACGAATTCTATATTAGGAATGATCTTACTTAGAGCAATTAGAGTCCATTCGTTGGCCACATAGGCTGAACTAAACAGCAGTGCCCGACTCTTGTTATGTAGCTGTGCTAGCTCGTGTTCTAGGGCCACATGATAATGACTAGTGCCTCCAATGTTGCGGGTACCACCTGATCCTGCACCAGTCATATCTAGAGCAGTGTGCATGGCATCTAGTACAACTTTATGCTGACCCATACCTAAATAATCGTTTGAGCACCAGTTAACAATGTTTTTGATGTTGTATGGGCCGTACCAAATTGCTTTGGGAAAGTCACCGCGCTCACGTATAATGTCGTTGAAAACACGATATTTGCCGTTGTCTTTTAGAGTTTTTATCAGGTTAATGAATGGTTCTTTGTTTATCATAGTCCAGTATTTAAACTAAATATACATAGAGGACTGAATTCATGGCAAAGAACGGCATTTCAACACTATCAACCAAGCAAGCACGGCAATTAGCTAAACTTGACATCGCTTCAGCAAAACGCCAAGGTAAAGTAGTTGCCGCCAACGGAACAATTTCAGGTAGTGCTGATCCTACTAAGAATTACTATCGTTCTAGAGCTTTTTATGATATTACACAGTTACCTACACAGTACAACGGTAATGGTATTACAGACAATCCTAATACAGGCGGATTAGTTATAGGTCGTCCTTGGATTTCTATTAGCTATAGTGTATCACCCAATGCATCAGCAATTAATGAAGGGGATACTGTTACCTATACAATTACTACAGTTGGCGTAGCAGATGGTACAACTCTGTATTGGACTGATGATGGTACTACAACTGGGCCAGACTTTACAGACAACAATGCCAGCGGATCATTTACTATTACCAGCGGATCAGGAACATTTAGCAGAACACTATTAAATGACTATCTAACCGAAGGTACAGAAACTATTATCATACACATTCGTACTGGCAGCATAAACGGTCCTATCGTAGCTACCAGCGGCACAGTATCAGTAGCTGATACTTCGATCCCTGTCGTTGATCAATATGGCTACTTTGAACAGCAGTTAAATGCCGGCACTTATATGACATTTGATCAAACTATTGCTGGAGTAAGCCTGAGATTTATCTGTACAAACTTTAACGGCAATCCTATATACGGTAGCTATATAAGAGCCAACGGTGTTATGGTTGCTACAGATCACACACGCAGTCCAGACAACATTGATAACTCAGCAGTTGGTGGTAGCGCACAGTTCAGCGGCAGTAACTATCTATCGTTAGTTGGTAGTGCCGATACTACAATGGGTACTGGAGATTTTACTTGGGAGTGTTGGGTTTATCCAACCAGCAGTTCAGGATATCAAGCATTTATTGACACTAGAACTAATCCTCTAGCTGGTGGTGATACAACCGGATTTTATTTTGGTACAGTCAATAATTCTTTGAATATAATGTTTTATACCAATGGGGTACAGTGGACATCATCAGTTGCAATGACATTGAATTCTTGGAATCACGTAGCATTAACTAGAGCCGGCGGGATTGTAAAGTTGTGGGTAAACGGTACAGGGTCAGCTGGTAAGACTGACACTACTAACTTAACACAACAGCGAGTATTTGTTGGCGGAGTATCCGACGGATCTAGTACAGGATTACTGTTAACAGGTAAAATAACCAGCCTGCGTATTGTAAAAGGTACTGCCCTATACACAACAACGTTTACACCATCGGTCAATCCTTTGTTGCCCGTAACAAACACTAAACTGTTGTTAACAGAATTAACCAGCGGTGATTTGTTAAAAGACACAAGTCCTAGCAACTTTACTATAATTAACAACGGCTCAGTAACTTGGAACTCAGCTAGTCCATTTACAGCAGGTAACCCAACTACATTGCCAAGCCCACAAGATCCTCCTACCAACAATGGACTTGGATTCTGTATGCGTCGTGGACATACTATAGTGGCCTTAAACAGTGACGGTACTGTACAAAGTGCCAACTGGTATGACACATATAATAATCCCGGTCTAGGCACTACGATAGCCGCACTACTAAGAACATTCTTACCTGGAACTATTATAGCTATTGGTACATTTGATGCGACCGGTGTCAATCAGGACTTCCGTGATTGCCTAACCAACTACTTTGGTGATACTACATTTTCTAACACATGGGGTGGATCAAGAATTAGTCAAATGTTTTTAGCCATAGTTAAATCAAAGAGCATCGGCTTTGATGGATCAACTAACAAGTATGTTACAGTATCGGGTTCAGCATCTGATTGGAACTTGGGCAATACTTACACTATCGAATGGTGGGAAAAGATAGTCGACCCTAGTTATAGTACTAGTCACTTCTATTCTGTACTGTGCCAGGCCGCTGACGCAACAGTTATTGACTGCTATCATGCTAACGGAGAAATTGGTTGTTTCAACGGTAATGTAAGATTTACTGAGCCAACGGTAGGCGTGTGGAATCATATAGCTATTCAGAAAGACGGCACAACATTCACGCCATATGTAAATGGTGTGGCGCAAACACTAATACAAAATACTGCCAACACACTATCTAATGGTAGTTATAATCTAGTTATTGGTAGTAGAAATAATGGTGCTGGCGGATTCTATGGGCAATACTTTGGCGGATATATTACCAACATTAGAATTAGTAATATAGCTCGATATTCAGGAACATTCACACCTCCCCGCACATTGGTAACTGATGCTAATACCAAACTGGCACTGGACGGCAATCTAGTAGATCGTAGTGCCAGCGCACATACTATAACTAATAGTAATGCAACTACAACAAGTTTACAGTTCCCAACTTAATAGAAACAGGAAAAATTATTATGAAAATGGCAGACATACTACACAGCATAGCAGATCTACTTGATCAAGTAGAAGATAACAAGCCCGCACAGGCTCCTGTTGTGGTTAATGTCAATAATGGCACTGCGCAAACTGCTCCGCAAGAAGGACACGGTGACGACGGCGACGACAGTACTAAACACGAACAACCTATGATGGTTCCTCCACTACAGCAAAAAATTGAGATGATGAAAAAGCTAGCTGGAATCCCGAGCCACATAGATCAAAAGATTGACTTAGTAGACGATGACGAGCCATTTGGAGGATAATCTCCGTGGCCTTTATACAAAAACTATTTACAGGCTATCAAGGTTACGCTAACGGAGATACCCGAGTTGGTGAACAGAATCGTATTTGGTACGATTCTAATACCAATACCTTTCGCATACAGTTAGACGATACGCCCGGTGGTACAATCATTGGCGGGTCAGGCGGGGGATCTGCCAGTTTTCCTTCACAAGCTGGACATAGCGGACAATTCTTAACTACCAACGGAACTATAGTAAGTTGGGCTACAGTATCAGCTGGCGCACAAGGACCTAAGGGCGATAAAGGAGATACTGGTGCTACCGGTGCACAAGGCATTAAGGGAGACACAGGAGCTCAGGGGCCACAGGGAAATACTGGAGCCACAGGACCAAAAGGCGACACGGGTGCTACAGGCGCACAGGGCATTAAGGGAGATACTGGCGCACAAGGTATACAAGGTGATCGAGGTGCTACCGGCGCACAAGGTGTAAGTGTAACACTACTAGGCACAGTAGCAACAGCCGCAGATTTACCTTCAACTGGTAATAGTTTAGACAATGGATATCTGGTATCTGATACAGGGCACTTATGGTTCTGGGGCGCAGACAATGCGTGGCATGATGTTGGACAAATTGTAGGACCACAAGGTGATCCCGGACCTACAGGACCAAAAGGTGATAAGGGCGATACAGGAGCTACTGGACCTAAAGGTGACACTGGCTCACAAGGTATACAAGGCGATCAAGGTATACAAGGACCAAAAGGTGATAAGGGCGATACAGGAGATACTGGTCCTAAAGGTGATAAGGGCGATACAGGTGATACTGGACCAGCCGGCCTTAATACACCAGCAACTACTAGCGCACTTGGAGGTGTAATTATTGGTAGTAACATTACTGTACAATCAGATGGTACTATTAGTGTAGCCGCACCATTTAGTGGTAGCTATGATGATTTAACAAACAAACCAACTATACCAACTAGTTTTAGCAGTTTAGTTAATGGAAGTTATACTGTAAGTCTTGGAGTAGATGGTTACTTAAATCTACCTAACGGATTGGACGGCGCAGGAGCATTAATACAAAGTGCTAGTCCAATAAGAATTATTAGCAGTAACAATACTTGGACATTTGGCGCAAATGGTAATGGCAATTTAACATTTCCACAAGGCACTACTCTTGGTTATAGCGATCCTGGCGGATTTATCATAGACGGCGCTCACGACAAAGATATTGAGATTTACACATACAGTGGATCTAATGCTCGCAGTTGGACATTTGGCACCGATGGTACTTTATCAGTACCAGGAGCGGTTAATTATCAAGTTCCAGGACTAGGCGGTAGTGGACATTTTGACATTAACAGCTGGTATCCTGTAAAAATTAATACAGGCGATGGTGTTGACAACGCTGTGGCAACTTGGACTTTTGGTGTTTATCAAGGCGGCCATGCTGGGTTAACATTTCCAGATAACTCAGTTCAAACAACAGCATATCCTGGACCCCTTGATCTAAGTACATACGCTACACAAAGTTATGTTACAACAGCGATTGGAAATATTGTAATTCCACCTAGTACTGTTATTAGCCCAAGTCCGCCTGGTAGTCCTGTAGAAGGCGCACTATGGTGGGATGATGTAGAAGGCAACCTGTACATCTATTATAACAACGTTTGGGTTGCGACTGTTCAATCAACTGTTGGTCCACAAGGCCCGTCTGGAGCTCCTGGACCACAAGGACCTGCTGGACCTACAGGTGCTACTGGACCACAAGGCCCGCAAGGGATTCAGGGATTACAAGGTATCCAAGGACCACAAGGTATCCAAGGCCCAGCCGGATCTTCAGGTGCTACTAATCAAATCTCAGATGGTCCAAGCCTAGCTTATATTGATGGAGTTGGTGGAAGTTTTGTTGTTAGCATAAGTGATTCAGATTCAGTATGGACATTCAGTGTTGGCGGAGATATTACATTTCCAGGTGGAGATGTTCAACGTGCGGCATATACTGGCCCTACATTTCCATCAATTACTGGCAATAGTGGAAAATATCTAACTACTAATGGTACTTCATTAAGTTGGGCGACAGTTTCTAGTGGTTCTGGTAATACACTGGTCAACGGCAGTGAAACTCTTACACTAAATTCAGACGGATCTTTAACATTGCCAAACGGTGCCAAACTAGACAGTGGAACTCCTTATAAGTTTGCCACAGACAACAGCGTGACACAGTACATAGATCTGCGTGATTCCAGTGGTCGTGGCTTCTATACCGATAGTAGTGGATATACATTAAGAAGCAATGGTGACCACAATTGGATATTTGGCATAGATGGTAGCCTTACATTACCCGACAGTTCGGTCATCCTTGGCGGCCAATGGAGTAATAATAATAGCGGTATTAGCCTACTAACACACGACACAGATTTTAATGTTTATGGTCAAGTATCTTCATCAGTCTCTGGAACAGCATACATTTATTCTGGAAACAATGGCGGTACAAGAAACCTTACTGTAAAAACTGACTCACTGAATAATGTTATCACAATAGTTAACAATACTGAGATTTGGACATTTGGAACAGATGGCACATTAACATTCCCAGATAATACTGTACAGCATACTGCCTATACTGGATCGACTCATTGGAGTGTTACTCCGTCAGTAGCAGGTTGCCCAATATACACAGAACTAACTCCAGATCACTTTGAAGCGTACACGCAACAAAGCCACTTGGCATTTAATAATGATGGAACCTGGAATCTTGGCAGTAACTACAATGGTACCGGATTATTCAGTAATGATAATACCGCAACATTGTATTCTAATCTTGGTGATGTTGTTATTAGAACAGGCGATAGTTCAAAATATTTTACATTTGGTTCAGATGGCAGTCTAACATTACCAAACAAGATTACTTGGCCTAACAATAATAGTATCGATGGAAGCAATGCTACTCTAGGTATTAGCATGACCACTGATCGTGGAACTGTATTGTTCGGTAATCATCCTGAACCCGGTGGTCCTACACATTTCCATATAATGAAGCAGAATCCAGAGGCCGTTGATCTTATATTTGGAGATGATCTTAACAATGTTACTATGCTAGCAGGTAGCTCTGGTGGTATTAGTATTCAAACACAAGGATATTCTGGCGGCGGATCAAATTATTGGAATTTTGATAGCACTGGGGCTATAACATTCCCAGATACTACAGTACAAACAACTGCTTATGAAGGAATTACAATTCCTGCCAGCGCGACTCCGCCAAGTAGCCCTATAAACGGAGCATTATGGTGGGACAACGCAGAGGGCAATCTTTATATAAATTACAGTGGAATTTGGGTTCCAGCAACTACTACAGCTCCTACTCCCCCATCTTCAGTTAACGATTCATACACACCCGCGGTACCCGGCAACTGGAGTGGTGCTCCTCCTACAAGTATAGCAGAAGCATTAGACAGAGTAGCTGCCGCTATAAAAGCCCTAAACAGCGTGGGCCCATAAATTAGATAAGTACAATTATGCCTTTAACTTTTCCAACTTCACCAACAACAGGACAAACCTACTTGAACTACATCTGGGATGGAGTCAAGTGGAAAAA
>Ga0007818_1000108_pt1 | contig 25864 bp, 36 predicted proteins | sample CryBogCBE08Jun09_FD_71221 | JGI IMG/M metagenome (GOLD analysis project Ga0007818, IMG submission 71221) | Freshwater microbial communities from Crystal Bog, Wisconsin, USA - CBE08Jun09 | ecosystem: Environmental > Aquatic > Freshwater > Lake | place: Crystal Bog, Wisconsin, USA | collected...
TACAACAGATGGTACCCAGTGGATTGATATTAATAGTAATCAGTCTGTAGGGTCATGGAATCCTTTAATACAAAATAATGATGCTTCAGTAATTTATTCCGCTGGTACAATTGACAATGCAAGCAGTGCTCTTGTCATTGGTCCTTGGTCTGCATCATCTAAGGGGCTAAGAATAGATAATAGTGGACGTATTGCTATTAATACATCTTTTACAGGTGCTACCCTTACATTAAACGGCTCATTAAGTTCCAATAGTACTATTAGTACTACAGGTGATATTAATGCAACTGGTGCTCTCCGCGTTACAGGAAATATTACTACTGCGGGTACTATTAGCGCTACAGGAAATATTACTACTACAGGTACCATTAGCGCTGCAGGTAATATTACTACTGCAGGTAATATTAATGCTGCAGGTGATATTACAGCTTTCTACACCTCTGATAAACGTCTTAAAAATAATATTAAGTCAATTACATCAGCTCTTGATAAAATTGAAGTAATAAACGGTGTAGAATATGACTGGAATACTGAACTTCAAGATAATCACGCCGGACACGATGTCGGTGTAATCGCTCAAGAGATTGAACATGTGTTACCTGAAGCTGTTACAACCCGTAAAGATGGGTATAAGGCGGTAAACTACGATAAGGTTATACCTCTTTTACTACAAGCTATTAAAGAACTTAAAGCCGAAGTTCAATTACTTAAAAAATAAAATTATCTTGACCTATAGTGGTACATAGCCTATTATAGGTACATGACCAAGATTCTCTGCATAGGCGATATTCACAATAGGTGGGTAGCTGCTGAGGCTATTGCATCGAAGTATGATGCTACTCATACCATTGTATTTGTTGGCGACTACTTCGATAACTTTCATGATACAGCTATTGACGCAGATCAAACTGCTCGTTGGTTGAAGGAGTCATTGTCAAAGCCTAATCGAATTCATCTAATGGGTAACCATGATGTTAACTACGATTACAGAAATGTTCGTGATAGTGGTCAGATTTATCATTGTTCTGGTTATTCACCCGCTAAGGATGACGCTATTAATAGGAATATGACCAATGAAGATTGGGATAAAATCGAGATAGCTTATTATAAGAATGGTTTTTGGTTTTCTCATGCTGGATTCCATCCTTTCTGGTTTGGTAATCCTGTAACTGGGATGACTAATGAGTCTATTATAAAAAAGCTTGATAAGATTAGACAGGACATTAAGGACAGAACTTATAGTAATGAGCTCTGTGGTGCTGGTCGATGCAGAGGAGGCAGTCATCGAGTAGGTGGTCTTCTCTGGAGAGATCAGTATCAGGAGTCATATACTGGTGAGTACTGGAATGATCAGTCTGGTATTAAACAAGTCTGTGGTCATACTCCAATGCGCAAGGGTATTGATATAGAGGAGACTCGAAATAAAGGACTCTGTATTGATATTGATTGTGGTCTTCAACAAGTTCTTGAAATCCTAGAAGATGGTACCTATAATATCATTGATACAGGAGTAGAGAACTTTTATCAAGAATCAGAAAGAAAGTTCCAAGAGGAGCTAATAGCTGCTAAAAAGAAACAGTATGCTTCTCTTGGAGCTTATGATGGTATCTATAACTCTTTAAACAAATCATGAAAAAAGTAATTGTCCCAGAACAAAGAGAAGAAGCAAATTATTATTCTGATTTTTCAGGTCAGCCTCTTGGAGATGGTTACGAACCTCCTGTTATACTAAAGCTTGAGTTTAGCTATGGATCAGAGTATGATGGATCTGAAATTACTCTACATTTGTCAGACAGAGATGTAGCACCAATTCTAGAATTAATTAGTTCAAAACTTAATCCAGATGTTCAAAAGATCTTAAAAGTTGCATTTAATGAAAATGATGAAGAGTATTTCAATGCCATTGAGGCAAGAGATCCTATGGAGTGTGAGCATAGGATCTCTTGTAATAATCTATACAAAAAGCTTTTAGGACATGAGCGATAAAGCAAAAGACGAAGATTTTATTCCTGTATTCAGTGTAGGAATGTATAAAGGAAACCCTGCTGTAAGGACTTTAGATTATGAAGATAATCTAAGAAGTACTCAAATAGCAGGCTTTATGACAGCAATTCTAGATTGTGTAGTTGATATGGTTGATGAACAAGATCAAACAGAATTTGAAGAACAAATCCTAGAAGCATTTGAGATCTTTGTTGCTAATAGATTTGAGAACACAAACAAATATAAAATAGAAGAAGAATAAGCTTGAAGTGTCCTAGGGTTGGATATACTATTATTGGTATGAAGGATGTATTTTATAAACCTGTAAAGGTTAGCTCAACAGATCATGATGTTCTGTTCTGGGGCTGTATGCACTATGGTCATGATCCAAAATGGGATGTTCCTATCTGGAAGACCAGAGGATATAATAGTTCTGAGGAGCATGATGAGGGTCTGATTAAAAACTGGAACACAAAAGCTAATAAGAATACTATTGGTTTCCTTCTAGGTGACACTATCTTTGGCTATAAGGCTGATGAGAGGCTATTGAAGCTTTTTAACAGACTTAACTTTAAAGAGCTCTATATTCTCCCTGGTAACCATCAGGCTGGATATAAGCAGATCTTTGATTCATTGCATGAGAATGTTCTTAATGTTGATGGTCATGAGAAGCTGATTCATTTTGTTCCAAACTATCTAGAGGTTGTAGTGAATGGGCAGGCTATTGTGCTAAGCCATTTTCCTATAATTTCTTGGAATGCTCAGGCTAAAGGATCTTATCATCTTTTTGCTCATGTTCATGGTAATCTTGGAAGATCTGAGCTTGGTAGACTCTATCTAAGCACTGGATTGAACCATGAGGTTTCTGTAGAGGTTAATCCTTTTCCTTTGACCTTTGGTGAGATTCGAGCTATCATGAGGGCAAAGAAACAAACAGTACCAGATCATCATGAGTAAGAAACCAACACTAAAAGATAAAGTTAAAGTATATGAGCAATTTCTGCACAAGATTAGTATGGCTTGTACCTGTATGGATAATTTAGCCATTCAAGAGCTTGTGCAGAATGCTGATGCTTTCAGCTATGCTCATAGGCAGGGTAATGGAGAGCTTTCTGACAGACAGCAACAAGAGCTTATTAATGCTAAGTTCTGGATGCTTTTATATACACCTAAAGCAGATAAGACTAGAGAAGAGCGAAGAAAAAGGAGAGCTGAAAACAGTGATCCTGAGATCATTAATAAAGTTTTGAGAGAGGAGGGATTAATATGAAACAGGCGCCTAATCTCAGAGCTAATGAAAATGGATGTATCTTTGAAAAAGATATTCTAAAGGCTTTACCTGAAGAGCTAATCCCTTTGTGGGAGAATTATATGAGAGGTAAGACAGTTCAGGATGCAGGTTTTGATGAATGGGAGATCTATGCATATGACTATACAACTTTTCAGGACCATATTTTAAACCTTATATGGAAGGAAGAAAGGGCTGTGTCATTAAATGAATTAACTAAACAGGCTCAAGAACTTGATATGGGATACTAATATGAAAGCAGTAAGAGTTGAGTATGATTCAGATGGTGGTATAGGTAATGATGTAATGCACATTGTTGGTGCTGGTATGGTTCAAAAGTCTATGACTAATCCTAGATTTATTATTATCAGAGCAGTTGATGAAAATAATCATATAGTAGGAGAGCCTATCAAAATTGATATGGACATTGATGTGAACTCAGTATTAGAAACAGAATACCCTTATGAAGATTATGACAAATCATGATAAGATTAATTTAGTTCACCCATACCAAGTATAAACCCATCAGGTATAGGAACATCTCTTTCTATTCTTTTCTTTTGTTTAAGTGTTGGATGGTAAATCCAAATTCTACCTTTAACAGCTTTATTGCCTTTATTTCTATAATTTCCTTTAACCCATCCAACAGGTATTGATTCATCAGGTCTTATTCTTCTTGTTTCTTTTGTTTCAAAGTTACAGATACTAATCATACCTTTTGTATTCAAAGGACAGCCTAATACCCATCCTTCTGGTAAGTCATCTTTTGATTTGATTCTTGTTCTTTTAAGTGTTATAGGATTGTAGCAGTGCTTGAGATTATTTGTCCTCTTTTGTCTTTTGGCATTATATGCAGCTCTTTCAGAAAAATATTTTCTATAATAACTGAACAAATGAGAATTATAGTATCTGTTTGGCAAATCTTTATTGCCTATTGTCTTCATTCTAAGAAAAGCATTGATCATTTTCATTCTATAGACATCAATAAACATTTTAACCAAAATGGCATGAATAATAAAATGTTCTCTGGATGTTAAGAATGCAATGTTTTCAGGATCTTTATTACCACCTCTTTTAAAGGATGTTGGTAAGATATGATGGCCTTCGACATAACCTAATAAGGCTTTGGCATCTGTTCTGTTTCTAGATCTTTCTAATGCTCTAGAAATAATATTAAAATACCATCTTGTATATTTGTTTTTTAATGCTATATTACAAACAAGAGTAAGATAGTGATTGGAGTGAGTATAAGTATTTGTGCTGGTCATAGTGTTTAAGGATATGGTGACTAGAGCCTGTGAGGGTTGCAGCCCTGTGACAGGTATTTTTTATTAGTACCAATATTATTTATTCTTGACATCCTAGATATTCGAGCTATATTTTAGGGATGACCAATCATGAAAAGATTATAGAATTGATTAAGATTTGGCGTAATCTTATCTCTTGTAATCATTGCAAAGATAGGGATTTTCATTTCAGAATTAATACTCATTATTACTACGATGGGTTGTGCGAATATGAAGTCGAGCATCATGGCTATATTTTACATGATATAAGAGATGAAGAATTTAAGACATTATATGAAGCTGAAGTTCATCTCATTCATAATGTTCTAAGATTTGGTATTCTTCAAGAACTTGATTGGTATATTGAGCATTATGGGGATCCTGAATGGGATCAGCATGATAGATACAATAAGCAGGATCTTGAGAGTCTTAGAAAAGCTGTTCTTGATATAGCACCAGAGTAATATGAACCAGCCTGTACAAAAAGCTCTAGAACATTTATCAGACTTTTCGGCTGATGTTATAGCATCATTAACATTAGCTGAGAATTATGATCTTAAACAAATTGCCTATGATCTGGATTTAGTATTAACTGAATTAAGATATAAACTAGAAGATTAAATAATAATATGACACCTTTTGAACTCATTGGACATATTACAATGGGTTTGTTTGCTGTAGGAATGATTCTATTCTTCTTAATGATCTTTAAGGGAGTTAAGAAAGTAAAGAAGAGAGGTAGAAAAGCTGATAGAAGGCTTAGAAGGTTTAATGTCTGGTTAAGAGAGTTTGAAAAGTTTAAGAAGAGTTGGTTCTATGAGATTTGAGTCAAAAAAAAAACATTTTAGTATAAATAATATTAATATGAAATTTGATAAACTCACAGAAGCCTATTTGAAGGTTGTTAATGAAATGGGTATGAGTAATGTACCCACAACATTAAACAGTGTTGGTCTCACTTATGTACCTTATAGAAATGAACAAGAAGCAGGAGCAATTCCTCATTTTGTGAGAGATGAAGGGTACACTTCGATAATTCCTCTTGAACATGGATGGGCTTGTGAGGCTAAGATGTTAAAGAGACATCAATCAGAAATTAAAAATTTTATAAAAAATTATTGGCTTGATTAAGCTTGATCTGTCCTTAGATGTCCTATAGAACAAATAAAAGTAACAGCAATTGTTAACTTTGAAATAACAAAAGCCTAAATCTCTTTCAAAGTAACCTTACCTTCCTTGTCTATTATTAGATAGTGACAAGGTTCATCACAAAAAGAGCCTGAGTTGTGATACTCTTTTCCTGATTCTAAGCATACAAAGCTTTCAGCAAAATGGATATGCCCTCCAAAAATGGCATCATAGTTTTTGTCTTTAATATAGTTTAGAGCTTTGTCTCTTATATTGGTTTTGATCTTTAAGAACCTTTTAGATGTCCTCTTTAACCATCTACTAAATGTTTTGGTTCTATCAATGCTCTGGAAAAAATAATAAATCCTTTCAGCAATATCTGTTATCCAAGGGTGCTTAAAAATAAATGGATCAAATTGATGAAAATGAATAAACAACATCTTCTTTCCATTTACTTCAAGTTCTAACTTCTCAACAAACTCGAGTCCTAGAATCTTGATAATGTTCTTTGACTTTAGATCATGATTACCAAGAATAAAAGTAACTTTCTTCTTCTTTGATATCTTTCTTAATAGGCTCAGAATATTCCAATGTCTCTTTTTATATCTTTCTATATACTTTGAGTCAAATACATCCCCATTAAGGATTAAATGATCATACTTTTCATTCTTTAGAACTTTAGCCAAAGATTTAACTTTAGAAACAGGACTCCCTAGATGAATATCTGAAATGACTAAAATATTGGACATCTTAACTATTTATTTGACTTTCCTCTGCTTTGCTCTATAATTTTAAATATGTTCAATCTATTCGGACCTGATAAAAGCACACAAGAGATTATTGATGATACTCTAGGTACTAATCCTTTTGGTTGGCAATATGTACCTAAGGAATCAGTTGAGCATCTTAAAGGAGAGGCTGAGAAGTTCTATAAAGAAATTCAAAGTCTCAAAGCACTTCAAAAAGGCTATATTCACGAGAGAGATGCAGCAAGAGAGATTAATGCTAAACTCTTGAAAGAAAAGGAAGAGCTCAAAGCTCAACTTAAGTCTATTGAGGAAGATGGAACAGAGGAGCACAATGCAGCTATTAAGCTCAGACAGGAGAATACTCATTTAAAAGATATAATCGACAAGTATAGAAATGCTTTTAAATTAGAGTCCTTTAAAGACACATGGAAGACTCAATATGACCAAGAAGTAGCTAAGAATACTAAGCTTGAAGATAAGGTTAAAGAGCTCGAGAATGAAATTAAAAACTGGAGAACAGGTGTTATGCACTGGAAGGATCTATATGATGAAAAGGCAGATTATGTAGATGAGCTAGTGAAGGAGGTTAATGGTCTTAGACATCTTAAGAAAGAAAATGTTGAGTTAATGGAGAGAGTTAGTGAGATTGATAGTGATCAAAATGAAGCATATAGAGCTGAGATCTTTACTCTTAAGAATGATATTGCTGTATTGAAGGCAAAATATCAAATCCTTGATCATAATTACCAAGGTTGTACAAAGTATAGAGATGAATATAAGCATCAGCTTAATGCAGCTAATAAGGAGAATGAAGCTTTGAAGAACAAGTTAAGAGAATATCAAGATAGGTTAGCTGAGAGTTTTAGCTATAGCGATATGAAAAAGTTACAGAATAAGATTGATGAGCAAAAAGAAGAGATTGAAAAGCTAAAGAAAGATATTGTTGATTATGTCTTTGAAAAGGATAATAAGATTAACAATCTTCAGAAAGAACTTAATCATATGAAAGCTGTTGCAGAAGGTGCAATTAGTTTGTGTGATTTATCTGATAAAACAGATTATGATTTAGCTGTAGATGAAATTAAGAAGACTCAGGATTGGAAAGAGACAATCGATGTTCTTAAAAATATGAAGTCTCAGGGATTTGAAGATTATGATCCTACGGATTTTGTGAAGACAGAAGAGACAACAGCTGAGAACTTAGAACAAAAGCATCCTATGTACCCTATTCACTGGGGTGGTTACGAGCCTGAAAAATGGAGTACAACAAAGGTTGCTGTAGATGATGCTGTTCAAGCAAAGTTGAAGGAGGTATATGGTATTGAAGAGAAAAAGAATTTTAAGCCTTGGGTTGAAGAGCCTATTAACTGGAAGGAAGAGGAAGTAGAGTTTAACGCTAAAGAGCTTCTGAAGAGAGTTACAGAATGTGCAGAATCTCTGCCTGTGTCACTTCCTAATGAGCTTCAGGAAGATAAAGAGTGGATCTGTCCATGTAATATGTGTAAACATGCAAGGGAAGAAAATACAGAAAAGTCTTGGGAACAGACAGCATCCGATTTAGCTTTGAGAGTTGTAAAGCTTGAAAAGAAGATAGAAGAGCTTACAATCATCAAACACCCTAGTAATTCAAACTTTAAGTACTTTCTTGAGCACGGAAAGTGGCCTTGGAATAACGAACATAAAGAATAATATGCCAAAAGCAATCCTTGAATTTGATCTTAACGAAGATCAGTACGAATTTGAACAAGCAGTTAATGCTAGTAAATATCGTTCTGTTCTCTGGGACTTAGATCAGTTTCTTAGAAACATAACAAAATATCCTTCTGATGATATGAAAGAGGATCAACTCACTCCTTATTATGCCCTTCGCGAAGAACTCCATAAACTAATGGACGAATATAATATAACTCTTGACTAATAATATGTTTTGGCTATTTGATAAAATTATAGACTCTATTACTTGTTTTATACTCAATGTAGTTTCTGGCGAGGATCATTCCTATCTTTTTAGAGAAGATAAAGAAATTATAGAAAAGAAAGATAAAGATACATATATTTGGAATTTTTAATATGAAACCCACTGTTGTTTGGATTACAGGTTTATCAGGTGCTGGTAAGACTACTACCGCTAATGCTTTAAATGAAAAGCTTAAAGCTGAAGGTTATAGGTCTGCTGTAGCTGATGCTGATACTTTAAGATACAATTCAAAAACTCCGATTGGATTTGATATTGAAGGTAGATGGAAAGCTGTTAACACAATGATCTATGCTGTAAGAAATATGATTGAATTTCAGAGAGCTGAAGTTGTTATTGTTGCAAGTATTTCACCTCTTAAACAAATGAGAGCATTAGCACGAGATATTTTAACGAAATATTGTAATGCTAAGTTTATTGAAGTCTATATGGATACACCTCTCGAGATATGCGAAGAGAGAGATCCTAAAGGATTGTATAAAAAATTTAGAGCAGGCCTTATTAAGGATATGTCTGGAATTGACTCTCCTTATGAAGTACCAGAGTGGCCCGATGTAAGAATTCATCCAAGATCTACAGCTTATGGTAAAATGACAGTTGCACGAGCTGTAGATATAATCTATAATCAAATTTACAACAAAACAACATTATGACAAAAAAGACACTACTACCTACTAACGACCTCTATCTTCAATTTACAGATGAGGAGATTCAAGAACTTGGCTGGGAAGCTGGTCAAAAGCTTGAAGTTAAACAACATGATGATGGTTCCATCGAGCTTCGTCCCTACGTAAAGCTTGAACTTGATATAGAAGAGTGGCCGAGAGAAGTTCTCGAGATGATTATTAAAGAATCAGTTGAGCAAGATATTTCTGCTAACGACGTTATTACTAATATGGTTAAAGAAGGTATTGAACTTCTTAATAAGAAAGAAGACACTTTAAAGAACTCTTCTAAAGAGCTTCTACTTGAAAAGGATTATCTCTATAACGCAGAAATAGATCCTAACTTTACTAACAACGATACTAGCATTTATAGCGCTTAGTCATAATTATCTTTATGAAAAGATTTTTATTGTTATTTACTTTATTAATAGCTAGCTGTACATATTACACAGAGAAACAATCAGAAGCTCTTAGTCAGAATGTATATGCGACTAATGATTCTTTAGGGAAAGCAAGAGTTGACCTTGCTTATTTTTATTCTAACGAAACAACAAAGTTTGTCAAACCACCAAAACATCCAGTTAAGATAAATGCTGTTTATCAGGCAGGAGATGTTGTTAAAAATTCAAAATCAGCTGAAAAAACGAGAGTTGTTATTGTTCCTGATCAATATCGAAACGACAAAGTTGTTGTTGTTGGCTCTACTGAGTATCAAGAGTTACTAAAAGATAGAGAAATAAAGAAGCAGTTAGAGCAAGATAACAAAAATATGACTAAGCAGTTAGATATCAATAAAGATGAAATTAAAAAACAAAACGATATGCGTGATAAAATGGTAAAGGATCTAAATCATCTTCAATCTGAAATATATAAGAAGGATTTAGCTATTCTTTGGAGAAATATTATTATTATTAGTTTGCTTGGTCTCATTGGTGGGTATATCTACTTACGAATGAATAAGTTATTCTTTTTTTAATAATAAAACCTACCTTTTTGATTAAATATATGTATGGATACGTTTATACATACATTAACATCCGTAGAGACAGCTGTTACAAGTGATGTAACCGCTACTAAATCCTATTTCGATAAGACAGCTCCGGTTGTTCTTACTAATATTGAAAACTGGATTATTGCTAATCCGAAGAAAGCATGTGCTATTATATTCTTTGTTGTTGGCTTTATCCTTGGAACCTTAATCTAAGGTTCTTAACAAAGCTATGGAATATTATCCTTCACGCTCTCCCTATCTCTTTATTCTCTTGTGTATATACGCCCTATTACTTGGGTTCGTTATAGCACACTGTATTTTATTTCACTTAAATAAAGTTAGTTTATTCTTTTATTGATATAGATAAGTATTTTTATTGCGCATAATTTATGGAAAGGAGAAAATTATTTCAAAAAGAGAATTTCATGGAAGGTAATCGCCAAAGATGGGTGTTTATTTTTCTCGTGTTTATGATTCTTATTATTAGTCTCGATGCGTTGCATCTTCTCAAAGATCCAACACCATACTTGACATTCCTTACATTTTTAGCAGGTTCGTTTATATTAGGCTATTCAGGTACATCTGTAATGCAATTATTCCGGTCTAGTAGTATAAATGAGAATCAAAATATCGATCAAACCGTTGATGAGCACAAGGATATTAACGAAACTAAGAATATTAATTTAAATGAACAGACATTTTCTAATAACGCTAAGGAAAATGACTACAATATACAGGATATTAATATATGAAACAACCATCACCTGAAGCTTTAAATCTAATTCTTGAATATGAGGTTGGCGGTGGTAAAAGTTATTATGAAAAGCTTTTATTGCACCCTACTTGGCCAGGAGGCGCCTCTGGAACCACTTTAGCTGTTGGTGTTGATTGTGGTTATTATACACCTGATGAATTAGAAAAAATATTTTATTTTTTACCATCAAATCAGCTCGATGCCGTAAAGAAGGCATCCGGTAAAACAGGAGAAGCTGGTAAAAACTATGTCAAACAAATAAAACCTCTCAATATTACTGTAACTTGGGATCAAGCTATCGAAATATTCAATACACTCACCTGGCCTAAATTTGCACGTCTTGCTGAACATACGTTCCCAGGGCTAGATCAGCTTTGCGACAATGCTTATGGTGCTTTAGTTTCATTAGTTTTTAATAGAGGCACTAGTCTTAGTGGTTCTAGTCGTGCTGAAATGAGGACAATACGTGAATTGGTTCCTAAGAAGGATTATAAAGGTATAGCAGAAGAACTACGTAGTATGAAGCGTATTTGGGAAGGGAAAAATCTCGATGGACTATTAGCTAGGCGTGAAGCCGAAGCTAAATTAGTAGAATCTTGTATATAAAATGGCTAACAATATAATAGAAGAGTTCTTTGATTTTAAGCAATCTTGTCCTGATAAGATTCCCAATTGTAGAGAGCTTCGTGAGCAGTATCAAAAGGATGTACAAACTGTACGAGATGCAAAATGTAGACCATGTGCTGAAACAAGAATAAGAATAAGATATATGGAGATAGTATGGAAAGCTTTTATGGATTCTCTTTAAGTTAAGATGTCTGCTTAAATGTTCTATAATATTTGTAAAATTTAGCTGCATGTGCACGTTCAAATTGTCTAGCATCTATTTCACATTCATTTCGATAATATGCATTTGTATTACGCTCTACATCTTCATCGGTATAATTTATCCTCGATATACCCACCTTGTAAACTCTTGATTGCATCCAATGACGAAATTCATGAAGAAAATGATTAAAAAAAGCTCGCCTCATTTGTATATTTGACGGTCGATTGCTTTTGGTAGGATTACAACATAAACGAATTTTATCAGTTTTAAAGGTATAACAACTAAAATCCGAATCAAACATTATTTGTAATGTTAATGTTTTTTGTCTCGTACTCGTCGTTGGTTCAAGTTCGGCAAAAAGTAAAGAGATAGCTGCCTCCATAGCGTGAAGATTTACTTTATTTTCTTCAAACCATGTAGTAGACTTTTTTGTAGGTCTTAACTTAAAAATAATCATGATGGATTATTAGCTGTATACACTATAATATAATATATTAATGGAAAACACAACTAAAAACAACGATATAATTGAAGTTACTACAGAACTTACGGTCTCTGACGTTAAAACGTTAGATTTTATTCTCGATACCTGCTTAACAGCTAAAATGTTCGCAGAACAAAGTATACCAGTTGTTGAAAAATTAAGTTTAAAGCTTAAACAGCTTGTAGCTAATTTAGAACTCTCGTCTTAGAGATGTTCGTTGGCAATATTCATAAATATATGAATATAATGTCAGCTTTAATAGCCATAGCGTCAGTTTGCGAGGAATTTACGGATACTATTCTTGTCGATAAAAAAAAGAATAGTATTATTGTTAACGTAAAAAAGCAGTGGTTTGCTGTACTAAACAAACGCTTACTCTCTATGCGCTGTACTTTGGTTCATAAGACTCCTATTAATACAGGCTATACCTGTACATACATTTATACAGAATAGTAGTTGATATTATCAATATTGTTATTTATAATATACTCAAATATGTTAGTCTTTGACCCTATTGCCCATTCTTATAAAAACGAATTTACAAGTGAGATTTATACATCAGCTTCTGCTGTTTTAGGTAAATTTAAAAAACCTTTTGATGCTGATACTGTTGCTGAGCGGGTTGCTAAAAAAAGAAAATGCACGGTTGAAGAAATTAAAGCGGAATGGAAGCAGTCAAACGACTTTAGTAAAACATACGGAACAGAAATTCATGCAGCTATTGAGCAATATAATAAACTAGGTACATATGATATAAAATATGTCGATATTATACAGGCATACATCGATTTAAATATTATTGATAATAAACGTGACAGTCTTCTTATTGAACAACAGGTTTATAACCATGAATTTAAGATTGCAGGTACAGCCGATATTATTAGAGTTGAAGATAAGGGGGGGTTTAGTATCTTTGACTTAAAGACAAATAAAAAATTTAATTTATATAGCCAGTACAATGATTATCTCCTTGAACCTGTTAGTCATTTACCAGCTTGTGAGTATTCAAATTATGCACTACAGCTCTCTCTATACGCGTATATGTATCAAGGGATAACAGGTAGAAGAGTAAATCAGCTCGGTGTTCTTTATTTTGATAGAGAGAGCTGTAAGTTTACACATTACCCTGTAAATTATATGAAGCATGAAATAGTGTCTATGCTTAATTATATAAAAAACAAATGAAATTTATAGACGTAATATTCGAAAATAGTCAAATTAAAGAGGCTAAACTTTACGGGCCATCGAAAAAAGCTGCTGAAAGACCAGAAACAGGAATTATCATTCAGACACCCGCTGCTTTTCATGTAATTAAAGATTGTGCTATACTTGCTAACAAGTATCTACCACACTTTGTCTTTGGTCATTATGCTAATCCTTTCGAAGTATTAAAAGGCAAACTTACACGGTCAGATATTATAGAATTTGTCAATGAGGCGAATTCTGATATTGTGTTACATCAGCTTTTAATGCTTATTTTAGCTAAAACAGATAAATCAATTACCGCTCAGCAACAGCAGCCAATTATTTCAAATACAGCATCAACAGACCCGTATGGTGATTATGAATCTTTTAATATAAATCCAAATAATATACAACTTGATACTACATCGATTCTATGTACTGCTTTCGGTGTAGTATAATAAATATTAAAAATGAAACTTATAACACCTTTACTTAAAATTCAGAATCAAATAAGGATCTTTCACTGGCAAACAACAAGCTTTTCACAACACAAAGCGTTTGATAAGGCTTATAAGAATTTTAATGATTTAATCGATGAGTTTGTAGAGGTGTTTATGGGAAAGTATGGTCGCGCTAAGGCATCAACACATTATATTATTGAATTAGAAAATTTTGATGATAATTTTATTGTAGCTATTGACGAATATATCGGATATCTTATTAATATCACAGATGAAGTAGATGCAATAAATGATACTGATCTTCTTAATATAAGAGATGCTATGCTCGGTGAGTTGAACAGGCTAAAATATCTTCTTACGCTTAATTAAACATTAATGTCATATCCCCAAACGAACGTCGTTTGATCGTTTGTATCGATATGACCTGTTGCTGAACCAGCGACAGTGTATGTATCAAGAAACGAACTACCTATTCTACTACCATTAGGTAGTTTATTAGCAAACGTTATATTATATACATCTGTAGCGGGTTTATGTAAAGTACATGATACGTTTCGTATTACACTTTGATTAAACTGGAAGCGAGTTGTTATAATATAGAAACAATTTGCAGTATCTTTACCGAGATATGTTAGTGTATAGAAATCTGTATCTTTGCTATAATTGAGTGTTGGTTTTTCAACACGTACAATATTAAGCTCGATATTTTTACCAAAGAGTGAGAACGCGCTTAGCTCTGCAAACGTCATCGCATTAGCAGGTTTTACAGGATAAACCTGCGTTGTTATACCGCTAGCTAAATCGATTGTATAGATGGTCGGATATATTGCCTTGTAATTCGTAGCACTCAACTCATAGTGTAATGTTGTTTTAGCAACTATAAGTGTGTTATTCATTTCATTAAACCAGACAGTAGAAAACTTTTCAAGCTCAGGCCAGTCTCCACGCTCTATTACAGAGTATAAATTCGTCGTACCTAATACTTGATTGCTATTATAATCATATACAATTTTATTGAATACTAAATAATTTTCTGTTTCAATTTGAATTGTATCGTAATACACATCAAAGTTAATAACATTATTTGCTATTTCGTTTTGGACATCAAAAGAGTAGTCGGTAAATACAGCACTTAACGCTGATGATACCGGGCCAACAAAGGTATCATTTGCATTTCTAAAATAGAAATTACCGTATTCAATATTACGTGTATAGTATAAAGGTTTTCTTGTTATATTAATACCGGAAAGCGAGTTATCTAATACAGTATTAGTATTCGGTAATCTTGTATTAGCAAAATTTGTAGTTTCGTTATATGAATACGTATACGGTATTGTTTCTCCTGGTGTATACGGCGCTGCGTCTATACTCCAATCCCAGAAAACACTACAATCATATACTTCTTCAATGAATTTGTTATTGATATTATTTGTATAAAAATGAGCTTTGTCTACAAATGTAGCGACACCATAAGGTCCGTCAGCCTGTGGTGCACCGTCAGCAAGCGTGTTGTAGTATAGAGCTGAATCAATCGGGGTAAATACATTAATATCACTCGGTACATCGGGTAGAAGTGATTTATCTAATCTTGTAAAAACTTCAGCGTCTCTAATAGAACATATATACGTGGTTTGAGCTTGGAAGCCATATACAGTATCATTTTTAAAATCATAGGACTCTAATATATACGGATCACCACCGTCATTAAATGATGCTCCATTATCTATAATAAATGACGTTCTATTTATAACTGGTTTATTACCTGGATATAAAGTATTGTTACTTATTATGACGTTTGGTGGTAAGGTCTGTGAAGTATAAACAGGTATACCGTTTGATACTATTTCATTTATACTTGTATTAAGTATAACACCTGAATAACTAAGCGTCGAACCAATTGGAGTATATGTAGAAGTTTGTACGTTTTGTACGGCAACACCCCATCCGTTTATATCGTTATTATTAGCTCCAGGCCAATCAGGGTCAGTAGCTAAAAGATTCAAAAAGTATCCATCAAAAACTTTATCCATAATTATGTGTATACTAGAGATAGAGCTAAATTGCTTGTTTACGGCAGTCTTATAAAGTCCATATTGATTACCATAAACATCATTTTTATACTGAATGAGTGTTTGATTTAAAGGTAATAAGGCTTCTGTTCTTTCAGCTATAGGATACTCACCATATGGTGTTATCGGATAAACATCAACATTATTCCAAATTGAATCCTGATCACCTGTGAAAAAATCCTGTGAATCGGTGTATTTTTGTATACCAAAATTTGATTGATTTAGTGTTTGTTCACGTGATTGATATGCACGGAATATTTGATAATAAGGGTCTGTTGCTACATCACCGAATCTATATTGATTTGAATAATCAATTTTATTGAAATAATTACTTTCAAAAAATGTCAACGGCGACTGAAAATCTAGTTTTGTATTACCCGATATATTGCCGTACTTAGACGGATCAGGAAAATAATAAACAGAATTTGGCTGTAATTTGGTAAGATCAATTGTAGCTGAAAAATTAAAATTAGTAAAATTAATTAAGCCAATTTTGTCTGGTTTAAAGAACAGACCGATCTCTTTCCCGGTTTTTAAAAATTCTTCACTAGGTACAGCTGCGATTGTCGGGTATCGTTTATTAAGAGTATTTGCAAAATCGCTATTTGCTTTAAAAAGTAGTCCTGATGTATAGGCAGTTTGTGTACTCGTTGTGGCAATATAATAAAAATCAGCTCCTATATATTTGGTTATCTCTTGACTTTGTGACTGTAGATTAAGGTTAGAAATATTACCATCATTAACTGTTGAAATAAAATCACTGTCTTTAAGAAGATTTGTTTGAGTAGAGTTTACAAGAGGATCGATTGTAAAGTTATTTGTACCAAACTCAAGTGTGTAAAACGGATATGATAAAATCGCCTTAAGTATGCTTTGATTAATGTTTAGGTAGAGGTAAGGGTCGATATCGTTTTGATTTAAACTAAAATAATCGTTTCGTGTACCTGTTGTAACGTTATAAGCTGAAGCAGGTAATGTTGGACTAATATCATAATAGTCAGTATATGTATCGTACAGATCTTCAATGTCGATTACAATATTATTGCTAATGCTAGAAACACTGAGGCCGAGCGTGGTAAGCTGCGAGCCAATGTTTTGTGACTGCAGAGCTTTGATAATATTGACGTATAATAAATTCTCAATACCAACATTTGAGCCTTTTAAGTTATACTGAACAGTAGACGTCTTTACATCGTCACGTAAATTGCTATAATAAAGACAGATTTCTTTAATTTTTTGAGCGAAAAACGGAACGGCAATAGCTAAATCACGTGAATTCGATGTATCAATATTCTGTAAATATCGTCTTTCGTCTTCCGAGGTGTAGTTAATTGTTATCTCGTTTATTAAATTAGTATAATATGATTGTATGCCTGTTGACGCCTGGTCTATAGACATACCTTTTGCAGCATACCAGTTTTTAAGATATGATTGATATCTATTTAAGAATTCACCTGTCGTAGTGAATAGTTGTGTATTATAAGACAGCCAATCTGTAAATGTTAGAGGTTGTAATCTATCAACCGGATTTAGTACCGGTACTACAGCGGTTATTGAATTACTAAGTCTTTCGTCTATAAATTGTACAATCTCGGCCATACGAATATTTAGCTAATTTAGCTGTTGTATGTAATATTAGCGGCTGAAGTAAATAGGTGTAATCCCTTTGTTAATTCATAGCTAAGTAAGCTCTGTATAATGCCGTTATCTTGACTCCAATTAGAGTATGAACTATTCGTTGGTAAGAGTGTTGTATATGGATCATTCCAGTTTATTATATTATCATAATAAGTATTACTATATGCAGGGTTATATATATAGAAATTATAATAATTAGCAATCTGTAGACCTGTTATATCAGGTGCTACAAGTCCCCATCCCCAATCAGGTATATATGAGGAAAGAGGTATAACATCACCTATATTATACCCATAAATAAGATTTGTATTAATGAGCCTGTAATTACCTGAAAATGTTTCTTGCGCTACAATAGGAGTACCGTTTATAATTGAACCTGTAAGTGGGTCAATAGCAGAACTTAAATTTATACCGTATGTATTATTTGTAAATATAGTACCACGAGGATCAAAATTAATATTATATTTGTTTTGTGTGCCCCATAATATACTTTGCTTAATGGATAGTAAATCAACCAACCGACGGAGCTGTGGTGGTAGTGTTGTATTGTATTGCTCAAACTCAATAGATAATTCGTCACAGAATGATAATAGTTCATTGATATTAACCTTATCAATATCAACATTATTATCGACAAAATTTGCTATTTTTTCATATACTGTTTTACCGAGTTCATAAGGTTGAGCATCGAGCTTACCTACAATAACCCCTAAAAATTGATCGAAGAACACTTGCTTATCTAAAAGTGTTTCTTGAAAGCGTAGAGAATCATAATAACCTGATGCATCCCAATTCTCATTAATTTTAGCAATATTAAATTGGCCTTGGCTAGGATAGATATTAAACAAACTAGATGAACCTACAATTGTTCTAACAGTGCTAATAGGTGCAGCATATTTGTTTAACCAGTTATAACCGTTCCAATCACCATATGCTTGAAACTCCTTAAGTCCATCGCTATAACCATACTCATTATTAGCAACATTAACAGGTGTCGTATAGCTACTAATCGCTGGAAGCCCTGTTGTAGGGTAGGTGAGTGATAGAGTATATTTCGGGTTAAGAATACCTGTAGTTGGTAGTGTAGTATCAAATATATAGAGATTATTATCAAAATTATTAATAACCCAAATATTATTCGACGTGTCGCATGTTATACCACCAATACTGCAAATATATTCCGTTGTATTATTGCCAAGGCCGGCAACATAATCAGTTGTTATACCTGATATACCATCAATTTTAGTAAGAGTCTCAGCGCCTTGAATTAACCATGCGTTTTGACTACCGTCGATAGCGATATTACCAATTTGCTTAAATCCACTTAACGGGTAACCAGGCTGTAAGTTACCGTTTGTGTCAAATTTATAGAGATAATCGTTACGATTACTAAACCCAACACCGTTAGCATTATGATTAATGGCAGTGACCCAGATATAACCATTTCTATCTATTTGTATTTGTTCAGGTGAAATACCGCTTGGAAAGGATATAGTTAATAAAGTATCTGCAGCAATGGTAAAATTGTTATCTCCACGATATTTTATTAGATGACTATAATCAGGATGTGTATATGCTATCCAGACATTATTATCTAAATCAGTATCAATAGATGAAGGTAGTAATAAATTTTCTCCTGCAAATCCACTTAAACTCAAGTAATCTGAACTTAATGTAGGATAATAATTCGCTCCGCTTAGTGGAACAGGTACAGCTACTGTCGTAACAAACCCAGTTGCAGCGTCAATTTTAATTGCTGATCCGCTATCAAATAACGATACCCAGAGATTGTTATTACCGTCAAGAGCTATATCGTTAGGTGTAGCTGCGGAAAGAACTGTTGACGTATATGGTACTATCGATGTTTGGTTATTGACAAGCGTAACCATAGCAGATAGCTGCAGTGTCTGTAATAAGTTACCATAAACATCGTATTGCAAGAGTTGATCACCTACGGGGTCAGCGAACCAGGCATGATAGTCGTTACTAGCGTTAGATCCCGATGGTGCGACTGTAACAGCATACACATTATTAGCATTTATCTGTAAAGGGGTTGTACTGTTAAAAGATATTGATAGGTTATTGTTAAATCCATTATATGCTTCTTGTTTTAAAATTCTTATTGCGGCACTATATTGTGGAATGGTAATCCAATTAACAAGAGCATCTTTTAAATAAAATGGCGGGTCTACTATATTAACAGAAGCAGTTAAATAGCAGTTTTCAGTTGATTGATTCGATACAAAATATCCCTTATAAAAGGCACCTATCGATTGCGGTGCATTAAATGCAAAGTCTTCATAAAATGTAACATCTGTTATTGGTACTACAACTGTACTACTTAACGGCACTACACCGTAGCCGCTTATATATACAATACCGGTTTGAACATCATATAAAGGTTGAGGTGTAATAGTTGAATCTTGTACTATAGATGATGAGAGAGGAGGGTAATTTTTTGTTGTAAAATTTTGATTGTCTTTAAATTTTATTAGATACGGTACCTCAGTGTTTTGCCAGCTAATATATGGAATATCAAAAGCTGTATCAACAGGGTTACCCTCACCGTCAATACCTGTAGTTGTAATGGAAAGATGATCGGCGGGATTATATCTTGTTTTAATATCCGGAAATACAGCTGGATCTATATTTTGATATCCGTAAGGGGGGTAGCTAATATAATTATACGCGTTTGTTCTCTGTGTAAAAGCATCATTGAATTTTGAATTATCAATAGAGGCAAAAATTATAATAGGACTACTTTCTGTGAGTAAATTTGATGGTATATCATCTGTATACCAAAATTGACATGAACCTGTTACCCCTGCTAATACACTACCTGTATCTGTTGGTTGACATAACTGTAGTTGGTTATTTTGTATATTAACGTAAACGGCGTTAATGGAGGGTTGAATACTTTCAATAGTAACGTAATCTGTGAAACCGTTAATTGTTGATAATGTATAAAAACGACTCAAGCTTCTGAGATGTGCCCATTTATCATTTTGTTCGGCAGCGACATAATTATAAGCACCTCGCGCGCCAGATGCATAGAGATTGATCGTGTAACCTGTTGCACTTAACGTCTGATAGTTCTGCCAGCTAAAATACGCATTTATTGTTAACGGGTCAATTAATTTACCTACCGGTATATCGTATATTAGACTTTTATAATCCTCAAACGAAATCTGTGTAGCAATAAAATCATGAATCTGTACAGTAGATGCAAACGTGCTATCATATGCATTACCGCTTCCATCATAAATCGTTAATGTAACAGTATATTCACCAGGCCATTGATAATTATGGGTAGGGTTTAATTCTGTAGAAAAAGTACCATCACCGAACTCCCATCGTAGTGTTTTACTGGAAATATTTTGTGCTCCAGAAAGAATGTTTGATGTTGTAAAGTCAGGTACAAATGTTAGAGGTGTATTACTGAGAGTATAAGAAGACAGTACACTGCTATTGGTGTAATCAAGTACATCAAAGTATATGTATGTGTAATTAAGACCCGGTGTAGACATTAGAATTAACTAGTAATTAATGATTGAATTGAAGGTGTTACTACACTAATGCTATTGATAAAGTTTGTAGCGTTCTTGAGATAAGGAAATTTGAAATATGGTAGTGGTACGTTCTGTGTGTAAACATTAATATCGTTATATGGATATATAGGATTATATATCAACAAACTCACACCTGGTGTTGAATATGTCTTACCGCCAGCATCAGTATACTGTGTCTTAACACTCGTTACACCGTTTATAGCTAGTATTTGATTTGTTAATCCGCTGTTAATATCAATAAGAAGACCGAGATTATTTGCGGTTGTAGAGAAATAATTTTGAAAAATAGTTGTTACTTGTTTTTGTATAGAGTCAGCTGTTGTATTTGATGTAATATCTCTAGTTATAACAAGCTTTGTACTATCACCTAGAGTAGGTACAAGTGCTACGCCGGATATATTTACACCGAGACATACTTCAACGTAAACTGGGTCATTAATAATAATCTCAGCTGTTGTGAGCTTAGTGTTTTGTAGATCATTTATAATGAGCTGCTTTTGTGCATTATTGAGATAACTAACTCTTGTAGAAACAGAGGATGTTTTTGTTAGTTTTGGTACAGCATAAATATAAACATTATTGAAATTAGTTGAGTCGGCAAACTTAACTTGATTGTATAGTGCGCGAGATTGTATATTGGGTGATGAAACACCGATATCATAATAATATTTTAAATTACCGGTAATATAGTCCCAGTTGTTTACAACCTGAGTTGATGCGATAATATTACTGTAATTTTTATTAATATAATTTGTAAAATCATCTGGCGTAATAAGTCTATATTGGCTTCTAAAAGTATTTGGTGCGTTTAATTTAATACTATCAGTGTTTTCTGCAGCAACAAAATTTGTTGATGGGTCAATATTAGAAAAAATAATGTTTGCAGATTCCTGTGAGGTGATAATGTTTAAATTCGATGGTATAACGTCATTACTAATATTATTGAATCTCGCTGTATTATAGTATGCCAATTGACTATTGTTTAATGTATTAGGCCCAACTTGTCCTTTTGTACCACTTGATTGCAGATAATAAACGGCGACTTGTGTATTAGGGTTGAGCTGTTGCCCGGTAACATTATTTCCAAATTTAATTTCATAACGTCCGTTTTCATTTAGTCGTATTTCATATTTCGTTGCGTTAGATTTTTCTAAAAATAATGATTGGGTTGGTGTCCATAAAATCCATTTAGCGTTTGGATCGACACTATCTTTTACATAAACATCAATATTAAAATGATCGATAATAATATTTTGATTATTTGTGTTTACTATTGCAAGTGTTAGTACCTCGAATGGGGCACCTGTTGCGTAGTAGGTTGGATACTCTGTATAAGTGCCTTGATAGAGGAGGCTATTGTCTTGTAGTGTGTTTATAGAAGTATCTGTTGTGTTGCTGTATGTAAATGTAGCGTCTGCATTAAAAGAATACGCAATATTACCAATATTAAAATAAGAATAGCGCGGGATTGTGTATGTACCGGAATTAAAGCTAATTGTAGCTGTAGCTTTAAATGGTAGTATTGCGGTTTGGTAACCAATAGGATTATAACCAATGAGCTTTACAATCTTGTTAACATTTTCATATAGCTCCGCTGTAGTAAGTGTACTTTCAGCGCTTGTACGATTTAAATAAAACAATAACACGTGATATGCATAGGCAATAATATCAATAATAGAGGATAGATTGCTTCCTTCGTAGCGTTGATCTGTATACGAATTACTTGAATTTAATCTTGTAATAATAAGATTCTTTAAACTTAAGGCATCAAATGCCGCGTAACCATTAATTGGTAAATTAAAGTCGTTAAACTGATTGTTATTAGGTGATGCCATATATTATATTGAGGTATAGATGAATCCTGAAGTACTTAATACACCGTTCAGGGAGAAGCTAGATGTACCGATAGCAGGTACTCTAAAAGTAATAGTTACACTGTATTGTTGCGAGTCTGGCTGTGCTACAACATTAATATTAATAAGAGATATTCTCGGTTCAAACGTTGTAATACCTTTTACAATCTCGTTACCAATGACATTTGCCATATCTTCAGTGCAGGCCTCGAAGACATACTGCATTAAATTTAATCCAAATAGTGGATTAAGAATCTTTTGACCTGGAATTGTTAAAAAAATATTTTTAATAGAATTTGCTATTGCACCAAGATCATAATCAGCTACGATATCGACTATTTCTTGCGGATGTAATAGTTCGTTATTTTGCGTGTAAGATCCGTACGGCGGACTATAAAACACTGGTGTAAAATCAAGATGTAGGTCGTTATATACGTAACCGGCATTTGATTTAGTGGGTTTCTGTATTAACGAATTTAATTTAATAGATGCCACGTATATATTTATCTATTTAAAAAGGTTTCAATGATTGGTTTATTACACCTTGAACAATAAATAATAGTACATGAAAAAGCGTTTTTTAAAGCTCTATGAAAGTTGGTTAACCCGTTATAACCATGGTGGTTTTCTTCAGGGTGATATTGTTTCGTTTAAACCAAATGCTATTAAGCATAATTTTATTAGTACACAATCTGATGAACTCAGAAAAAATATTGAAGAGTTAATAAAGGACGGTCGCACTCTAAGAGTTACCAATGTTATAAACAAATACCCTGCTGTCATGGGCGTGGGTAATGCTGATGATACAGGCCCGGATTTTACAGTTGAGGTAGGGCTCGACGAAGGCGGTGGAAGAATTTACAGGACTTGTATTGTCCACGTCGGTATGATTATAAAAATCGACACCGTACCCGGATTAGAAGAAGTGCCAGATAGGAATAAATACGACAATAAGATTAAAATTAAGCCAGAAGTCGTAAAAGATGAAGCTGAAGAAGTTCCTTTCTATTCACCGGCTCGTACGCGTACAGCAGATACAGGTAATAAAAAACTAGCACCAACAGAATCTTCACTCAAAAACATAAATGTTAAGATCCCTGCTTCACCGGCTGTTGGTCATAAAGATCCCGGTTCTTATACAGCAAATTATCTTCCTAAAACTTAATTTCAGATAACTGAATTAAGCAAGCATAGCAGTTAATTTCCTTATCAGCAACAAACGCATCTCTATATAGATATTCTGATATTGTAAGGAGATAAAAACGTTTTATATCAGCGTTTTCTTCCGTTTCATCTATAAAGTTAAATAAATTTCGGAGTAGTAGTGTATAATCGGTGTTGAATGTTTGCTCGCTTTCAATTAAAGCTCTGCGAAGTGATTCAACGTTTTTCTTTTTTATTTCATTAAAGATAAGTTCAAGGACTTTATTATTCTTTGTGTCCCTTAATACGAGTGTACCTGATGACGAAAATTTTTGTAATTCGTTAATGCATTTACGTAGATCTGGATATGTACCTTTAATAAACTCAACAAGTTTTACTCGCTGATCATCAGGTACAATAATATTTTCTTTCTTTAAGATACTCGCGCAACGCTTTACAGCTAAATCAATAGGCGGCGTCAAATCAAAGCCTTGACATCTACTTTGAAGAGCTGATATTATCTTATATTTGTAATTCGCAGTAAGAATAAAGCGTGTAATACCTGCAAATTCTTCCATTGTATTTCTTAGAGCACGTTGTGCATCAATTGAAAGACCATCACACTCATCGAGAATAATAACCTTAATCTTACCATCAATACTCATGGTTTGAGCAAAATTTACTACTTTATGTCTAATTGTATCGATACCATTTTCATCTGATGCATTAATGTATAGATATTGACACTCAAGAAGATTATTTACAATAATCTTTGCAACTGATGTCTTACCAATACCTGCAGCTCCAATAAAAAGGAGGTTGGGGATTTCTTCTTTATTCTTAAATGAAACTAAAGCATCTTTTATAAAAGGTGTACATACTAGATCATCGAGAGAATGAGGGCGATATTTCTCGACCCATAGATTAGAAAAGTCGTAGCTCATATTATAAATTTATATTGTATACCGTAATTTGACAAATTCAATAAATTTTTTAATACCGACATGATAAACATGTAAGGAAGTGTTTTCTTTCATATACCTGTAAATATCGTATGAATCTTTATTTTGATTTAGTAAATCTAAGACGATACCCCTATACTCTAGTAAACCTGTTCTTCTATACATACTTTGCTGATATAAATACTGCCGCTTAAATTTTAATTCGGCTGTTTCACTCGCTTTATATCTCTTAACTCCACACGATACTTTCTCGGAATATTCTTTCATATCCTTATTATTAGCTTTTCTTACTTCCCAGGTTTTTTTTGAAGCTGTACTCTTAAGACGAGATTCATGGTTCCTCTGAGGAGTTGTTCTCTTAGACTTTGTTTCAAGTTCTTTTATTTTTCTAGCTTTTCTTATATCTACTGTCATATTTTTTTGGTATCGCTTGTTTGCTTCAGATAACTTTTTTGATAAAATTAATTTTTCTTCTTTTGTTCTTTTAGCGCACGAACGCTTATAGCTTTCAACACGCTTAGGTACTGCTAACTTTAAAGATAATTTCCACTTATCATAATTTTTAATTATTTGTCCGCCTGAGCTATATCCGTTTATATTAAGATAATTTTGATTATTACAGCAATCGAGCTGGTTAAGCCAATAATTTTCCTTCAATGTAAGTTCGTTTTTTGTACTGGCTGTATCAATTATTATTTTTTGTATATAAATACTATTTCGTTTAAACCAAGGAATTAATTTACCTGAGCCAAGATATTTTTTATTGTTTTTTACATCTTTACCGACATAGTAGAATATTTTATTATCTTTTAAGATAAATTTTGTTCTATATATAATCACATAGATTATTTA